>Ga0334899_1000835_pt1 | contig 34295 bp, 31 predicted proteins | sample GraSluR3_MG_FD_207219 | JGI IMG/M metagenome (GOLD analysis project Ga0334899, IMG submission 207219) | Sludge microbial communities from methane-producing bioreactor in Wageningen University, Netherlands - Granular Sludge_8_08-R3 | ecosystem: Engineered > Bioreactor > Anaerobic > Unclassified ...
AAGCTCTCCAAGGAGGCATCATAGAGCGCCACGATAACGTCCTGCTTTGTGCAAGTTGTCCGCTCAAGGTGTTGATGGCCTCATAGCGGCTGTTGCGGTTTTGCATCTGGGAGAGAAGGCCGAAAACAAGACTGAACACAATAATTACCAATGCAAGGATAATGCTTAGCATTGCCATGTTGTAGGAGAGCAGCCATCCTCTCAGTGTTCCTGCTTGTTTTTGGTGGTCCTGGTCTACGTCGTCAACTGTCATGATGAAACAGTATAGCATGTTGAGGGTGATAATGGAGAAGATATTCCTCAGTGCATTTGTATTCTACGATACCGGATATACCAGCTAAAGCATTGCGGGTGGTAGGACAAAAGGAAGATTTTTCATGAATTTTCCCCAATTTTCCGGCTTTCTTTGCAATGAATCGTACGAGATACTGTGGATGAATCAAAACACTTGTTCCTGAAGGAGGAACCCTATGAAAAAAATGCTCGTGTCCGTATTATTGGTCACCCTGCTCATTGCACCGGTGTTCGCACAAGGTACTTCTGAGAGCTCATCCCAGAAGCAGATTGTGCTTCGTCTTGCTGACAACCAGCCTATCGGTTATCCAACTATCCTTGGTGACGAGGAATTCGCACGTTTGGTAGGAGAGTACACCGACGGTCGTATCAAGATTGAAGTGTACCCTCAGGGCCAGCTTGCTGATGAGAAGAGCGCCATCGAACAGGTTCAGTTTGGTGGAATTGACTTCACTCGTGTCTCCATTTCTCCCCTTGCATCCTTCCAGCCATTGTTGAATGCGTTGCAGATGCCGTATCTCTACCGCGATGCGAACCACATGTGGAACGTACTCAATGGTGAAATTGGCCAGTTCTTCCTTGACTCCATGGAAGAGAAAGGCTTTGTTGGACTGGTATACTACGATAGTGGTGCACGCTCCTTCTACAACACCAAGAAGCCTATCTACACTGTCAAAGATCTGGCAGGTATGAAGATTCGTGTTCAGGAGTCAACTCTGATGATGGGCTTGGTACAGGCTCTCGGTGCAGTTCCAACCCCGATGGCTTACGGAGATGTCTACAGTGCACTGCAGACCGGTGTTATCGACGGTGCTGAGAACAACTGGCCTTCCTATGACTCCTCCAGCCACTACGAAGTCGCCAAATATTACTCAATTGATGAGCACACCCGTGTTCCTGAGATGATCATTGCTTCCAAGATCACCATGGACAAGCTTTCTGCCGAGGATCAGGCTATTATCAAGAAAGCAGCCAAGGAATCCCAGGCAGTGCAGATTGCAGCATGGGCAGACTATGAGAAGAAGAGCGAAGCGAAGGTTCGCGCAGCTGGTTCACAGATCAATAAGATCAATGACCAGGCAGAGTTTGCAGCAGCAATGGCTCCTCTCTACGAGAGTCAGCTGAATGCAGAACAGAAAGCTTGGGTTGAAAAGATCAAAGCTGTCAAATAACGAATACGTGATTTACAATGGGTGTGGAGCCAAGCTGGCTCCACACCTTTTGCTGTAATTCTGTCGAATTGGAGGTATCCCATGGAGCAGTTCAAGAAAGTACTTGACTCCCTGTTCGCCTGGATTCTCAAAGTGGCCATGGTGATGTTGACGGCGATGGTGGTAATCGTCTTCCTCAACGTTGTCCTACGGTATGGATTCCATTCTGGTGTCCATTGGGCTGAAGAGATATCCCTTGTTATCGTTATCTGGTTTACATTCATCTCCATGGCCCTCGGTGTCAAGGAGAACCTGCACATCAACATCACTGTGCTTCCCCGGAAGTTACCAGAGAAATTTTTTATTATCCTCGATGTCATCAAGGATGCGCTTGAGATACTCATCGGTGCCATATTGATACTATTTGGTTGGAAACTGACACTAAACGGTGCCAGGTCCTTCCTGCCGGCAACCCATATTCCCAACTCAATCAACTATGTAGTACTTCCTATCGTGGGAATCTTCATTATTCTCTACGCTGTACTCTATTTGCTTGAAGACTTGAAACGCTATAAGAAAGGAGGAGTACAGTCATGATGAATGCTTCAATGGGCTCCTTTATCCTGATTGGCTCCTTTGTTGTGATGCTGATCTTCAAGTTCCCGATTACGTTCTCCCTCTTTCTCTCCTCCGTTTTTGCCGCGATGTACCTCAATATTCCGATGATGTCCATTGTGCAGCGGTTGGTTAGCGGAGTGAACTCATTCAGCCTTTTGGCCATCCCGTTCTTCATCCTCAGTGGTGAGATTATGAGCCAGGGTGGCATCTCCCGTCGCTTGGTAGCCTTTGCAAATGCCCTCATCGGTAGGGTGCGTGGCGGGCTTGCACAAGTGAATATCCTTGCATCGATGTTCTTCGGTGGTATCAGTGGAAGCGCTGTTGCCGATGTCTCCTCCATTGGAGCCATGCTTATTCCTATGATGGTCGATGACGGATATGACCCAGACTTCGCTGTAGCAGTCACTGTTACCAGTGCGTGTGAAGGGATCTTGATTCCTCCAAGCCATAATATGATTATATTTGCCATGGCTGCCGGTGGTGGTGTCTCAGTAGGAAAGCTCTTCCTAGGAGGGCTCCTCCCAGGTGTAGGCCTTGGCCTTATGCTCATGATCCCCACAGCAATTATTGCCTATATGCGTGGTTACCCCAAAGAGAAGGGATTTGGTTGGAAAAAGACCCTCAAGCTGGCACGTGATGCATTCTTTGGGCTTTTTACGATTCTTATCATCATGGGTGGTGTTATCAGTGGGGTATTTACTGCCACTGAGTCCGCAGCTGTTGCAGTGGTTTACTCGTTCATCATCACCTTCTTCGTCTATCGTGAGATTCCCCTCAAGCAGATGGGCTCCATCCTCCGCAACTCCCTGAAGACCTTGGCAATGGTTATGAGCTTGATTGCCGCAGCATCCTCATTTGGGTACCTGATGGCATTTCTACGTATTCCCCAGGCTGTCACCAATGGCTTGTTGGCAATAAGCGGAAATCGTGTGGTCTTGCTTCTCTTGATCAACCTGATGTTGCTGGTGCTTGGAACCATCATGGATATGGCTCCGTTGATCATCATCACCACTCCGATTCTCTACCCGGTTGTGGTTACCCACCTGGGGATGGATCCCATCCAGTTTGGTGTCATGATGATCCTCAACTTGGCAATCGGACTTACCACGCCACCGGTTGGAAGTGCGCTCTTTGTTGGTTGTTCAATCGGGAAGATTTCCATCGAGAAAGCAACCAAGGCGATCATGCCGTTCTATATCATGATGGTTGTTGATCTGATGCTGGTGACCTTCTTCTCTCCGACAACGATGTTCCTGCCTTCTTTGATGAACTAGAGCACCAATTTGTTCCAAATACAAGCCCTGTTGGCCTTTGTGGTCAGCAGGGTTTCTCATAGTTGCCGAGTGCAGAGACTCTTTGTATGTTATAAGTATAACCAAGGAGGTTTTTCATGCACATGACCTATTTTCTCCCAACCAAACTTGTATTCGGACAAGATACACTGTCAACACTTCACGAGCAGTCACTTCCCGGTAAGAAGGCGTTGATCGTTATTTCCAGTGGGACATCAACCCGGAAGTACGGCTATCTTGGTCGAGTGGAAGAACAATTGAAGCAAGCTGGTGTTGCCTATGAAGTCTTTGACAAGATTCTTCCAAATCCCGTTAAACGGCATGTTGCCGAAGGGGCTGCACTTGCCAAGGAGAAAGGTTGCGACTTTGTCATTGGTCTTGGTGGGGGGTCGGTTATCGACTCTGCAAAGGCAATTGCCATCATGGCAACCAATGAGGGGGATTATTGGGATTATGTCAGTGGAGGCTCTGGAAAAGGTAAGCCCATGAGTAAGAAGCCGCTTCCGGTTGTAGCCATTACCACTACAGCCGGAACCGGCACAGAGGCAGACCCTTGGTTGGTTATTACCAAGGAAGAGACCAATGAGAAGATTGGTATGGGTACTGAGGATACGTTCCCAACACTTAGTATCGTAGACCCGACTTTGATGGTCAGTGTTCCTCCCCAGCTTACTGCATTCCAAGGATTCGATGCACTGTTCCACAGCACAGAAGGGTATCTCAACAAGACAGCAAATACGTTCAGTGATCTCTATAGCTCGGAAGCAATCAGGCTCATTGGCAAGAGCTTGAGAACTGCAGTTGCGGATGGTAAGAACCTTGCTGCTCGTGAAGATGTGGCTTTAGCCAACACGCTTGCAGGTTTGGTCGAATGGACCAGTGGATGTATCAGCGAACACTCGCTGGAGCATGCCATGAGTGCCTTCCATCCTGAGCTTCCTCACGGTGCAGGGCTGATCATGATCAGCAAGGCATACTATACCCATATTGCCGAGAATCATATTGCAGATGAACGAATGACAGCAATGGCGAAGGCACTGGGTAAGGAAGATGCAACAGAGGCAATGGATTTTGTAAGAGCATTGGAAGATCTCCAGAGGGATTGTGGGGTTGCAGACCTCAAGATGAGTGACTATGGAATGACTGAAGAGGAGATTCCCTTGATGGTGAAGAACGCCAGAGAGAATATGGGAGGTCTGTTCGAGGTCGATCCTATGACCCTCAGTGATAAGGATTGTCTGGAGATTTACCAGCAGTCGTTTAGATAGTTTACAATGTGGTATCATCCATCCGTTTCTTGTGTTGCAAGGGGCGGGTGTTTTTTTTTTGTGGTACTCTGTTTGAGAACCATAGGGAAGAAGCATACTGTCAGCTAGTGGAGGATTAACCCTGTTGTCAAAAGCAATCGTTACAGCTTGGGGGAACCGACAACCTGCTATAGTACTCACTACCGTGCATGAGAGCGGTATGTCCTGTAGCATCTATCCCACTTGTGCAGATCTTTATCAAGATACTGAGATTGTTAAGGCCAACAACTCCTTCAATAAGGCGAAACAGAACCACTGAGGGGGGGGAGCCTACTATGTGTTGAGGAAAGCATCCAATCCCGTCAAACACCCTGGGCACGGAGCACTCGTACTCCATGCCTAAGAGGGATACAGATGTCAGGAACAGTTCTTCTAATGAGCCAAGTGAGAGGAGAGCACGAGTTTCTCCTTCACGGTCAAACGAAGCACTTCTTCCTGAGAGACAAGCTTGCTGTACTGCTTCTTCAGAGCAGTGACAACCGCTTTCTGGCTAGGAAGTGCTTCTATTGCTTGCTCATAGCGATCAGTGAGCTCAAGTAGCAAAGCTTCTTTCTTTCCGTATGCATCAAGCAATACCTTCACAGTATCCAATAGTTCTTTCAGTTTAACTTGCACATTCAACTGGTATCCTCGATGCAATTCATCAACCAAGGTTGCTACCGGGACGATTCTCTTAACCCGGTATGCGTTGCTTCCAGCAAATACATATCCGCTGTTCAGCAATCCTCTTCTTGCATTGTTCAATGCAATGGAGATGCAGTAGTGAGCCTGTTCCGCCTTACAGGTAGCCAGGCACTTCCATGCGCATCGGAACGATGGATTGTTTCCAGCTTCACTATTGAGGATGAATTGGTTGCGAATTGCGCGACCCGGCATTCCTACAGGACTTTTGATGAGTCCTATTTGTTCCTTCGTGCAAGAGACATAGGCTTCCTTGAAACGAATATCAGCGTCACACTCGTCAGTGGCTACAAAACGGGTTGCCATCTGTACGGCACTTGCACCGAGACTGAGTACTTTGTAGATATCCTTCCCTGTGTAGACACCACCTCCTGCGATGACAGGAATAGCAACACCCTTGCTCTCTTCAAAGGGTTTCAATGCTTCTACTACCAAGGGAACGATTGTCTCCAGTTGATACTCTGGATCATCCAGTTGTTCAGCGGTGAAGCCGAGGTGTCCCCCGGCTTTTGGCCCTTCCACGACGACTGCGTCCGGGGTGTCGCCATACAGCTTCTCCCACATGCGGAAAATCATCTGTGCTGCCCTGGCTGAGCTTACGATAGGGGCAAGTTTGACATTCGCTTTTCTGAGTGCTTCCACGGGTATGTTCTTGATCGGGAGCCCTGCCCCAAGAAAGACAATATCTACTTTTTCTTCAATAGCTACATCGAGGAGCTGGTGGAAATCATTCACTGCGACCATGATATTTACACCAATGATTCCGTCGCTCATGTTCCTGGCTTTTCGGATCTCATTTCGAAATGCTCTAAGATTGGCTGCCCTACCGTCCTTATAGTAGTCCTTCTCAAGCAGTCCGATTCCATTTGCAGCGATGACACCGATACCACCAACGTTGGCTACAGCCGACGCAAGGGAAGAGAGAGAGATTCCAACTCCCATTCCTCCTTGGACTATGGGAGTCCTTGCCACAAGATCACCGATCCTCAATTCCGGCCAGGTAATCTTTGTACTGAGAATTTTTTCAATGGCAGGCTTGACCTCTCCTAGATGGAGTTGTTGCACACAGTGTTGCAACACGTTCTTGAGATTGGTATGTAATGTTTCTAAGTCTGGTATTGTCATGCTCTATTCCTTTATTATCCGTTGCCGGTACTAATGTGTTCAAACATTAACACAATTACAAAAATTGTAATAGTGTTAGGAAAGAATCTTTATTGACACCCTGCTGTCTCCATCAAAGTGTTGTCTGATCGGGATTGCTTATGCGACGAGACTACTCAAGAAATAATCCAGTAATGCGGCTTCCTAAGGACCATCTTCCTTTTTCGCTTCAGTTGAGTTCACTCCTTGGAGTGCTTGAAACGCCCGGGTGAAGGAGGTAGGGGAGTCATATCCAAAGTATAGTGAGACCTTTCCCCCCGGCTGGTAAATCTGCCCGGTTTGAATCATAAAGAAATACCCAAGGAATTGAACCTTGGGTAGTGTCGAAAATGCTCTTAGAACTTAGTGCTTCTTCTTTTGGTAGGGGGTGTCCTCCAAGGGAAGGGATGTACGGAATATCCCGTCATAGCGGTAATACGCATTCTGACAAGCCGGAGCGGTAGGGATGGTGGTGAGTTCGCCAACCCCTTTCACCCCATAGGCAATAGGATGCTTGCCTGGTCCTTCCACCAACTTCACCTCCAAGGGAGGTACATCGGTGCTGCGAAGCAGTCCCAAAGTACCATAGCGGACCTTCGGATATCCCTCTTCGATGGGGAAGTCCTCAGTCAACCCATAGCCAAGGCCCATGGTAACCCCCCCTTCTATCTGGCCGGTAAGGGCTTGATGGTTGACAATTTGCCCTACATCACAAGCAGCAACTACCTTCTCCAGTTTTCCTTCTTCGTCAAGGATGACAACCTGGGCTGAATAGCTGTATGCCACATGACTCACCGGATTCTTCTTCTTGCTGGTAATCGGGTCCGTTATGGATGTATATTCTCCATAGTACTCCTTACCTTCAAGATCCTTGAGAGAGGACGTCTTTAGATCCTCTTTTAATTTCAAGGCAGCTCTTCTCACTGCTTCTCCCGTAAAGAGCGACTGTCGACTTGCCGTACTGGTCCCAGAATCAGGGGTTCTGGATGTATCGGGATCTTCTACGACAATCTCGTGAGCCTTCAGGGAGCATGTCTGTCCAAGCATCTGGGTACAGACCGTAGCAACTCCCTGTCCCATACAGGCAGCACTGGTCCTGATATGAACCTTTCCCTGTTCAATCGAAAGAATGCAGCGGCCAGTATCGGGGAAACCAACACCCAATCCACTATTCTTGAACGCTAGGGCAATTCCTGCCCTAGGTGAGGAGTAATAGGCATCCTTAACAGCTTCAAGGCATTCAATGACACCGGTGTCATCGCTTGCAACCTGTCCATTCGGCATGATATCCCCTGGCCTAAGTGCATTGATTCTCCTAATTTCGTAATAGTCCATGCCCAATTCATCCGCAAGAAGATTGAGGTTGGACTCCACAGCAAAACAACTCTGGGTGACCCCAAATCCACGGAAAGCACCAGCTGGTACCATATTCGTATAGATTGCCTTACCGATAACCTCGAAGTTCTGGAAGTTGTATGGGCCAGAGGCATGGGTACATGCTCTCTGGAGTACCGGTCCCCCAAGGGATGCATAGGCTCCTGTATTGGCTAGGATAATTGCCTTTACACCGGTAAGATGCCCCTTCTCATCACAACTGGTGGTAATCTCAATATCCATGGGATGGCGCTTTGGATGAACCTGCAGGCTCTCCTGCCGGGTAAGCCTTACCTTGACAGGAGCCTTTAAAAGCCAAGCTGCAAGCGCTGCATGGTGTTGGACGCTCATATCCTCCTTGCCACCGAAACCACCTCCTACGAGCATGCTGTGACAATGCACTTTATTCGGTGGGAGCTGAAGCATTGTGCAGATCTCATGTTGGTCATCATAGATGGATTGATCTGAGGTATGGACGAGTACGCCATCTTCTCCTTCAGGAAGGCCTACTGCGCATTCTGGTTCCATGAAGGCATGCTCCGTGTACGGGGTTTTATAGGTACGTGTAATGACATGGGGACTTTCCCTGAATGCCTTCTCTACATCGCCACGGTGGATGTGCTCCAGGGAGAGCAGGTTGCCATCCTCATGTACCTTTGGAGATTCCGGTTCGAGTGCCTTGTAGATATCGAGAACAGGGGTAAGTACTTCATAGGAAACTTCCACCAGTTTTGCAAGCTCTTCCAAGGTTTCAGGGCTCTTGCCAACCACGAGACAGATTGCATCCCCGGTGTACCGGGTGATTTCCCCAACAGGAATGAACACCGGCCAGTCCTGCTTCATGTGTCCGATGATATTGTGGGGTACGTCCTCACTGGTGATGATACGTACGAAATCTGGATGCGTCTTTACCTTTGAATCATCAATGGACAGAACCTTTGCACGGGGAAACGCAGAACGTACAGCCTTGGCATGGAGCATACCGGGTATCCTGATGTCATCGGCATACATACCTTTTCCTAGTGCTTTTGGTTCGGCATCTACACGGCGGTAACGTTTGTCGAGCCTTGGTTCTTCTTCAGTTTTAGGGACCGGCCGGTTCTCCCGAAAGAAGTCAGCACACATGAGAATTGCTTCCTCAATCTTCTTATACCCGGTACAGCGACAGATGTTTCCCCTGATGGCTTTTGTCACTTCTTCACGGGTTGGAGAGAGGTTTGTATCGAGCAGACTTTTTGCACTGAGAATCATACCAGGTGTGCAGTACCCACACTGTACTGCCCCAGCTTCAGCAAAACAGTAGGCAAATACCTCTGCTTCTCGCTCACTGAGCCCCTCAATGGTTGTAACCGACCTTCCTTCAAGCCGTGAAAGGGGGATAGTACAGGCCTTCATTTTCTTTCCGTCTACCAAGACAGTACAGGTGCCACAAATACCTTCACTGCAACCGTCTTTGGTGCCGGTCAAGTTCAAATCCTCACGGAGGAATCGTAGCAGTTTCTTGTCTTCACCGTTGTAGGTGATCTGATTTCCATTTACGCTGAATGCATACATAGCTGTGCTCTCCATCGTACGTTGGTACGTTTGGTTCTTTGGGAACAAGTGCTAGCCGCTTAGCGTCAGTACCCAGAACTGGATACATCGGTCTGTGATGCTATACATCCTCAAGATTGCAATGAACCCGAAAAAAGTCTATATTTTGTTGCGATAAGGTTACAATTGTTGTCTTTTTTTGTTGCAGCATACCGCAAAATAATAAAATAACCTCAACAAGGTAGAAATGAGCAACGCCCACTTCTACCATTGGTTCAGATATCCTAAATTCGCTTTTCTCTGTTGAATGGGATACCAAGCGAAGTCGGACCAAGAAGCTGGCTCTCTCTACTAAATGCAAGGACAATGATGACCAGCACATAGGGCAACATTACCGCAAACTCATAGGGGAAGTTGATGCCTTGACCCTGAATAGCCAACTGCAAGGCTTGCGCCAAACTGAAGAGCAGTGCTCCACCCATAATCTTTACCGGATGCCAGTGCCCAAAGTAGACCAAGGCAACAGCAATGAATCCACGTCCAGCGATAATCTCATCACTGAACATTTTCACCTGTGCCAGACTGAGGTACGCGCCTGCAAGACCTGCCAAGGCTCCTCCCACAGCAAGTGCCTGGTAACGGACTTTGTTGACCTGGATACCAATAGAGTCAGCTGCACGAGGATTGGTCCCTACTGCACGTACCCTGAGCCCCCAAGGTGTTTTGAACAGGATGTACCATGCAAGGGGAACAAAGAGGAATGCGAGGTAGACCAATACATTGTGACTGAAGAAAATTGGTCCGATGAACGGAATTTTTGAGAGGCCTGGGATGGGGAAATTCCCGATACCAGGGACTGATTGGGTTCCTCCGATGAAGTGTCTGAACAGTGTGCCAGCAGTTCCGACCCCAAACATCTGTAGTCCAATACCTGCAATTCCTTGTGGTGCACGGAACGTTACTACAACAAAGGCGAAGAAGATACCAAGCAAGGCACCAACCACCATGGCAAGACCCAACCCCAGGACATTGTACATGCCGGAAGTGGGGCCTCCCTGCCCAATGCTATAGGGTACAAGCATTCCTAGGAATGCCCCCATAGCCATGATGCCTTCACAGCCAAGGTTGAAGACTCCTGCTCTTTGGTTGAACATCTCTCCAAGGCTGGCGATGAGGAGAGCGACCGAGAACGGGATGCCCAGGCTCAGGATGTTTACGATAAAGTTCATGCTTCCACCTCCACATGTTTCTTGCCGATTCCTTGGTATTTACGCCAGACTCGTTCCATCAGGTAGGGGTCGGCGAGAATCATCTTGGTAGCAACGATGACCAGGATGATGACACCCTGCAGCACATTGACCATGTTCGCAGGTACTCCGACCATGCGTTGGGTCATGTCCGCTCCAACAATCAAGAGACCAAAGAAGAAGGATGCCGGTATGATACCTGCAGGGTGCAAGCCTCCAAAGAGGGCGACAACAATCCCACTGAATCCGTACCCTCCAGTAATACCTTCAATTGCTCTTCGGTGAACTCCCGCGATCTCAATGGCACCTGCCATACCGGCAAAGGCACCACTGATTACCATGGCGATGACCAGATACCAAGTCACGCTGATACCGCCGTACCTGGCTGCCCGGGCACTTGCCCCAGCTGCTCGCATCTTGTAGCCATAGTTGGTCTTCCAAAGGAGGAGGTAAATAAGCAATGCAAGAAACAAAGCAAAGAAAATACCGGTATGCAACCGTGTCCCCTTGAGAAAACGGTCGAGCCAGATTCCCCTTGAGAGCCTCATGGACTGGGGAGTTCCGCTTCCCATCGTAAGTTCTGCTGGGTCTAGGAATGGACCACGCAGCATGAAGGTATATATCTGAGCTGCAATATAGTTGAGCATTACCGTCGAGAGCAGTTCGCTGACCTGTAATTTTGCCCTCAGTATACCTGGGATGAATCCCCATACTCCTCCTGCCATTGCCCCAGCCAAGATAGCCATTGGAAGCAGGATTGGTTTTGGAAGTTCTGGGAAGGCAAGCGCCACTGCTGTGGTACCGAGTATTCCCATTGCCATCTGACCCTCTGCACCGATATTGATGATACCGCTGCGGTACGCCACCGAAATACCCAGTGCTATGATGGTGAGCGGGATAGCCCTGATCAGAACCTCGGTAAGCTGGAGGGTCGTCTTCAATGGCTCGAAGAGAATGACCCTATAGGTCTTGAAGACATCAGCCCCGATGGTCATCAAAATTATTGAACCGATCAACATTGCAGCCAAAATGGCCAGAATTATGATGGTAACCTTGTAGAGTACCCTAAACTGTTTGGTCATCTTTCACTCCTGCCATCAAAATACCAAGACTCCTGCGATTAGCATCCTTCCTGTCAAGGACCTTCTGAATCTGGCCCTTGAAGATTACCGCCACACGGTCTGAGAGGTCGAGAATCTCATCCAGCTCTTCACTGATGAGCAGGATGCCAATTCCTTCACGTCTGATCTCCAAGAGTTGCTTATGGATGAACTCCGCTGCTCCAAGGTCCAGACCTCTAATGGGGTAGACTGCAATCAAGAATTTTGGTCTTCTGGAAATTTCACGAGCCAGGATGACTTTCTGGATGTTTCCCCCCGAGAGAGATCCTGCCGCTATAGAGATATTGGGACTGCGGATATCGAACTTTACACGCAGGTCTTCTGCATTCTTGTCTATGGCCTTGTTTTTTAGGAATGCATGGTTGCTGAATTCGTCATGTTCAGTATCCTTGAGTATAAGGTTCTCCTTCAGTGAGAAAGAAGGAACAATGCCTTCTGTGTTGCGCTCCTCAGGGATATAGCCCATACCGGCTTCAATGATGTGGTGAGGGCTCTTGTTTGCGATGTTTTCGCCATAGAATTGGATCTCTCCACTCTCAACCTTCCTCAGTCCGTTGATGGCCTCAGCCAACTCCCGCTGCCCATTTCCTGAAACACCGGCGAGGCCTACGATCTCACCAGAGGAGATAGTCAGATTCAGATCCTTGAGAGCAAGAAATCCACGGTCACTCTTTACATTGAGGTTCTTGATATCCAGGACGGGAACACCCTCCGGGGCAGGTTCCTCATTCAGTGGAAGGTCTACCTCATGGCCAGTCATCAAGGCAGCAATGTCGGAAGGGGAGTGCTCATGGGTATTCCCCTCGAAAACAACCGCCCCATGACGAAGGATGGTAATCTTGTCCGAAAGGTCTTTTACTTCCTGCAGTTTGTGGCTGATGAAGATGATGGAGAGTTCACTGCTCATATTCTTGAGCAAAACAATCAGTTCATCAGTTTCTTGTGGGGTAAGTGCACTGGTTGGTTCGTCAAGGATCAGAAACCGTGCCCCCAGGCAGAGGGTTTTTACCAGTTCGACTCTTTGTTGTTCTCCAACAGAGAGTTGCCAAATATACGCATCGGGATCGACGACGAGCCCATATTTCTTTGCTATTTCAGTAATCCGGTCACGCACCATCCCAAGGTCCAGCTTGTATGGTGACCATGCCGCCTTGAATCCTAGGGCAATGTTCTCCAGAACTGTCATGTTTGCAACCAGCATGTACTGCTGGTGAACCATGCCGAGCCCTGCTGCAAAGGCATCATTCGGGGAGCGGAAGTGTACTTCCTCTCCATTGATAAGAATACGCCCTTCATCTGGCTGGTAGAGACCCATGAGTATGTTCATCAAGGTCGTCTTGCCTGCTCCGTTCTCTCCAACCAGCGCCAGGATCTGGCCCTCTGATATCTCCAAGGTGATGTCATCACTCGCCAAGACTCCAGGGAAGCGTTTGGTGATGTGTTCCATCCGCAGGTTGGTTATTTTCTTCTGTGTGAGTTCCATGGGGGAAGCCTCCGTGGGAAAGAATGAAAAAAGTAGTCATGCAGAGGTGTCCCTGCATGACCGGGAAACAATGTGCTTACAGTTTGGAGTAATCAACACTGGTGTAGTTGATGGTACCACTTGCAGCTTTGAATGAATCGATGGCTGCATTGACCTTCTCTTCAATCTCCCCTGCATACATGTTTTCAAGAGCAGGGTTGAACTCAAATACGAATCCACCGTTCTTGAAGTTCAAGGGAATTACTTCCCCACCCAAGATACCGGCGTCCAGCTTGGCCACGAGACCTTCGATGACGGATGCATAATTGTAGGAAGATGCTGCGATAACCTTGTAGCCCTCGGTAATGTGAATCTGGGCAATGTCCTGGCCAACCCACCAGATGTCCTTGTCAGGGTAGTCAGCAACAGCACGAAGTGCACCAAGAGCCTGCTGGCTGCTTCCGGTCAATACATCGGCACCACTTCTGATCTGTGACTGTGCAACCTCTCCGGCTTTTACGAAATCACTGAAGGACCCACTGTGTGCGACCATGATCTTGGCGCTTGGATTGACAGACTGGACACCTAGTACGAAACCACGGTTATAACGGGCAGCATCACCAGCATCAACAGGACCGACTAGACCGATGATATTGGCTTTGGTGGTCATACCAGCAATGATACCGGAAAGGTAACCGGTCTCTTCACTTTCAGGCATGTAGGTGAATACATTGTCGGGACCAACCTCTGCGCTGGTTCCAAAGGCGAAGGAAACATCAGGATACTCTTCAGCCATTTCCATGATGAGGTTCTTGTACTGTGCCCCATGTGCGATGATGATATCAAATCCCTGTGCAACATACTGGCGGGCAGCTGAACCGGCATCGACTGGTTTCATCTTCTCTGTGTAGCTGTACTCAATACGACCGGGCAGGCTCTTCTGGGCAGCAATGATGCCATCATGCATGGCCTGACACCAGCCCTTGTCGTCAATGGTGTTCTCGATGATCAAAGCAATTTTGACCACATTGGAATCAGCCTCCTCAGCTGGAGCCTCACTGCTACCTGCAGCAAAAAGCGAACCACTGATGAGCGCAAGACAAAACAGAATTGTCAGTAATTTTCTCATGTTCCTTCTCCTCTTGGAATATCAACCCATTTTTGGTGGGTCTAAGCTTTTTCTAGTATAGAGGCTTAATGGATACTCTGTCAAAAGAAAAGTGAAAATGAAACAGAAATTATCGATTGATAATTTGAGCTATCAGTGATATTTATCATAATATTACTAGGAAAATGACGATTTTTTTGTTGCAATTTTAGTGAAACCTAAATATATGAATATGGTATTGCACCATTCATATAGACTAAAAAACTAGACAATACTTCCAGGATGTATAGATTTTGCATTCTTTGTTGCAACTTTTGTTGCTTCGATTACAGCTTGTTGCAGTTTTACGCCTTGTAGCAACTGCACTGTCAGGGCAGCACTCAAGGAATCACCACATCCGATGGTATTCACCACCTCTGTCTTCACAGTAGGGGAACTGAAGAAACGAGAATTCTGTACCCAGAGTTCAGATGCCCCTCGGGAGATTACAAATGTACAGCCAAACTGATCATACAAACCACGGAGCATTTTCTTGACAGGCTCCTTGAGATCATCGGTATTCTGATGTTCGGCTACCTGGATTCCAAGGAAGGTATGGACTGCTTCACTCAGGTTGATCTTCACTACATCAGGGTGGTGGAGGATACAGCGCTTGAGGTCTTCACCTTTCAAGTCGAGCAAGACAAACTTTCCCAGTGCTTTCGCTTCCTGTACGAAATCAGCGTACAGAGCATCTGAATATCCAGGGGCACGGGTACCTAAAATTACCAGACCATCGCACTCCTTGATGTGCTGTGAGAAGAGGGCTCTGATCGGCTTTTCACAAGCTGGGTCGACAGGGAAGGGTTCTTGAACCAATTCAGTAGCTCCTTCACTGGTGAGCACCGTGACACAGGTCCTGATAGCACTGCCACTGTCCGCCCAAAGCGTGGTGAACCCATCTTTCCTGCAAAGGCTGAGCATCTCCTCTATCCGGTTTCCTCCCAAGTGGGTGAGCAAAAGGCTCTCGTGTCCTAGCTGGCTGATTATCCTGGCTGCATTCATACCCTTGCCCGATGCATCGAGGTAGTGTTCCTGAGCGCGATTTACCTCCCCTACGGAAAAGGAGGGGAAACGCATCGTGATCTGGAAGGTTGGATTCAAACAGACCGAGAGAATCTTCATGATAGTTTGAGCAGAATTGAACCGTGTTGTGGAATCAGCTGTCGGTAGGCAACACCTGTCTTGTCAAACATCAGCTTGGATGCTTTCGTGTTGTCAGCTTCACTGTACTTATCAGAGAGGAATACTACTTCCTTTATGCCCGACTGGATGATTGCCTTCGCACACTCATTGCAGGGAAACAATCCTACATACAGCGTGCAACCCTTCAGACTGCTGCTGATTGCGTTAAGAATGGCGTTCAGTTCAGCGTGGCAGACGTAAGGATACTTGGTCTCGAGCCATTCTCCTTCCCGTTCCCAAGGTATCTCGTCATCATCCACCCCAATAGGGAAGCCATTATATCCGACACCGACAATCTTGTGGTCGGTGTTTACAATGCAGGCTCCTACCTGGGTGTTCGGATCTTTGCTCCTAAGTGACGAGAGGACGGCCACTCCCATGAAATATTCATCCCAACTGAGATAGTCTTTACGTTTGGGCATGATCAGTTGTCTCCTTTTCTAGCAAAAATTCGAGAATGGTATCTGTTAAGGATTGTTGGATGGACCGGTAGAGCAGAAGGGCATGACGGCTGTGATTGTAGTTTCCCATTTCTGTCTCAAGGATGTGGAAATCACTACTCCTTTGTTCCTTCTCTATAATCTTGAGATTTTTGAAGGGGACTGTCTGATCGTTGACATCGTGTATGGAGAACAGTGGGCAGGTAATCTTTCCCAGATCCCTGCGAACACTTTTCATGGCATGGACAAGGCTCATGCCCGGTCGGATGAAGAGCCCTCCATAGCCGAACCAATATTCGTTGCCATCCTCTCCCTTTGGATTGCCTTTCACCACATGGGCTCCAATGGATGGGGTGAAGAGTCCCAAAGTTCTGGTTATATACTGTTTCCAGTCAGTAATGATGCCGTCCCTTACACTGTTGTACACCACAGGGGCTGCAATAGTCACCAGTTTATCAGGGGAAAGGGTACTTTGGCAGTAGGTTTCACCCAGCTTGAGGGTCATCATCCCCCCCATGCTGATACCCAGCACGTAGAGTGTCTCATACTCATTCCTGAGGTTTTCGTAGTATCGGCAGAGGTAATCGAACCACTGGGTGAATGTGGTGTGGGCAAACTGCTTAGGATCTGTTCCGAAGCCGGGCAGCAAAGGTGCGTACACATCCAATCCTGCTTCATGAAAGCGCTCAGCGCTGTAGTGGTATACAGACGGGGTGGATGGAAAGCCATGGACAAGCAAGATTGCCTGCTTGTTTCCCGGTGTAGTTTTTATGATGCTTTTAGCCTCATCACAGAAGGTCTTGGATTCATCGACGGTGAGCGGTGCGACATTCCTGTCACGATAACCAAAGAGTGTCGCGTTCCAAACTATAAACACAATGATAAGGATAATGATAAGGAGTAGGATGGTGAACCTCATGGGATTTACTATATCCCAAAGTTTCGATGAAGGAAAGAGCGAAAAAACAAGAGCCTACCGGTGAGGATAGGCTCTTGGGATTGTTGTGAATCAAATTCTTTCTATCTAAGCCATCATGAATGGGATGACTGCAAGCAAGACACCAGCTGCAACGGCTGAGCCGATAACACCAGCAACATTCGGACCCATGGCGTGCATGAGCAGGAAGTTCTGGGGATCGGACTCCTGTCCAACCTTGCTGGAAACACGGGCCGCCATTGGCACTGCGGAGACACCAGCGCTTCCGATGAGTGGATTAACTGGGTGTTTCGGGTCAAGCTTGTTCATCAGCTTTGCAATCAGAAGTCCAGAGGCAGTACCGATAGAGAATGCAATCATGCCAAGAATGAGGATGCCCAAGGTGTTCAGGTTGAGGAAGTGGGAAGCTTCCATCTTTGAACCGACAGAGAGCCCGAGGAAAATCGTGACGATGTTCATCAGTGCGTTCTGCATGGTGTCAGAAAGACGGTTGGTTACTCCACACTCCTTGGCCAGATTACCGAACATCAGTGAGCCGATGAGCGGGGTAGCCGAGGGGAGCAAGATTGCACAAGCGGTCAGAACGGTCAAGGGGAAGAGAATCCTTTCCAGCTTGGAGACCGGTCGCAGCTGTTGCATCTTGATCATCCGCTCTTCCTTGGTGGTCAGAGCTCGCATGATCGGGGGCTGGATGATGGGAACCAATGCCATGTAGCTGTAGGCAGCTACGGCAATGGGACCCAGCAGATCCGGTTTTAGACGGCTAGTCACATAGATAGCCGTCGGGCCGTCAGCTCCACCGATTATACCAATGGAACCGGCAGCATAGAGGTCGAAGTTGATCCCAGGGATGAAGCTCAGGGCAAGTGCACCAAGAAGGGCAATGAAGATGCCTGCCTGGGCTGCTGCACCGAGCAACAAGGTCTTGGGGTTTGCAATAAGCGGTCCGAAGTCCGTCATTGCACCAACGCCCATGAAGATCAAAATTGGGAAGAGACCGGTATCGATACCCATGTCGTACAACAGCTTGATAAACCCAGGAGCTCCTGAGGTAGGATCAATGCCTGCTACATATCCCATAGGGATGTTCGAGAGGATACAACCGAACCCAATGGTAACCAACAATAACGGCTCAAATTTCTTTGCAATACCTAGGTAGAGGAGGACAAAGCCAATGAGTATCATGACAAAATTGCCGACACCAAAGCCTTCAGCCATCCCCAAGAATCCAAACAGTCCTGTGGACTGCCAGAGTTGATTAAACGCTGAACCAATCATCTCAGAGTCTCCTTTAGCTGATCACCAGCAATTCGTCATCGCTTTGCATCTGCTGGCCTTGGCTTACGGCGATTTTGGTTACTACGCCATCACAAGGAGCATAGATCTCATTTTCCATCTTCATGGCTTCCATAATCAAGAGTACCTGGTTCTTCTTGACCTGCTGGCCTTCCTTTACATCCAAGCGAAGAATCAGGCCTGGCATGGGTGCATAGACAGAGACAGCTTCATGGGAAGCGGCAGCAGAAGCATCGGAGGCAACAGGAGCACTCCCGGCAGTATCCTTGGTTGTTTCGATGGCCTTCTCATCGATGCCGAAAGCAACGTTGAGAGGATACTCATTGCCATTGACCATGGCCGAGTTCTTGGTGAGCTTGACACCATAGGCTTTTCCGTTGACGGTAACGGTGTACTCGCCCTTCTTCTTGGCAGCTTCTTCTTCGCGATCAACCTTGTAAATGCCGTTTACCTGAGCTTTACCAGTAAGGTAGAGGATGCCCTTCTCCTTGCAGGAAGCAGCGATGAAGATGTTCTCATCGGTAAGAGGAAGTCCTTCCTTCTCGAGCATCTCCTTTGCTACCTTTACCCCTTTCTTGGGATCGGCATCGTTGATGTCGACAACCTTCTTGGTGGTGGGCTCCATCTTCATCTGTTCAGCACAAATCTTTACAACCTCGGCATCGGGTTCAACGGGAGTTTTTCCAAAGTAACCGAGAACCATCTTGCCGTAGCCTTCTGCAATCTTCTTCCAAGGTCCGAACATAACGTTGTTGAAAGCCTGCTGGAAGTAGAACTGGGAAACAGGGGTTACGGAAGTACCAAAACCACCTTTTGCTACAGTTTCTGCCATTGCCTCGACGATGGCGGGGAACTTGTCCATCATGTTGTTGTCACGCAGCATCTGGGTATTTGCCGTAAGGGCGCCACCAGGAAGTGGTGAGAATGGGATCTCAGGGCTGACGGTCATTGCTTCAGGGGGAATGATGTAGTCTTTCATACAATCCCTGAATACAGCTTCAGCTTCACGAATCTTCTTGATATCGATGCCCAAATCATAATCAGTATGACGCAATGCGTGCCACATGGTGATGATGTCCGGTTGACAGGTACCACCGGAAACCGGGCTCATGGAGAGATCGACCTGGTTTGCACCAGCTTCAATGGCGCTGACATACTGCTGGATGGAGACCCCTGCGGTGTCATGGGTGTGGAATACGAGGTTCATATCCTTGCCGAGCAACTTTCTTGCGCGCTTGATGGTCTCATATACATAGGCTGGGGTAGAGGTACCGCTTGCGTCCTTAAAACAGACGGACTGGAATTCAATTCCTGCATCCATGATCTGCTTAAGGGTTGCTTCATAGAAGTCAGGATCGTGAGCGCCCTCGGTGTTTGGGGGAAGGCTCATCATGGTTACTACTACTTCATGCCGCAGCCCTGCATCAACAATGGACTTTCCGCTGTCGATGAGGTTGTTGACATCATTGAGTGCATCAAAGTTACGGATGGTGGAAATACCGTGCTTCTTGAAAAGTTTGGCATGCAGGTCGATGACATCTCTTGGCTGGGAGTCCAAGCCTACAACATTGACACCACGGCTAAGGGTCTGCAGGTCTGCATCATCCCCAGCGACACGTCGGAACTCATCCATCATGGCGAATGCATCTTCATTGGTGTAGAAGTACAGGGATTGGAAACGGGCGCCACCGCCAGCTTCAAAGTGGTTGATGCCAGCCTCCTTGGCTGCTGCAACTGCAGGCATGAAATCCTTGGTGAATACACGTGCACCGTATACTGACTGGAATCCGTCACGGAACGCTGTGCACATAAAATTGACTTTCTTCTTCATTTGGGATGATCCTCCGGGGTTTCTTATTCTTTTGATTTTGCGAAGGCTGCTACGATTGCTGCTGCTATGTCTGCCTCACTGGCAGAAGGTGCAGAAGCTGCGACAACAGCAGGACTGCTTACGACGGCTTTGGGTTTCTGTGGTGCGATTTTTCTTGCAATTGCGCTCATGGCCTTGGTGAGAAAAACCAACAACGTAAGAAACACAAACACCGTAGCAATACCCAGAATTGTGAGGATGACCCCATTCTCCAACTGGGCGACAAGTTGCTCTTTCGGTAGTTGCGCTAAGAATACCATACGAACTCCTATTAAGGTTTATAGTGATCGTAGCCAAGGACTACAAATAACACACTGGGGGTTAGTATATCGGAATCATGGGGAGTGTTTCAAGTAAAGACACGATAAATGCTTTGTGGAATTTAGCATAGCTCATAGTAGAACGTTCATTTTTCTTCGAAAAAACAACCTCTTTCGAAAGTTCTGGTTTGCCTGTATACAATTATCTGGGTACCTTTTTATAGAATACTGCATCGATGACAGACTGTACTCTACTTCTCTTGTCTGTTTTCATCCTTTGCAGTAAGGTACTCTGAGGTAAAATGACCTTAGGAAGAAGGATATATATGGCTGAAGGAATGGATTTTGCACAGAAAATTGCCGAGGACAAAGCAATCAGGGGAAATATGGATAAGATTGGGAGAAAAATCCTGATCATGAGTGGGAAAGGCGGTGTGGGGAAGACCACTGTTACTGTCAATCTTGCCAATGCACTTGTCGACAGTGGATGTACTGTCGGCATTCTTGATACAGACCTTCATGGGCCAAATGTTGCAAAAATGCTCGGTTGTGAAAAGGAGATCCTCACCACTGAGAATGATGGAAAGACGTTCTACCCGGTTGAAGCCCGGCCAGGGTTGAAGGTAATGAGCCTTGCCTTTGCAATCGAACCCGATAGTCCTGTGGTATGGCGTGGGCCTATGAAGATTGCTGCCATCAGGCAGTTCCTGGCCCAGGCTGATTGGGGAGAGTTGGATTATCTTCTCATCGATTCCCCTCCCGGCACTGGTGATGAGCAGCTTACCGTCTGTCAGACCATTCCTGAACTTACCGGGACCATTATCGTAACCACCGGGCAAGAGGTTGCCATTCTGGACGCCAGAAGAAGTGTGAGCTTTTCAAGGAAGATGGGTGTGGCAATTCTTGGTGTCGTGGAGAATATGAGTGGCTTTGTCTGTCCCGGCTGCAAGACTGAGATTCCCATCTTTGGTATCGGTGGTGGAAAAAAGATGTGTGAGCAGATGGGTGTTCCCTTCTTGGGGCGTGTGCCCCTTGAGGTCCCTCTCATGGAGGCTGAAGATGCAGGCAAGAGTTATTTGGGTATGCAGCCTGCAAGTCCTTCCTCTGCTGCATTGAAGGCAATCGCTGAGATCATCAACAGCGGAACCGCTGTCTCATCCCATCGTTCAACTGATTTTGCTGGATCTGCTTCCTGTGCACCTTCTGCTTGTTCCTCGTGTAGCAGTAACTGCTCATCCAGGAAAGGAGAGTAAGGGTATGTTTGATCCGTTTTCACAAGATGGGGGAAGTAAGGAGACTAAACATCTCGTTTGGAAGTCCGGTCAGCGTCAGCGTGTCTTTAAAGGACCAATCTTTGATATTTGCACCGTGCAGCGCACCAGTACGGATGGACGGAGCTCTTCTTTCATCGAGGTCGATGCTCCCAACTGGGTGACCATCATCCCCTGGTACCGAAACGAGCAGGGTGTTCCCATGATGATCATGGAGGAACAGTTCCGGCATGGGTCGAACACCGTTACTCGTGAGTTTCCTGCCGGGGTGGTGGAAGAGGGTGAAGAGCCGCTCGATGCTGCGCTCAGAGAGTTACGGGAGGAGACAGGTCTCGCCGGGGGTAGGATGACTGAACTGGGGAACGTCAGTCCGAATTCTGCCTTCATGAACAACCGTTCCTACTTTTTTCTGGTCGAGGATGCAGAGCATGTCAGTGACCAGGAACTCGATCCGAATGAACAACTGGATGTCTTTTCTGTTCCAGTGGCCGAAGTGGTTGCGAATATGGGCACCGGCATTTATGATAATGGTATTATGATGATTGCTTTAGGGTTTTTCCTTCGAGAGGCGCAAAAGCGTCCTGAGTTGGTGACTGCCCTGAAGAAGGAGTAGCTCCGATGAAACGAATACGTTTTGCTTTCCCTATATTGGCACTTGCCATTGTTCTTCTACTCTCTTCCTGTGTGACAGGAAGGGACTTGGTGCGGACCATCGAGGTGCATGGAACTGCAAAGGTGACCATCGCTCCAGATATTGCTACCTTTTCCATCCAGGTCAGTGAGCTGGGAAAGACTACCGAAGAAGCCCAGAGGCTTGCAAATGCCAAGCTGGCGCAACTGCGCTCCGTTCTTGATGAGTACGGGATAGCTGAGGCAGATGTCAAAACCACTTCACTCAACTTGAGGCCGAGTTACCGTTGGGATGAGGGCGAGCAGATTCTCGAGGGGCAGGTAGCAAGTCAGAGTCTTTCTGTGAAGGTACGTGACCTGAAGGCGCTTGGTTCAATCATAGACAAAATGGGGAAGGTCAGTGGTATCTATCTCAACTCAGTACAACTTGATAAGGAAGACAAGAGTGAAGCACTTGAGCAGGCAAGATTGGAAGCAATCCAGAATGCAAAAGCCAAAGCTGAGCTCTATGCAGAAAGTTCAGCCATGCAGGTAGGTTCCCCTATTACCATCAGTGAATACTCTGTCGCTTCCAATCCTTACAATACACGGATGAAGATGGAAGCAGTATCTGCGGTTGCTTATGACATGGCTACTGAGATTCCGGCAGGAACAATGGAAGTCTCTTCCACGGTTTCCATCGTGTATGAGATGTACTGATAGAGAGAAAATAATGAGTAGCAACTTGTTTTTAAACAAGGAAATGAAAAAAAGCTATGAAAGGACTTAACAGACAAGAGATTTATTGGTATAGTGTAAGTGTCCGAACGTGTGGGCGAGTAGCTTATGACATATATTCTCTCTCCCACCGTGTGTCTTGTCGTTTTTTCCCCCTCTTTTTGAGGTAACGGCAGGTACAGGCCGCGAATATGCGGAACTCCTTCAAGGGTGCAAGCTTGAGGGAGTTTTTTTGGCTCTTCACATTTTCTTGTGTGATTGGAACCGAAACAGCTCCCAAAAGCTGAGGATATGCTGATTAATCCGATCAACTATACCAAACAGGTTGTTGAGGGGGATTGCGATCACACTTGCCCAGTTACCAAGGATATCAAATGTTCTACCAAGTTTTACATCCCTGCAGGGTCCGGCCAAATCAACCGACCGTTTTCGTCCTGCTCCCAGAAAATGCAGATTCCTACCAGTTCCTTGTAAACAACAGCTGGATGGCAATGGCTGATGGTTATAAGCTTAACTTCGTACTCGCAGGACCGGGGAATGGCACCTGCAAAAGTCTAAGAATACCGATACTTGAATGCTCTTTGCGAAGATGTTAGCTACAGCCTCTTCTTCACGAAAACTCTAGACGTAACACGTCATATGTGTTAATCTGTGATTGAAAATAAAGGATTCAGACATGGAAACAACTGTCCGTAACAAAAAAAACCTGGTAGAGCAAACTGCTGATCGCTTGACAGAAACCATCATGAATGCTGAGTTTAAGAAAGGGCAACAGTTGCCCAGTGAATTCCAGCTCGCTGAAAAACTCGATGTTGGTAGGGGTACCATCCGGGAAGCAATCAAGATCTTGATATCTAGGCATGTTGTTGAGATTAAGCGGGGGACCGGTACGTTTGTAGCGGAAAAACCGGGACAGGTCGAGGACCCACTGGGCTTGGCTTTCATCAAGGACAAGAAGAAACTGTCGATGGACCTCTATGAGATGCGCCTCATGATTGAACCCCAGATCGCTTCTCTCGCCGCCAGACGTGTGACCAAGGAAGGGATGATGAAGCTCGAGGCATCATTGCAAGCTATAGAAGAGAATATCGCCAAAGGGATGCCATGGACAGATGAAGATATTGCTTTCCATGAAACGATAGCAGAGGCATCGGGCAATCAATTGGCATCAACGCTCATTCCGATTATCCATTCTGCTGTCAAGGTCTTCGCCTACTTGTATGGGAAACCTCTCACCGAGACAACCATTGCAACACACCGCGAAATCATGGACGCCATCAGGGCTAAGGATCCCGAACGTGCGGAGATTGCCATGAGAAATCATCTACAGCGAAACAAGGTTTACGCTGAGCACCTTAGAGAGACTGCAGGAGAAAATGCATGAGGGATAATACCTACGACATCCTTATCATAGGGGGTGGCGTCATCGGATCATCTGTTGCGAGGGAACTTTCCAGGTACCGCCTGAGAATAGGTGTCCTTGAGAAAGAGCTCGATGTGGCGTGCGGTAATTCCTGCAGAAATACCGGCATGCTTCATGCCGGTTTCACTTACAAGCCTGGTTCCCTGAAAGCTGAGTGCGCGGTGGAAGGGAATCGAGAGTTTGACCAGGTGGCACAGGAGCTTGATATTCCTTTCAAGCGAACCGGCAAAGTGGTAGTTGGCTTTAGTGATGAGGACATGCAAAACATCCTCAGGTTCAAGAGAATTGGCGAGCTGAATGGGGTGCGAGGCCTGGAGATGATCGACAAGGCCAAGCTAAACCAGATTGATAACAGCGCGGGGGGAGAGTTTGCCCTATACAGCCCAGATTCTGGCATCCTCAATCCGATGCTGTACAATATCGCCCTTGCGGAAAATGCCCATCAAAATGGTGTGGACTTTTTCTTTGACAGCGAAGTTAAGGCCATTAAAAGGCAGGGTGAACATTTTCAGGTCACAGCTGGTGATTCGGTTTTCTCCAGTCGCTGGATTGTGAACTGCGCTGGGATGCATTGTGTAACTATTTCTGAAATGTTGGGATTGCATGGGCACCAGGTGAAGGGCTTCAAGGGAGAGTATTATGTGTTGGACAAGAAAGCCAGTCAGTTCATGAACATCCCCGTTTACCCTGCTCCCAATGCCAAAGGGGGCTTCTCCACCCATGCAACACCTACTGTCGACGGAAATATCTTGGTCGGTCCTGATTCATATATCACCGAGGATCCTGACGATTTTGCCTCCACCCGCGATCATATGCAGGGTCTCGTAAAAGACGGCTCGGCGATATTCAAGCATATGAAGGCTGAGTATTTCATCAGGAATTTTGCCGGGACCCGTTGGAAACGGGTAGACCCTGAGACAGGTGATGTCCTGGACTTCCTTATTGAGAACAGGGATGACCATCCAGGGGTGGTGAACCTGATCGGAATCGAGTCTCCCGGACTTACCTGCGCCTTGCCCATTGCCCGCCGTGTGGTGGCAAAGATTCAGGAAAAGGAAGTACTGGAGGTAAACAATGATTTCAATCCATATCGCAAGGGAATTGTACGTTTTGCAGAACAGTCGAAAGAACGGAAGAAAGAACTCATAGCCACTGATCCTGACTATGGAGAGATAGTTTGTCGCTGTGAAACTGTTACACGGGCTGAGATTGTCCAGGCAATCAACAATCCTCTCGGAGCGGTGACATTGACGGGCATCAAGAACCGCACCAGGGCCTGTATGGGTAGATGCCAAGGGGGGTACTGTGAAACACGAATCACGGCCCTGATCCAGGAGCAGTGCAAGGTGAGGGAACATGAGGTGATGTACCAACACAAGGGCTCTGGGATGTTCATCGGCAAGGTAAGGGAGGTCCTGGATGGAGAATAAGGATGTCATTATCATCGGTGGAGGCCCTGCCGGGCTGGCTGCAGCCGTTCAACTGTACAAACTTGGGATTACCAATATTCTGATCCTTGAGAGGGAAAAGCATTTGGGAGGTATCTTGCGGCAATGCATCCATGATGGATTCGGCCTTCAGCGGTTTGGTGAATCGTTGAGTGGCCCTGAATATGCCCAGCGATTCATTGACGAGGTAAGAGAGCTGAACATTCCCTATATGACTGAGGTGACGGTAACAGAAGTGACTGCCGGTAGGAAAGTGACAGCCATCTCCAGGAGAGGAGTCATGGAATTCCAAGCCAAGGCGGTAGCATTGACCATGGGTTGCAGGGAACGGACACGTGGTGCAATCAGTATTCCAGGGACCAGGCCAGCCGGAGTATATACTGCTGGAGTTGCGCAATCCTATATGAACCTTGCGAACATCATGCCGGGACAAGAGGTGGTAATTCTCGGCTCCGGTGACATCGGCCTGATCATGGCCCGTCGATTGACCCTTGAAGGGGCTCATGTCAAAGCCGTATTCGAGGTACAGCCCTATCCCAGTGGTCTGCCACGCAACATCGAACAGTGTCTCAATGACTATGGAATTCCTCTTTTCTTGAGCCATACGGTGGTTGATGTCAAAGGTCATTCTCGGCTTGAAGGCGTAACCGTAGCCCAAGTCGATGAACAATATCGACCTATTCCGGGAACAGAACAAGAGTACAATTGCGACACGCTTATTCTCTCAGTAGGTCTTATCCCTGAGAATGAGCTTTCCCTTGGAGCTGGCCTCACACTCGATTCAAGGACCAAGGGAGCTGTCGTGGATGAAGATTACCAGACAAGCTGCACAGGAATCTTTGCAGCTGGCAATGTCCTGCAAGTCCACGACCTGGTGGATTTCGTCTCCATCGAGGCTGAACGCATGGCTCTTTCCATCCAAGAGTGCTTCCTCTCTTCCCAGTTTGGGAATGCAGAAATCGAAATCGTTGTTGATGCCTCCATATCCTATTCAGTTCCGCAGAAAACTACTGGGAAAAAGGACTTTACACTCTCTCTGAGACCGAAGAGGCCAGGTCGTAATTGTACAGTTTTCGTGAAACAGGAAAATGTGACTATCGCCCGAAAGAAGTTCGCCAAAGTCCTTCCCGCTGAGATGATCCAGCTTGCCATTCCAGCAGAAAGGATTGACCCAGAGAAGAAATTGGAGATTACACTCATATGAGAAGAGAGTACACCTGCATCATCTGCCCCATTGGCTGTGATATGACCGCAGAGATTGAAGATAATGAAATGGTTTCTCTCGTTGGCAACAATTGCGCCAAGGGTAGAGTATATGTACAGCAGGAGTTGACCAATCCGATACGTACTATCGCAACCTCCGTTCTTGTAAAGGGAGGCGAATTGCCCTTGGCAAGTGTCCGTCTGAACAAACCGGTACCCAAGGCCAGCCTTTTCAAGGTGATGGCAGAGGCAAAAAAAGTGATTCTGCTTGCGCCGGTAAGGATTGGACAGGTGGCTTTACAAAACGTTGCAGGAACCGGTGCAGACTTGGTTGTTACCAAGCATGTAGATACGATTCATTGAATGGGTAGGCTTGGCTACTCCCTAATTCGCTTATAGACATTCCTCTTACGCCAGAGATGGGCGAACATGAATTTCTCCCCTTTGTTCCTGTCTTGTTTTTCCAGGTATGCAAGGATTTTTCTGTGTTCTTCCTGGGTTTGCATCTTTCCTTGGTTGCTGAGGCGTTGGTAGAAGAGCGGGCTGTTTGTGTTCAGGTTCAGCCTACTGAAGGCAGGGAGCTTCTTGGAAAGCATTCCCAAGAACTATTTCTGCTTCTACGATGTCGGGCTTCTTAGGCTCAAAGAGCGGTCGTCCACCATGTTCATCTCCACAGACGCTACGTTCCCGCAGTCCACGGGTACATGCCCAATCCCTCAGGTTCAGGCTGGCGTTCCTGTCACGTTCGACCAGCTTCCCGCAGGTTGGGCAAATCCACTCCCTGACAGAGAGGGGTAAATTCCTATATGTTGTTTTACACGTATTGCAAGTCTTCGAGGACGCGTAGAAGCGATGTGCCAGCACGAGTCTCTTCCCTCTCTCCCTGCACTTCTGCTCCATCCTCATCCGGAAGAATCCAAACGAGGCATCACATAGGGATTTGGCCAGCTTGCGGTTTTTGAACCTTGGAAAGCCCGCTTCCTTTCTTTGGAAGAATTTCTTGTAAGCGGTGTCCAGATTCCTCGATGCCATCTGCAGGGCCTGGGAGTTGACCTCGCCAAGCCAGGGATAGACTTTCTTGAGAATACCTTTCATTGCCAATCAGAAAAACGTATGAGCACTAGCATCTCTCGCCCAAAGTCGGGAGACTTCTGGTGCTCTTTCTTATAAAAGAGCGTTAGGAGAGGTTAGCCTCAGTAGTCAATTGAACACTGCTCTCATGTAGTCATTGAGGTCCTCTTGTTCATACATCATCCGGTAGAGTGCCTGCACGAGGGGGAACTCCTCTTCTACATGTCTTTCACGGGTGAGTTCACCCATCAACTTGACGGTTCTGCTTCCCTCAATGACTGTGGCTGAGCTGCCACTGTTGTCAATGGAGAATCCTTTTCCCATCAAGAGACCGAGCGTCCTGTTCCTGGAGAGGTCATTGAGACTGGTCAGTCCCAAGTCCCCGAGCCCACAGTAGCAGAAGATGGTTTCTGTGCTGCAGCCAAAAAGACTGAGAAAATGGCGCATTTCCCCGACTGCCTTGGTGTAGATGAGAAAGTCGACATTCGGTGAGTTGAACCGGCCGCTGACCAGTCCGATTGCAATGGCATACATGTTCTTCAGGATACTCATCAGCTCGACTGAACGGATATCATCGGTGTAGTCCAAGTAGAGTCCGGTGTCTTTGAGCACTTCCTTCTTGAACCGGTCATAATCCTCTCTCTGCCCACCAAAGGTGAAGGAGGAGGGTAGCCCATGAAGCACTTCGATTGCAAAGGTCGGTCCCTTCATGCTTGCTGTTCTGGGAAAGGGAATCTGTTCGGTGATGAAGGCCCCATCATCACTCATGCCCTTTGCCAGGTTGATCACGAGACAGTCTTTCTTTGTATACTCCTTGATCTCCTCGGTGAAGGAGATAATGACCTTTGAGGGGATAACAAGGAGAATACAGTCGGCACTGCGGAAAATCTGCTTGTCACTTGTTGCCCTGATGCTGGTGTTCAGGAAGTGGGTAGGGAAGTACTTGGTATTCCGATGGTTCCGGTTGATATCCTCAACTACATCCTTCTCGATGGACCAGAGGATGACGGTATTATTGGTATTCCAAGAGAGCCGTTCGGCCATGGCGGTGCCAAAGACACCGGCTCCTGCAATTACGATGGTATTGTGATAAGGCAAGGTGCAGCTCCTTCTTCGTGTGGCCAGATCATGGTTCGGTGTGGGATGTTTGCTTCATAGAAGATTGTTTGATCTTCTGCAATGAAGCCAAGCTTCTGATAAAATCCCTCACTCTGAATCTGGGCATGGATATAGATAGGCTTATGAGAAATGCTCAAGGCACAACGTACCAAGAGTTCTCCATAATGCAACCCACGGTAGGTGGAGAGCACTGCAATGCGTTCCAGTTTGGTTCCTTTTTCCGTCATCCGGATACGTACAGTCCCTACTGCTTCATCACCGATGAGCAGCAGGAGATGACCGCAGTCAGGGTCTTTTCCATCAAAATCGATGGCCTCGCTTACGCCCTGTCCTTTGACGAAAACCTCACGTCGTATGTGCTTGCACATTGCAAGATAGCCCTGATTGGTCATCAGGGAAGCACTCCCTGGTTCAAGGTATATGACAGTCTGTTCCATTCTGCCCATCATAACGGCAAGTCATGTCTTCGAGCAAGGGGGTGCAAAGTAGGGAAGAAAATGGGGAAAACAGCGTTCACTCACACAATCTACTTGATCTTCTTGAAGATATAAATCCTTGAACCGAAGTCTCCCAACACTCTGGTCATGGCATCATAGCCAGTCCCACCGAACTGTTGGTTCAGCTTGATACCTGCCCAGGCAACCTGCTCACCGGTAACCCGGTAGTGTTCAACCTCACTGTCAAGGGTGACTGCTTTGCTGATGGTGTCCTGGGCGATGCCTCCCTCAGTGATGGGGAGCGGGCTCACCTGGTTGAGTAGATTTCCGAACATTTTGATGTCGATACGCTGTTGACGGGGGAACACCTCATAGACAGCATTCAGGTCAACTGCTTCAATGCGCAGCTTGTCAGAACCTGGATTTGAAGGATTGAGCTTCTGGGCAAAAAGTACCAGAAGTTCACTCTTGTCCTGGCTTGCTACTGCCCAGACTACCTGGTTGGAGGTGCTGTTTGCCAGCTTCACCCTCGTAAAGGTTCCATACTGCAGCAAGGCGCGGTGTGCCTTGTAGAAGGCAATCTGTGCCTTAATGGCATCCTTCTGCTGCCCTTTCAGCTTCGTGACATCCAGTTCATAGCCAAGCACGCCGAATGCTGCAATGTTGAACCGTGACTCGAGGTCGGTTCTTCTCAGCGTCTGGTGGTTGGGAGAGTCACTGACATGGCTGCCCATGGTTGAGAGGGGGTAGCCACAGCTGGTGCCTTCCTGTATATACAACCTGCTGAGAGCATCGGTGTTGTCACTGGTCCATGTCTGTGGCATGTAGCAGAGCATCCCTAGGTCGAAGCGGTTGCCTCCACTCGCACATGACTCAAAGAGTACATTGGGGAAGGCTGCAGTGAGCTTCTCAAGTAGTTCATAGAGTCCCAGGATATAGCGATGGAAGAATTCACCGTGGTCTTTCATTTCTCTGTTTGTGCTATACATGTCACTGAATACACGGTTCATGTCCCACTTGATGTAGTTCACGTTTGCAAAATGCCAAACATCCGAGAGTTGCTTGAAGAGGTAATCCCGTACATCTGGTCTGGTAAGGTCAAGAATGTACTGGTTCCGTCCCACACTTGGGCGCCTGCCTGGTATGGCGATCATCCAGTCTGGGTGTTTTTTATACAGCTGGCTTTCAATGCTCACCATCTCTGGTTCCACCCAGAGGCCGAACATCATGCCAAGCCTGTGTACTTCGAGGGAGAGGTTTTCCAACCCTGAAGGGAGTTTCTTTGGGTTCACGGTCCAGTCTCCTAGACTGGTGGTGTCATCGTTGCGGAGTCCAAACCATCCGTCATCGAGCACGAACAGCTCAATACCGAGGTTGGCACTCTCCTTTGCCAGGTTGATGAGTTTGTCCTCTGTGAATTTGAAGTAGGTTGCTTCCCAGTTGTTGATCAGAACCGGTCGTTCACGGAACTTCCAGGGGCCACGAATGATGTGGTTGTTGATGAAGTGGTGGAAGTTCTGGCTTGCTCCATTGAGTGCATCGGGCGAGTAGGTCAGTATTGCCTCAGGGGTTTGGAAACGGTCTTGCGGGGCGAGGACCCAGCTGAAGGTTGCTGGGTTGATTCCCGTCAGTACCCTGACCTTTCCATAGGGGGATGTTTCGACCAGCTCGCGATGGTTGGAGCTGTAGATGAGGTTCATCCCGATGGTCTCCCCATTCTCCTTGGTGAGGAAGATGCAGGGGTTGTGATCAGCGCTGCTGACACCACTTTTGCTGTCGTTGATCATAATGCCGGGGGCAAGAGGCCGTTCATGCATGTACCGCTCACGGGACCATGCTCCATCGAAGGTGACCAGCTTCCAGTCATCAGTGTCTAGATCGAGCTGTGCTGATGCAAGGTTCTTGATTGTCACTTCCTCAGTGCTGTCGTTGTACAGGGTGGCACGCCTCGCGATGACATTGCTGTCTTCGAAGACGGTGTAAGTAAGGGCAAGTCGCAGGGGGAGGCAAGTTTCCTTGAGCATAACTTCCAAGGTGGTACAGGTACTCTTGTCCCCATAGGACTCAGGCAATCCACTGAAGGTTCTGGGCTTTCCAGGGAGAATGCGGTAGCTCTTGACGATGAAGTCGAGTGTTTGCATGCCACGGGAATAGGAAATGTCGACAGAACTCTCTCGATAATCACCTTTGCCCATGGTAGAGTATTCCATGCAGAGGTTGGTGAAGAAGAGGGTTGGATGGTCACTGTCGTAGGCAGTACCGGTGCCGATGCTGATACTCCTTTTCTCTGCCAATGCATCAATGCTGATGGTATCTTTGCTGAGATATCTGCCATAATAGAGGTGTTCAAGGTGTCCTGTTTCGGTTATGGCGAACAGGTAGGTGGTTTTCTTCGTGGATAGATTGAACAGTCGGTCCTTCTTGGAAATCATGGAACGGCACTCCTTGAACTTGGAAACGGTCTATGCTACCAGTATACTGTCATTGAGCTGTTTTTAACACCATGTTGTGGAGCTTTTAAAAGGAGAAGTAGGTATGGATATTCGTCGACTGAGATTATGGGAAAGCAGGAATGCCACTGTTCTTACCAACGACCTGATTCAGGTGGTGTTGGAAGACCAGGGTAGTATGGTGCTGGAACTCAGTGCGCTCTTGGAAAAGGGTGGACGGATTAATGCTCATTTGATGCCATATTACCGTGGAACAGGTACTTCAGTGTTCAGCGATGAGAATGCCGAGTTTTGGAAAACCAGTCCGTTCCTCTACCAGAAAGCAGGATCCTATTTCAGTTTCCCAAACTATGGTCCTTCCTATGATGGAATCCAAGGACTCCAAGAGCAGAGTGGGTTCACAGCCTCTGCGTATTGGATGGTGGAGCGCTATGGAACAGATCCTGAGTTTGGAGGGGTCTGGCTTATGAGCATGGTACGAAACAGGAAGGAACACTACCAGGTACGGAAGATTGATATGTTGCTTCCGAACCATCCTGTACATTATACGGCAATTTTCATTACCAACAGCGGGAGTGAAGACCTGCTTGCCAATACTGCTTGGAATAATGAGGTTGGCTCTCCTTTTTTGGAGTCTGGTTGTGTGCTTAATGCCAGTGCACAGAGTTGGAGGACTGGGCCGGAAGAATCCCTTACCGGAGTTGTTTCACGCTTGCAGCCCAACGTTCAGTTTGATGACTGGAAGAAGGCTCCTCTGAAGCAAGGAGGAACTGTCGATTTGACTGAGGTTTCTCCCCCCATTGGAAAGACTGACTTTATCAGTGGGGCAATCCCAAGGCTCTCCAACCTTGGTTGGTCGAGTGTGATCAACCCGAGGCAGCAGATGGTCTACTTTACCTTCTTCCCCGGCCCTCAGGCATTGGGAGAAGGGGAGATCGGACTGAATTTCAACAACTTCCTCTTTGACTATGGTGGGCGTACTGAGACTCCTTGGGCGCTGTATCCGGGAGGGATGAGTCAACAGTACTCGATTAACTGTGGATCTGGTACAAACAATCTGTATGCCGGTACCAAGGAAGCCTCTGCTTCTGACACCTTGTTCGAGGCTGATACTACGGTAATCATACCAGCAGGAGAGACGCGTTCTCTCTACTACGCAACAGCTTTTGCTCCGTACGACAACAACCGAATTGGCGGGAATTTCTACACTGTAGAGCAGGTGGAGGAGGGACTCCTCCTCAAGAGAACGAGGAGTTACGCAATCATCCCAGCTGACTCGGTATTCCACTGTATCAAGACCCTGGCAAAACGTGTAATGGCTACTGATTAAAAGAAAGACCACCCCGGTGAGAGGGTGGCCTTGGACAGACAAGTTTGTATTGGTTTTATGTTGCAGAAAAGGTGAAGTATATAGTTCCTGTGTAGGTGTCTTCGGGGGCATTGTCAAAAGAATTTTGGTCTACAGATGCAGATACTGGATAACTACCAAAGAATATACCTTCACTTGCTTGAGAATTTGCTGCAGAGACAAATAGCTCATTTGAAGTGCTAGTTGAGGTGTTGTAAGTCGCGTTGTTTACAGAAACCTCGTAGTCAATTACATAAGTATTGGCAGATTCGCTTCCGGTCATTTTCTCAGCATACATGTATACGTTAACACCAGTTCGCTTATTGTTCACCAAATTTATATAAGCAAGAGGGGAGTTGGTGATATCAACAGCAGAAGTAATACCATTTGCTGCAATAAATGAATTCCACTCACCGACCGTTTGGCCTGTGTATGCACTAGATGTAACAGCTAGGTAACTCAAGCCATTAACTTCTGTGGATACATCAAAGGAGGATGAACCACTATTGACTGCAGCAGAAATAGCAATAGAACCGAGAGCCAGTACCAACAAAGTTGCAATAATATTCTTCTTCATTTTAAACATCCTTTAGAGCTTTGCTCCAGTGCAAGTATTTTGTGCTTTCCCAAGCACATCTGTATAATAGAAAATCTAGAGACTTATGTCAACAGGTAGAAGAAAGTTTTTGAATATTTTGTATAATTTATCTGATTGTATTTTAAAAAAATTGGCTCTGTTTTTGGAGTGTAGGGATGAACACCTTGAAGTAAAGAAAAGCTTGCTGTATACTAAATGTATGTTAAGTAACAACCAAGAATC
>Ga0334899_1000839_pt1 | contig 34147 bp, 19 predicted proteins | sample GraSluR3_MG_FD_207219 | JGI IMG/M metagenome (GOLD analysis project Ga0334899, IMG submission 207219) | Sludge microbial communities from methane-producing bioreactor in Wageningen University, Netherlands - Granular Sludge_8_08-R3 | ecosystem: Engineered > Bioreactor > Anaerobic > Unclassified ...
TAGGTATTTTCATTCAAGATACTGAATATCAGGACTTTAAATACTTTTATTCACATAAGTTATCACCAAGTTATTAACATATTAGATTGATATTCAAAGGGTTATAAAATTTTTGTCATGTACTAAGATTTACAATACATTTTCGAATTGGATATATGGCAAAGATAGGACATTCAATTGAGAGCTGACGGCTGTAGTAATACACGATCGTTCATTTTTTTATTTTACCAGGACAGTAGCAATTGTTCATTCAGTAAACACAGAGAACAAACCCACATAAATGCCGTAAATACTTAATAATCAAATTAAAACAAATCGGTCATGACCGATCAGGGCACACTAAATAGTAACATAGGATGAAAAAAGGAAGCAAATTAGCAAGTATAGTAACTGGAGCGGCCTTGGTTGTAGCTCCAACTATATCCGGTTACGCTCAAGCGCCTCAAGAATCAGTAATGCCCTTAAAAGGGAATACTTATGTTTCTACAAATATGGTTCCCGTAAAAAATCTAAAAAAAACAATAGATTATCAAACACTTAAACCCGTCGAGGAATTGCAAGAAGAAACCGTTTCTTACATGGATAGAAGTGAAGGAATTCAAATGGGTTATTCTTATGTTCCTTCAGAAGACAAATTATATGATAAGCCTTCTTCCGAAAAGATAATTGAATATCAGATGGAAAATACGACTAGCTTCTATGGAGACCAGGCTTTAAACCCTTTTGTTCAACCAAATTATGAAAATGCAGGAGAGTTCCATCTTTCATATTATGGTTCTGGAAATGTTGCAGGGGATAATGGAACTATTAATGATGTTTTAAATTGGGATGATTATAATGCAATATTGGGTTCAACTATGGAAGAAGCAGATGTTGATGGAGATGGAAATCCCGGAACGCAGGCTGATAAGAATATGCTTGAGAGCTATTTGACAGACCAAATTCCTTATCTTCCAGCTCATTACGAACTTAATAAAACAACTTCCGAAAAAGAAAGTTGGTTTGAAAATTATTATATTAATGTAGAACAATCAAATACAATTCCTCCTGTAGGAGGATGGGGATGTGCCCAATACGCAATGCAATTTCACATAAATTCTTCTGGAATTGAAAACATATCCGGAGCCTTCAACTATCCGAGTGTTTATGATACAATAGATAATTTTCAAGGAAATATGATGGTTTATGAAACCAATACTCGTTCTGAAAACAATGTAGGGCATGCAATAAACGCAATTCTTGTAGGAGAAAATCCCACAAATTTTAATGATTGGTATTTTTATGAACCTCAAAATGATACAAGAGTTTATCCTGGAACTCCGAGCATGGAGCCAAATTCTTTTGCAAATATAAAGAAATATGTGTATTTTTGGAGTGATTTTTTGAGTCAATATATTTATGATATGTTGCCAGTAATTAATTTTGATTTAAATAACGGAAATGCTTCCGTTACATTTCAGCATCCAGACCTTGTAACATCAAAACCCTCAAAGTTAAATTATATTCACATAGGAGGACAAAAACCTTCAGATGCAACTGTTAATGTTGAAGATGGTTTAAATCCAAGTGTTACAGGAGAGGCAACCGGTTATGCTGATTGGGCAACTTCCTATTATAGTGATGATTCCACAACTCAGGCGGGAGGAAATTGGGATTCCACTTTTTATAATTATGATTTATTTAGAAGTTGGTGGGCGAAATCAGATTCAAATAACATTATTGATACAACTTATGCAAGTATAAATCCCATTTACAACAGACCTGCTCAAATTATAACCGTCCAGGATACAGCAAAACCTATTTTTACATATATTTACAATGGAACATCTATGATTTACACTGAATGGGTTGCAAACGGAATTCCCTTTTCAGAAGGAAGTGATAATTCGGGAGTATTTGCAATAGATAGACAAAATATTGCTGGACCCGGACCGGCGGGAACTTGTTCTGCTTATGAATTTACAGATGTGAAAAGAGATAGTATATACGACCCCTCACACAATTGGAGAGTAACAGAAATCTCCACTCCAATAGAGATGAATCCTAATTATTGGGATTATTTCCCATATAATTGGTCTCTTTATTACAAGGACGAAATAATTCCCGCAAATACAGGAGGCCTTCCTACGGCAGATAATCCAATTCCAGAAGTTGAAGTTTTTACTAATCAGAATCCCCCTATGATAAATTCAACTTATGACCCAGATTCACTTTCTGCTCAACATTATAATTGGCAATTTGATTGGGCTCATGAAGCAAACGATACCCTTTGTTATAATTCAATAGAGGGATTACAACACGTAAACGTATACAAACCCAATGCATTAGTAACTACAAGTTTTCCAGAGAGTCCTTTGTATATTGGAAAAAATGACCCTGTGGGTCCTCCTTTCACCGGAGAGCCAACATATCAAGATACTTTAGAAAATTGGTGGCCAACATATTACAACCATTGGATAGAATTAGATTCGGTTTCGCCAACGGATTCAATATTTAATATTTACTTCACTGGCCACGAAGATATAACTGGAACTCAAACTCCTGATTCTGTTCAGGTGGTTGTGAAAGATAGAGATGTTGGAATAAATGAAAATGGACTTGAAAAATGGACAAAAGACATTTTCTTACCTTATCCAAATCCAACTCATAGCGGAAAAGTAAATGTTAAAATAAATTCTATGGATAAGGGTTTAAGAAAAGCTTACTGGGAAGCTTATGACATGCAAGGAAGATTGGTTGATTTTTCTAAAAAGGAAATTTTCCACAAAATGGACGAATTTCAAATTGATCTGAGCGGACACGAAAAAGGAGAATATTTAATTCGGTTTATTTGCCGGGGGAATGTAATACAATCAATAACCTTGATATATAGGTAGTTGCGATTATTTTTATTGATAACAGATTATAATTGCCTGTGTAAACCGGGACATCAGGAATTTTTTACTATTCCTGCGAAACTGAATCTAAAACCTTCGTTCGTGCGTCTGTGTCGATCTTCATTCCTCTCGCCAAAAAACAGTCCTGGCAGCCTTAGTTTTTGTGTATGTTTTAATTGACCGATTATACTATGAGTCCTGTGCGCTTCGGGCAATTAATATTTTCTGCCGGGTAAAGAATTGTTATTAAGCAGCCAGGCACTTCAACGTCATTTGTGGCCATAGGATGATAGGCCGAAGTGCTCATTTATTTTTATCTTTGTATTAGGGTTTTACCAATTAACTGTAATCTCATTCAACAAGAACTGAAAACATGAAAAAGACCGTTTTACCTTTATTTCTCTTCCTCTTTTGCTCATACCTGTTTGCGCAGCAAACGCCAAAGGTCGAACCGCCCTTCTGGTGGACGGGCATGGCTGTGAAAGAGCTGCAGTTGCTGGTGCATGCCGGGGGCATTGCCTCCACGGCACCCGCCATGATCCATAAGGGGGTGGAGTTGAAAGCTGTTGTGAAGACAGGCAATCCCGATTATCTGTTTCTGGATCTGCTGATCGGCGATTCTGCCCTGCCGGGAAGCTTTGTGATCGACTTCCTGCGCGATGAGGATGTGCAGTATTCGTATGAATATCATTTGTACCCCCGCGCCGAGGGCAGCGCCGGCAGGCAGGGTTTTGGGCCCGAAGACGTGGTCATGCTGATCATGCCCGACCGCTTTGCAAACGGCAACCCGATGAACGACGACCTGCCGGGCATGCTGGAGAAGTCGAACCGCTTCAACCCCGATGGCCGGCACGGGGGCGACCTGAAAGGCATTGCCGACAACCTTGATTATATCAGCGGCATGGGCTTTACGGCCATCTGGCTCAACCCCGTACTCGAAAACAACAACCCCCGCTACTCCTACCATGGATATGCCATCAGCGATTTTTACCGCCTCGACCCCCGCATCGGTACCAACGAAGAGTATGTGCAGTTCGTTGAACGTTGCCACGATCTCGGCATCAAAGTGATCAAAGACATGGTGTTCAATCATTGCAGCCACATGCACTGGTGGATGGAAAACCTGCCGGCCGGTGACTGGATACACCAGTGGCCCGAATTTACACGTACCAACTACCGCGCACCGGTCAACTCCGACCCCCATGCCTCGGAATACGACAAAACCCTCATGCTGAAAGGATGGTTCGACACCAGTATGCCCGACATGAACCAGCAGAACGGGCTTTTGGCCAACTACCTCATCCAGAACAGCATCTGGTGGGTTGAATATGCCGGGCTCGACGGTATCAGAATGGATACATATCCCTATGCCGACCAGGATTTTATGGGACGCTGGATGCAACGGATTTTGCTTGAGTACCCTGGCTTTAACGTGGTAGGGGAGGCCTGGCTGCAGAAAGAGGCCATCACCGCCTGGTATGCCGCATCCGCCACCGAACGCTTCGGATATAATTCACAACTGACCAATGTTACCGATTTCCCCCTGCGCAATGCCCTGGCAGCGGCATTCAATGAACAGGAAACATGGACCGAAGGCATGCCGCGCCTGTATTATGTATTGGCACAGGATTTTCTGTATGATGACCCGTACAGCCACCTGATCTTTGCCGACAACCACGACATGTCCCGCTATTTTACGACCCTCGGGGGCGATTTTGACAAGTTCAGGATGGGAATGGCATTCCTTTATACCACCAGGGGGATCCCCAGCGTATATTATGGAACGGAGATACTGATGGAAGGAGAGGAGCACCGCGGACATGGCTATATCCGTGAAGACTTTCCCGGAGGATGGGCCGGCGACAAGATCAATGCCTTTACCGGCGAAGGCCTCCAAAGCAGGCAGGTGCAGGCAAGGGAATATATCAGGCTGCTCCAGAACTGGCGGAAGGAAAATCGGGCCATCCACAAGGGCAAACTCATCCATTTTCTCCCCGAATCGGGTATTTATGTCTATTTCAGGATGTATGAGGAAGAAAGGGTGATGGTGGTGCTGAACAACAATATGGCCGGGGTGAAGATGCCTCCGCTGGAAAGGTTCGATGAATGCCTGTCGGGAAGCCGCAAGGCTTTCGAAGTAACGACACAGTCGCCCTGCAACGACCTGCAGCAGTTTGTCCTGCCGCCCAGGTCGGCCATGATCTTCGAAATCAATCATGAATAGCAATTCACGGATATGGCCGCTTGCAGGGAAATCAGGAATGTAATTACCATGCCCGGTAATTGTATGAACACGATATCCGGCTGCATGGAGGGAATAGGATATTAATAAAAAACCATATGTGATGAAAAGAAGCGTTTACCTGATACTCATCCTTTTTGCCATCGCGGGCTGTAGCCGCAACGTGCGCACGCCCCTGCCGGCTGCTTCGAACATCGTCGGGCTGGCATCGCCCGTATTGCTCGAATACGATACCACGGTGGTATTCTTGCCTGATTATTTCCGGGATCCTGCGGCCATTGATGATATTGCGATACCCGGGATGGCTGACTCGCTCTACCACCTTCACGAAGGTAAAGTCACCATTGCCCCTGTCGCGGATGCAGCGGCTGTTTATCTTTTGCAGGTGGAAGCAGACAGTTTAACTGAATCGGTCCCGCTGTTCCGTTCGGCAAAGCAGCATGTTGAATTAAGCTATGACCCTGCCGGTCGTGAGCATGAAGCGATCAGCGCAGTGGGCGAGTTCAATGGCTGGACGGCGGGAAGGACGAACTTCGAACTGCTTGACGGCATATGGAAAACCAGCCTGTTGCTCAACCCGGGCACATACCAGTACCAGCTTGTAGTGGATGGGGTTTGGATGACCGACCCGGCCAATCCCGAACTCCGCGACAACAATGCCGGAGGATTCAACTCGGTGCTGAAGGTTGGCCTGGATGCGCTTGGGATGCGTCCTTCGCTGTTCACCCTCAAGCATGGCCGGAAAGTCATCACCATCGAATGTGAAGGAAAGATGGATGGACTGCTGGTCTTATGGCAGAATTTTCCCCTGAACAGTGATTACCTCTCCATGAAAAAGGGGCAGCAGATCATGATCAGGATACCGGAAGCCGCAGCGGATATGGAACGTTCATATATCCGTGCCTGGGCATATAATGAATACGGTGTTTCGAACGACCTGCTCATCCCGCTTGAATACGGAAGGGTGCTGAATGATGCCTCATCGCTCAACCGTCACGACCACCACGGCCTCATCCTGTATAATGTGTTTGTCGACCGTTTTTACGATGCCGACACAAGCAACAACCGTCCCCTCAACACACCATTGGTGCTTCCGCCGGCCGATTATCACGGCGGCGACCTCAGGGGGGTGGTCAGCAAGCTGAAAGAAGGATATTTCGACGAACTGGGCGTGAACACCATCTGGATATCACCCATCGTCCGGAATCCTGAGGGAGCATACGGCTTCTGGCCTGACCCGCCTTCCCGTTTTTCGGGTTACCACGGTTACTGGCCCGTTTCTTTTACACAGGTCGACGACCGTTACGGGACCGGGGAAGACCTGCATGAACTGGTAGCATTGGCCCATGAACAGGGAATGAACGTGCTGCTCGACTTTGTCGCCAACCATGTGCATGAAGAACATCCCGTTTACAGGGAAAACCCCGGCTGGGCAACGGAGCTTTACCTGCCTGACGGAAGCCTGAACACGGAACGCTGGGACGAACACAGGCTGACAACCTGGTTTGATGTTTTCCTTCCGACACTGGACCTCTCAAAGCCCGAAGTGTATGAGATGCTGACCGATTCGGCCGTATACTGGATCAGGGAGTATGGCCTCGACGGCTTTCGCCATGATGCCACCAAACATATCCCGGCTGTCTTTTGGCGTACGCTGACCCGCAAACTGAAGGAGCAGGTAGTGCTGCCGGAAAACAGGCCCGTCTACCAGATCGGTGAAACCTACGGTGGCCCCGAACTGATTGGCAGCTATGTGAACAGCGGCATGCTCGATGCACAGTTCGACTTTAACGTATACGACGATGCCCTGGCCGTGCTGATCCGCCCTTCCGAATCCTTCGAAAGGCTCGATGCTTCCCTCCATCAGAGTTTGCGCTTCTATGGATCTCATAACCTGATGGGCTATATTTCCGGAAACCAGGACCGAGGTCGCTTTACTTCCTATGCCGGCGGCAGCCTTCGCTTCGATGAAGATGCGAAGCTGGCCGGCTGGACCCGCACGATAGAAGTGGGAAAGCCCGAAGCCTACCTGGTTACAGCCATGCTCTTTGCCTTTAACATGAGCATTCCCGGCCTGCCGGTGATCTATTATGGCGATGAGATCGGGATGGCAGGTGGCAACGACCCCGACAGCCGGCGGATGATGCGTTTCGATGAACTGAAAACGGAGGAGATGCAACTGCGGGAAACGGTCGGGAAACTGGCCTCGCTGCGACGGAATAACCTGGCACTGATATACGGGGATTTCGAAAGCCTGCTGGTAACTGAGCATACCTACGCCTTTTGCCGCAGCTTTTTCGACCAGATCGTCATCGTGGTCATAAACAAGGGACCGAAAACAAAAAACCTTACTTTTGACATACCGCAAAGGTTCGAAGGCATCAGCCTGCAAAGCCATTTCGGTACACTGCCGGGCCTGCGGAAAAACAGGATGTCTGTAACCCTCGGCAGCCGCTCATTCGACATATATACTGCTGAAAAATAGATGGAAATCTGGAAAAATACAGCGGCCGTGATCTTCGACATGGATGGCGTGATCGTCGATAACCATGCCTATCACCATGAGGCATGGATGACATTTTTTCAGAAATACGGACTGACCGTCGAAGGCGATGTTTCGCATTTCTTTGGCAGGACAAACCAGGATATACTGGAGGCTGTCTTTCCGGATGAGCTTGACCAGGCACACCTGTATCAATTTGCAGGTGAGAAGGAAAAACTTTACCGTGAACTGTATGAAGGGAATGTGGAAATGGCCGAAGGCTTGCCGGAATTACTTGAGAACTTACTGAAAATGGGAATGAAACTTGCTGTTGCCACTTCGGCCCCGCCGGGGAATGTCGACTTCGTGATGAAAAATACCGGCCTCCGCAGGTATTTTGATCTTGTGGTCGACAGCAGTATGGTGGCAAAAGGAAAGCCCGACCCTGAGATCTATTTGCTTGCTGCCCGTAAGCTGAATGTCAAACCCGCCAGATGCGTGGTGGTTGAGGATTCTGTTTCAGGTATCCGGGCTGCCCTGGCGGCAGGGATGAAGGTGGTGGCCATCACCACTACGAGTGGCAGGGAACGCCTTGCAGAGGCGGATATGATTATTGATAATTTTGATGAATTGGGTTGCCAACCTTAATAAGGTTGGCAACCCTTTTTCTAAAACCTTGATAAACAATGAAAAGAAAAATGCTGACCCCACAGATTATTACCATGATCCTGGCAGCAATGCTGCTGGGCGGTTTGCTTATTGCCGGATGTAAAGAAACCATCAGGGAAAAAACACCTCCCGAGTCATTTGTTATCCATCCCGAATGGAGCAAAAATGCCGTGATCTATGAGGTGAACCTGCGGCAGTACACCCCCGAAGGCACCTTTGAGGCCTTCGCCGCCCACCTTCCCCGCCTGAAGGAAATGGGGGTTGATATATTGTGGTTCATGCCCATCCATCCCATTGGTGAACTGAATCGCAAGGGAAGCCTGGGCAGTTATTATTCAATTAGGGATTACAAGGCTGTAAACCCTGAATTCGGGGATATGGACGACTTTAAGGCACTTGTCAAACAGGCCCGTGAGCTGGGCATGTACGTGATCCTCGACTGGGTAGCCAATCATACAGCATGGGACCATGCATGGGTGACTGAAAACCCTGAATTCTACCAGAAGGATGAAGAGGGCAATATGGTTTCGCCTTACGACTGGAGTGATGTGGTGGCTCTTGACTACAATAATGAGCAGATGCGTTCAGAGATGCTTGATGCCCTCAGGTTCTGGGTTGCCGAAGCAGGTATCGACGGCTACCGCTGCGATGTGGCCGGGCTGGTGCCGGTTGATTTCTGGGACAGGGCGCGGAGTGAGCTGGATGGGATCAAAAAGGTTTTTATGCTGGCTGAAGCTGAACAATCTGATCATCATGTCAATGCCTTCGACATGTCATATGCATGGGAATTGCACCATATTATGAACGACATCGCCGCCGGGAAAAAGAACACGAAAGACCTTGACCGTTATTTCAGCAGGCACGACTCCACTTTTCCGGCCGATGCCTATCGCATGCTCTTTATAACAAACCATGATGAAAACTCATGGAACGGAACCGTGTCTGAACGACTGGGCGATGCCGCAGGTACTTTTGCCATGCTGACTTTCACCTTGCCGGGCATGCCCCTGCTGTACAGCGGACAGGAAGCCGCTCTGGATAAGCGCCTCCGGTTTTTCGAAAAAGACACCATTGAATGGGGCGACTATGAATTGGCCGGTTTCTACAGCGACCTGATCCGTTTAAGGGAGGATAATCCGGCTCTCTGGAGCGGCGAGGCCGGAGGTAAGATGAAAAAGATCAAAACCACCGATGATGCCTCCGTTTATGCTTTCATCAGGAGAAAAGACAAGGATGCCGTCCTGGTCTTTGCCAATCTGAGCGGTGAAGCCAGAGAGTTCGGGCTTAAGGCAGGCACAAAGGAGCGCGTATTTGCCTTATGGCCGGAGGGAGATACGGTCACCCTTGGGCCGGAGTCAGGTTTTTCACTTTCCCCCTGGGAATACCTCATCATGACGGGAAAATGGGAATGAACCGTTCCGTTCCCAAATAGCTTTTCCCGGAAGCCGGAATGGCGTTCGCCGGATGCTGCCGCAGGCATGGCAAGCTCCTTATTTTCTTTACCCGTACCAGGGTTTTTGGCCCGCAATAAGCACTTTTCCATTTGGCCTGTCCGGTACTTTTTTTTCGAAAAGGCAAATTTTTCTCTTTTGCTGTTGCATCATTATTAATTTAACGTTAACTTTACATTGTGTAAATGGATGGCAGAATCAATACCGGAACTATATAAGCCGAATTCATATATTGCATATCTGTTTAATAACTAAAACTTTAATTCTATGGTAAGAAAAGTTACTGTCAGATTAATACTGTTTCTGACCTTTGTGGCTTTGCTCGTTCACCCGGGCATGGCCCAGGAAGGAACAGTCAGGGGGATGGTATTTGATGCCGAAGACGGTACGGGCCTTCCCGGGGCCTCCATCCTCATCAAGGGCACTGCGACAGGAACCACCACCGACATTGAAGGGAAGTTCAGCCTTACCGTTGAACCCAACACTGTGCTGGTGATATCCTACGTCGGATACCTGACGAGAGAAGTCACCGTGCAACCTAATTCAACCGTTGAGGTATCCCTGCAGATCGATGCCGAAATGCTCGATGAGTTCGTGGTGATCGGTTATGGTATCCAGAAAAAGGATGATGCCACCGGTTCGGTCAACGCCATCGAGTCCCGCAACTTCAACCAGGGGGCGGTCATCACCCCGGCCGAACTCATCTCCGGCAAGGTGGCCGGAGTTCAGGTCGTCAACAGCGGCGGTGCACCCGGAGCAGCTACCACCATCCGCATACGCGGCGGCTCATCCCTCCAGGCACTCAACGACCCGCTCATCGTGATCGACGGGGTGCCTGTCGATAATGAAGGGATCTCCGGATCGAGAAATGCCCTGAGCTCCATCAACCCCAACGACATCGAAAGCATGACGGTGCTCAAGGATGCCTCTGCCACGGCCATCTATGGATCACGTGCTTCAAACGGGGTTATCATCATTACCACCAAAAAAGCAAGATTGGGAGAAACCGATAAAAGGTTCCCCGTAAAAATTGAATACTCGGGTAAGTTTTCGCTCAATACGCCGACGCGTACGCTTGGTGTGTATGAAGCCGATGAATACCGGGGCCTCATCGCCGACCGGCATCCCAACCGGGTAGGCATGCTTGGCAATTACACTACCGACTGGCAGGATGAGATATTCAACAATGCCTTCGGAATGGAACATTATATCAGTGCCAGTGGCGCGGTAAGCGTGTTACCATACCGCTTTTCGATCGGCTATTCCGACCAGGACGGTATCCTGAAAACCGATAACCTGCAAAGGACCACCCTGGCATTGAACCTCAGCCCAACACTGCTGGGTGATAAGCTGAAGATCAATGTCAATACAAAATACGACAACTCCAAGAACAAGTTTGCCGATAACGGTGCCATAGCGGCGGCCGTTCAGTTTGACCCCACACAGCCCACCGTGATCGATGACGAACGTTTCGGCGGATATTACTACTGGGCACAGGACAATGGAAACCCTGTGGAACTGGCAACAACGAACCCGCTGGCTTTGCTGATGCAAAGAAGCGACCGTTCCACCGTTCACCGTTTCCTGGGGAATGCACAGTTCGACTATCGTTTCCATTTCCTTCCCGAACTGAGGGCCAACCTGAACCTGGCCGGCGACTTTTCGAGCAGCGACGGAAACATATTCGTCGATACCACCGCAGCTTTCGAATATGATCCCTTGTATGGGGGCGGCGTTGACAACTATTACCGCCAGGAAAAACAAAATCAACTGCTCGAGTTCTACCTGAATTACGACAAACAGCTTGTGAAACTGAACAGCAGGATAAATGCCATGATGGGCTATTCATGGCAGCACTTCTACAGGAGCAACTATACCATTAACTCCAATGTTGCCCGCACGCCGGAACTGACCGATACCATCGACGATCCCACTGAATATTACCTGCTGTCGTATTTCGGAAGGGTCAACTATACTTTCAGGAACAGATATCTCTTGACTTTCACCCTGAGGAACGACAATACCTCCAGGTTCTCGAAGGATAACAGAGCAGGCTGGTTCCCCTCGGTGGCCTTTGCCTGGAAGATCAACGATGAAGGGTTTATGAACAGGGTGGACTTTATTTCCCAGCTGAAGCTCAGGCTCAGCTATGGGATCACCGGCCAGCAAAACATCAACCAGGGCGATTATCCCTACCTGGCACGTTACACCTATAACAGGGCCGGAGCCTACTATCTGATCGGAAACACCTATTACAGCACCCTGCGCCCCGAAGGCTATGACGTAAACATCAAGTGGGAGGAAACCAGTACCTACAACATCGGGATCGATTATGGTTTTGCCGATGACAGGTTCTACGGCTCGATCGATCTTTACCTCAGGAAGACCAAAGACCTGCTGAACATCGTTCCCGTTCCGGCAGGCACCAACCTGACCAATGAGATACTGACCAATATCGGCAACCTGGAAAACAGGGGTGTCGAATTCTCGATATTTACCAGACCCATTGTGCAAAACGACTTTTCATGGGAGCTTGGCGCCAATTTTACCTATAACAAAAATGAGATCACCAAGCTGACAGCATCTGACGACCCGAACTACCCGGGGTACAAGGTAGGCGGGATCTCAGGTGGCGTGGGTAACACCGTGCAGATCCACAGCGTGGGATTTCCCGCCTTCTCATATTTCGTTTATGAGCAGGTGTATGATGCCGACGGAAAACCCATCCAGGGCATGTATGTTGACCGGAACGGCGATGGTGAGATCACCGACGACGACCGCTACCATTACAAAGACCCCAACCCGGATGTGATCATCGGGCTGAATTCCATGTTCCGGTACAAAAACCTCGATTTCTCATTCTCGGGCAGGGCTTATTTCGGCAATTACATATACAATAACGTGGAGTCGGAAAATGCCGTTTATGAAAGGTTGTACCGACCCGAAGGCCCCTATCTTTCCAATATTACCACTGAAGTAACCGAAACGGATTTTGTAAACCCGCAATACCTTTCCGACTATTACATCCAGGATGGTTCGTTCTTCAAAATGGATTACATGACCCTTGGTTACAACTTCTTGGATGTCGGAGAACAAATGTTCAATGTCAGGCTTTCGTTCACGGTTACCAACGCATTCATTATCTCCAGGTACAGGGGGCTTGACCCGGAAAGATTCGGGGGGATCGACAACAACATTTATCCCAGGCCCAGGGCATATGTGCTGGGGGTTAGCTTAACCTTTTAACGAAAAATCATCAACGATATGAAAAAGATACTTTCAATAGCATTACTGCTGGCGGGGTTCATGCTGATCCATGTTTCCTGCCACAAGGATCTCGATACCATTCCCATCAACAAGGATGTTGTTACGGCAGCAACGGTATTTGACGATCCGGCAAACTATAAATTGGTCTTGGCCAAGATCTATGCCGGCCTGGCCCTTTCGGGTCAGGAAGGTCCGGCCGGCATGGCCGATATCACTGGCATTGATGAAGGTTTCGGCCAGTACCTGCGTGGCTTCTGGTACCACCAGGAGTTGCCTACCGATGAAGCCGTTATCGGGTGGAACGACCAGACCATCAAGGACTTTCATCACCAGTCATGGGGCTCCAGCGATGTCTTTATCACGGCATTCTATTACAGGATATTTTACCAGATCGCACTCTGCAACGAGTTTATCAGGGAAACCACCGATGAAAAGCTCGACGAACGAGGTGTGAGCGGAACCCTGCGCGAAGACATCGGCTTTTACAGGGCCGAGGCACGCTGGCTGCGTGCCCTGAGCTACTGGCATGCACTCGATCATTTCAGGAATGTTCCTTTTGTGACGGAAGATGATGCCGTTGGCTTTTATTTCCCTGAACAGATACAGGGACCTGCCCTTTTCAATTATATCGAAGGGGAACTGAAGGCCATCGAGAACCTGATGAAACCAGCCCGCGGCAATGAATATGGCCGTGCCGACCAGGCCTGCGCCTGGGCACTCCTCGCCAAACTCTACCTCAATGCCAATGTGTATACGGGCCAGGACAGGTATACCGATTGCATCACCTATTGTAACAAGGTCATTGATGCCGGCTATTCCCTGCTTGGCAACTACGAACACCTCTTCCTTGCCGATAACGGCCCGGGCTATGCCGGTGAAGTGATCTTTTCGGTAAATTTCGACGGAATCAACACCACCACTTATGGCGGAACGAACTTTATTATCCATGCTGCCGTGGGAGGTGATATGACCCCCGAAGATTATGGCATTTCTGGCGGATGGGGCGGTACGCGCACCACCAGCGCCCTGGTCGGAAAATTTGACGATGCCAACGACAAAAGAGCCTTGTTCTTCACCGATGACCAGTCGCTCGAAATCGATGACATCTCTGATTTTAACCAGGGATATGCCGTGGTGAAATTCAAGAATATCAAACAAAACGGTGAGATCGGCAGCAGCCTCGACTTTGTCGATACCGACTTTCCCATGTTCAGGCTCGCCGACATCTACCTGATGTATGCGGAAGCCGTCCTGCGAGGCGGTTCGGGCGGGAATCTCGGCGATGCGCTTACCTACGTCAACGACCTGCGCGAACGGGCCAACGCGGGTACGGTAAACAGCCTTGACCTCGATTTTATCCTAGATGAAAGGGCACGAGAACTATACTGGGAATGCCACCGCAGAACAGACCTGGTCAGGTTTGGGAAATTTACCGGGGGCGAATACCTGTGGCCATGGAAAGGAAATGTAAAGGAAGGGATCGCCACCGACGGAAAATACAACATTTTTCCCATCCCCTCATCCGACCTCACGGCAAACCCGAACCTTGTCCAAAATTCAGGTTATTAAGAAATCATAAATCAATATACTATGGAAAAAATCAAATATATCTTTCTGCTTTTCCTGTCGTTGGCCGTGCTGTTTGCATGTAAAAAGCCCGACAGCGAGCCTGTACTGGATATGAGCCAGACTGTCGCGGCAGCCTTCCTGAACCCGGAAACCGGCGGGAGCTATGTGTTGCTGAGTGAGCTGGCCGATAGTACTTTCGATGAGTTCCAGTGGTCGGCAACCCGCTATAATCTCGGTAACCTGGAAACGGTCAAGTATTCCGTCCAACTGGATTTGGCCGACAGCAACTTCAAAAATGTTGCCGGCCTGGGAACGACAACCGACTTGTTTTTTGCTCCGACAGTGGGGGAGATCAATGCCAGTGTCCTGGCGCTTGGCGCCATGCCCGACCAGGAAGCTGACTTTGCATTCAGGCTGAAATCCTTTATCAATAACGCAACCAGCTACTCTGATGTGTATTCGGGTGTTATCACCCTCAGTATTACACCCTACGAGGATGTCGTTGTGACAAAGGCTATTTATCTGCTTGGCAGCGGGACCACCGTTGGCTGGGATAATACAAAAGCCCTGCCGATGACTGAAATTGAGCCGGGTACCTATGCAATCGTGGAATACCTTACACCCGGCTCCGACAAGTATGTCAAGTTCATCTCCGTACTGGGCCAGTGGGCGCCGCAGTGGGGAACCGATGCTACGGGAACTCCTGAGGAAGGGCCGCTTGTTTACCGCCCCGACGAAGGGGTGGCCGATCCGGCTGCCATTCCCGTTGCCGATGTGGCCGGCAATTATTACATCCTGGCCGATACGATTGGACTGACATACCAGACCATCCTCACCTCAGGGGAATTGTTCCTGGTGGGAAACGGCACACCCGCCGGATGGGATAACACCGCCGCCCTGCCTTTTACCCAGGATCCGGATACACTGACCAAGTTTACAATCCTTACCACACTGAATGCCGAGGGGGGGATGAAATTTCTTGAAGTGCCCGGTGCATGGGCCCCGCAGTGGGGTTCATACGACGGGGGACCCAACGGCGGAACACTTTCGTACAGGGTGTCGGAAAGCGTCCCCGATCCACCAGAAATCCCGGTGCCGGGACAGGCAGGCGAATACATGATCACCGTCGATATGAAGAAGATGATGTATTATTTCACGCCGCAGTAATGATCTGAAAATATAGTAATTATATTAAGGCTGAAGTTGAAATTTGTCAGGTGAGTGCCTGAAAAACAAATTCGTATATCTATGGAAATAAAAAAAAACACCTCATTTTTTGACTTCAGCCTTTAAATATTTGTAACTTTACAGCACATTAAACAATATATTGTTAAAACTTTTTATTAATTTTAAAACGGATTAATCACTAAAACTAAATGCTATGAAAAAATTTTTACTTTACATCATCACATTGTTTTTTGTTACTGGCGCCATGGCCCAGTACAATGTAACCTTCCAGGTTGACCTGAACGCCCTGGAAGATTTTGATCCGCTGACCACGGAGGTTTACATCGCCGGCGATTTTCTGGACTGGAACCAGCCGGGTACGAACCCCGACTATAAAATGACCCCCAACGTCGACGATCCGATGATCTATGAATTTATGCATGAATTCGAAGATGGCGAACATGTTGTGAATTTCAAGTTCTTCTTCGTGTATGATGAAACACCCAGCTGGGATAACGGTGAGTGGACCGGTGACCCAAACCGTCTGGCCGTTTTTATTGGTGAAGGCACTGCCACTTATATCTGGGCCGACAAACCCTTCGCCGTTACCTTCAACGTTGACATGACCAATGCCACCGAATTCGATCCGGTTACCGATGAGGTATTCATCGGAGGCAGCCTCGCCAACGGCTGGGCACAACCCGGAACCATTCAGTACTACAAGATGATGCCTGTTGTCACCGACGATGAAATGATCTATTCCATCAACCTCCTGCTTTATGCCGGTGATTACATGTATAAATATTTCCGCGTGATCGACGGCGTGCCGAGCTGGGATAATGGTGAATGGCCCGGCGACCCGAACAGGGAAGTCAGCGTGGCCGACGAAATGGAAGTGAACAATGTTTGGGCACAACAGGACGAAAGCATCAGCGAACTGGGTATCGATGTTATCAGTTCGGTGTATCCCAACCCCTGCCAGTCGTATGTGAACCTGGCACTGAACAACAATATCCGGGATATCCGGGCCATCGAAGTCTTTAATATCCTTGGCGAAATGGTTATCAGCCTGGAAGATGTTTCCCTGCAAAAAGAATACAGGATTTACACAGGTAACCTCAATACCGGCGTATATTTCATCACACTGCGCACCAAAGACGGTTACCAGGCTGCACGATTCGTGAAAGAATAAAATTACAGCAGCCAATAGCAAAAGAGATCATCCGCTACGGATGGTCTCTTTTTTTTTACTGACTGTTTGACGGGATCCATTACCGGCCGGTTCTGATGCCTATCCCTTTTTATGCGAACGAACCAATACGGCATAAAAATGTTAATATTATGAAATGCATAACTTTGTGGTCACCTAATACGCCGATATCATGACAAAATACTTTTTTCCTTTCGCACTTCTGTTCCTGCCTGTCCTGCTTTATGCACAGCTTGTTGTTACGGACCCCATGGTTCCGGTAACCGATCAACCCGTTACCATCACCTTTGATGCAACACAGGGCAGCGCCGGTTTGATGGGTTATACCGGCGATGTGTATGCCCATACTGGCGTGATCACCGAAGAAAGCCTGCTGCCCAACGACTGGAAATATGTTAAAAGCAACTGGGGGGTCAATATCCCTGAAACCAAAATGACAAGGATCGCCGACGACCTCTATACCCTTGAGATCACGCCGGGGATCCGTGAATTCTATGGCGTACCCGGGAATGAAGAGATCCTGCAACTGGCCTTCGTTTTCAGAAGCGCTGCCCAGGTGGGCGGGCAATGGCTGGAAGGAAAGACCGAAACCGGCGGCGATATCTTCGTAGACGTGGTGGAACCCGGGCTCAGCGTTAAGTTTATACAACCGAAACCTACCCCGGTACTGTTGCTTCAGGGCGAAGCCTTCGCGGTGGAAGTTTATGCGCATGAAGCCACATACATGGAGGTATACGTGGATGAAAACCTCATTCTGGAAGCCGATACCAACTACCTGCTCGACACCATTACCGCCATGGATGAGTTTACCCGCTGGGTGAAAGTAGTGGCCGGAAACGATGAGGCAAGCGTTGCCGATTCCTTTTATTATGTGGTCAGGCCCGATGTGAATATCGCCCTGCTTCCCGAAGGGATTCGCGACGGGATCAATTATACGGGCGACGAAAGTGTTGTGCTCAGCCTGCTGGCGCCGGGAAAGGAATTTGTGTATGTGATCGGCGATTTTAATGACTGGAATATCGGTAATGAGTATTTCATGGACATGACCCCCGACGGAGAACGTTTCTGGCTGGAAATAACAGGACTTGAGCCCGGCAACGAATATGCTTTCCAGTATCTGATCGATGGGGAGATCCGCGTGGGCGACCCCTATGCCGATAAGGTCAGCGATCCGTGGAACGATAAAAATATTTCTGAAAACACCTACCCCGGACTGATCGAATATCCCTTCGGGAAAACAGAAGGGATCGCAAGCGTGCTGCAAACGGCTCAGGAACCGTATAATTGGGAAGTTGACGACTTTGTGCCGGCCAAAACAACCGACCTGGTGATCTATGAATTGCTGGTTCGCGATTTTACCGGCAAACATACCTATGCTGCCGTGACCGACAGCCTCGACTACCTGGCGCGCCTCGGCGTTAACGCCATTGAGCTCATGCCTGTCAATGAATTTGAGGGCAACAGCAGCTGGGGATATAATCCTTCATTCTATTTCGCAACCGACAAATATTACGGTCCGAAGAACGAACTGAAAAGGCTGATCGACGAATGCCACAAGCGCGGCATTGCCGTGATCCTCGACATGGTGCTGAACCATTCATATAACCAGTCGCCCATGGTGCAGATGTATTTCGACGGGAACCGTCCAACCGACGATAATCCATGGTACAACAGCGAGCATAATTTCTCAAATACCAGCGCCCACTGGGGAAATGATTTTAATCATGAGAGTATTTACACACAGAACTTTATCGACAGCGTAAACAGTTACTGGATGAGCGAATACCGCTTTGACGGATTCCGTTTTGATTTTACGAAGGGTTTCAGCAATACCTATCATGGCGACAATGATCCCTGGGGAAGCAATTATGATGCCGACAGGATCAGCATCCTAAAGCGTATGGCAGATGAAATATGGGCAAGGAACGAAAATGCCATCGTCATCTTCGAACACCTGGCCGTAAACAGTGAGGAAAAGGTGCTGGCCAACCATGGCATCCTCATGTGGGGAAATGCCAATAATGATTATGCCGAGGCATCGATGGCATTCAATGATAACGGGAATTCCGACTTTTCATGGATCTCATACCAGAAAAGAGGATGGAACGATCCCCATGTGGTTGGATACATGGAAAGCCATGACGAGGAAAGGATCATGTTCAAAAATTATACGTGGGGAAGGGAACTCGGCAATTATTCCATACAGGATACCAGCACGGCCCTCGACAGGATCAGGCTGGTAAACGCATTTTTCTATACCATTCCCGGCCCGAAGATGCTATGGCAGTTTGGTGAACTGGGCTATGATTATTCGATCGATTATAACGGGCGGCTGGGCGAAAAACCGGTGCGCTGGGATTATTACGACGACTGGCGCAGGCGCTATAACCATGACTTCATTTCCTCGCTCATCAAATTAAAAACCGGTGAAGATGTTTTTGAGACCGATGACTTTGAACTGGATCTGTATGACGCACTGAAGTCGGTGAAGCTGTACCACCCCTCGATGAACCTTGTGGCCATCGGCAATTTTGACCTGCTGCCCGGTGAGATCAGCCCCGGCTTCCCGCATGCCGGCGAATGGTACGAATATTTTACCGGCGACACGCTGGTCGTTAACAGTCTGTCAATGAATATTCCCTTATTGCAGGGCGAATACCGGATCTATACCGACGTGAAACTGGAAAGCCCCGGCATCGGAACCGGCATTGACGACAGGCGGGTGGACCTAAAGGGCTTTAACGGATTTATATATCCCAATCCTTCCCATGGCGAAAGCTGGCTCAGGATCAGCACCGGCATGACGGCACAGGCCTTGACGGTCGATGTGTATGATCTTCCGGGAGCCCGGGTGGCAGGCATTCCCGCCAGGGATTATCCCCCCGGCGAACACCTCGTCGCGCTGCCGCTTTCCTCCCTTGCGCCGGGTATTTATTTTTGCGTGATCAGCTCCGGCCGGACAAGGGAAACCATGCGCATTATAAAACACTGATCCATCGTCTTTTAAAATGATGCGCCTGCATCAGCGGATGCTCCTCTGGTTTTTTTTAAACTAAAAGGGGTATTTTGATATTTTTAGCATGATTTTGGTAATGTTTTCGGCGAGCGGGGTTCATCGCCCATTAAGTCTTCCTAAAAGTCAAATACATGAAAACCGGAAAAAAACTCCTTTTCATCACTTTTTGTATTTGTTTTACCGCCGTTCTGTCCCAATCCCGGGCGCAGACCGTTCTTGTGCGGGACCTGTTAAACCAGCGGCCTGTTGATAACGTTGCCATCTTCAACCAGGCCTTTTCACAAACCACACTGACTAATGTTTATGGCATTGCCGATATCTCTTCCTTTTCCGGTTCCGACACTTTGTTTTTTCAGCACGCAGCCTATGTGGGCGATTCATTGCCTTACGCCGAGATTTCCGAAATGGGTTTTAATGTTTTCCTCGAAAGGAAGATGATATCCCTGAAGGAGGTTACGGTATCGGCTACGCGTTTTGAAGAAGATGTGAGGAAAGTTCCCAACAGGATCGTTTCCATCACGGCTGATGAAATAGCTTTTGATAATCCACGGTCAGCCGCCGACCTGCTGGCCGAGACCGGTGAGGTTTTTGTCCAGAAGAGCCAGTTTGGAGGCGGAAGCCCCATGATCCGAGGTTTCTCGGCCAATAAGGTGTTGATCGTGGTCGATGGCGTCCGCATGAATAACGCCATTTTCAGGGGCGGCAACCTGCACAATGTCATCTCCCTCGACCCTGCTGCAATTGAACGTACCGACATCATCTTCGGACCGGGTACCGTGATCTATGGCAGCGATGCCCTGGGAGGTGTAATGAACTTCACAACCATCAGGCCCGCGCTGAGTACCGACGGGAAATTCAATACCGGTATAAACTTTTTCGGGCGTTTTTCTTCGGCAAGCAACGAACGCAGCGGCCATCTCGACATAAGGCTGTCAGGAAAAAAATGGGCCTCGGTTACCAGCTTTTCAAATTACTGGTTCGACGACCTGCGGATGGGCAGGAACGGCCCGGATGAATACCTGCGCAGGCATTATGTGAGGACCGAAGGCGGAATTGACCAGATGGTGGTGAACACCGAACCCGAAATACAGCGCTTTTCGGGATATGACCAGATGAACCTGATGCAGAAGTTCAGGTTTACGCCAAATTCCAGGCTGGATATCACCTATGGCTTCCACTATTCCGAAACCTCTGATATCCCGCGTTACGACAGGCTGATCCAATACGGCAAAAACGATACCCTCCGCTTTGCGAGCTGGTACTATGGCCCGCAGAAATGGATGATGAATGTGCTGAATTCGTCCATGATGTTGAATACACGCATGATCACCGAGATGAAGGTGAGCCTGGCCTGGCAGCGTTTCGAGGAAAGCCGGCACAGCAGGAAGTTTAACGACCCGTGGTTCAGTAACCAATCGGAAAAGGTCGATATGTACACGGCCAACATCGACATTGAAAAACGCCTGGATGCAAAAAATAAGCTGTACTATGGTTTTGAAGGCATGTTGAACAATATAGTGTCGGCTGCCTTTGACCGCAATTTCATGAACGGTGAAGAAAAAGTGGCTGGGACCCGCTACCCCGACGGCAGCAATAAATATCAGAGCCTGGCAGCATATGTCAATTACGAGCACCTGTTTTCGGATGTGCTGGTTTTGTTTGCCGGGGCCAGGTATAATGATGTAAAACTGAAGTCGGTCATCAAAGATACCTCCATTTACCACTTGCCGTTCGATGAGATCAGCATTCAGACCGCTGCCCTGAACGGCAGTGCGGGTATCAGTTGGCGCCCATCGGACCCATGGCAATTCAGGGCCAACCTGTCAACAGGCTTTCGGGCTCCCAATCTCGATGACGCAGGCAAGGTGTTCGATTCCTCGCCGGGAAACGTGGTGGTGCCGAACCCCGATCTGAAACCCGAATACGCCTACAGCGCCGACGGGGCGGTAGAACGGACCTTTGCGGATATTGCATCCCTGGAGTTCTCGGCCTTTTATACTTACCTGCAAAACGCCATGGTACGACGGCATTTTGTCTTTAACGGGATGGATTCCATTCCGTATAACGGTGAACTGTCGCAGGTCGAAGCCATCGTGAATGCAGCCAGCGCCGAAATATATGGTTTCAGTGCCGCAGCACGGCTCAGCCTGGGCGAATATTTTTCTGTGCGCAGCAGTATTACCTGGATGGACGGAGCCGACAATGAAGGATATGCCATGCGGCACGTTTCACCCCTTTTTGGCATTATAGCACTTGAAATTGAGCTTGGCCCCGTCAAATCCGAAATCTCCGTGGTCTATAATGGCGAAATACCCTATTCCAGACTGGCACCCGACGAAAGGGAGAAAGCTTTCATGTATGCCGCGGATCATGATGGCAATCCTTATTCGCCGGCATGGTGGACCATGAATTTCAGGGCTTCCTGGAAGCTTGTGGAACAACTGATGCTGGACCTGGGTGTCGAGAATATTTTTGATAAGGGATACCGTCCCTACTCATCGGGGATTGTCGCCCCGGGCAGGAATTTTATCATTGCAGTGCGGGCAAACATATAAAACGACCCGTAACGGGATTTCCGGTCTGCCCGGGCACCGGAAAGGAACCTATTCAACCAGCCTGGCGTAAGCCACCGGAGGCTGAATGCTGTCGTCAATCTTTATTTCTACAATATGGCCATACTCTTTCAGCATCCGCGAAAGCCTGCCGTATTTTGCGCCTTTCTTTCTCATAAAAGCACCCATTTTGGCAAGATTGGCCCATCCGCTCTCATCTGCGCATTTGTTGACTGCCTCAACAATAATGCTTTCCATTTCAGCTTTTTCCATAATCCCCGTATTATATTAAACATAAATAAACTGAACAACGATCATTGTCTGCTCTTTTAAATGATAATATATACCGTATACAGAGTCTTATATCTGTATACCAAAGATACGACATTATCAGCCGTTTGTCAAATGATCTGGAAATCGCAGGCATGTTTTGGCATGCGGCAGGCGTGGGGAGGGGCTTCATTTCAGCGCAGACTGCTGCCCTTACAGAGCTGCGAAAACAAGGCGCTTACTTTTGGGATGAGGGCTTGTTGTTCATCGTTGCGGATAATATGGCTGGCGAGTTCTTCCTTCCTGCTAACAGGCATTTGCCTTCGCTCCCTTGCCAGAAACCCTTTTCTGCTTATGTTGTCCCTGTTCATCACCCTTTTCATGGCAAGCTGCGCGGGGGCGGTGACAAGAATGCAGTGGTCAAAGTGTTTATGGAAGCCGCTTTCGAACAGCAGCGCCGATTCGTAAAACAGGCAGGGCGCATCCTCTTGTTTTCCGGCCCAGCTAAAATAATCTTCGAAAACGAGCGGATGGATGATGGCATTGAGTTGGCTGAGTTTATCAGGATCGGAAAAAACGATCTTCGCCAGGGCCCGGCGTATGAGCTTGCCGTCCTTGTCGAAAACCCTGTTTCCCGCCAGGTCTTTCACCTGATCAATCACCGAAGGGAGCTCGTAAAACTTCAGCGCTTCGCGGTCGGCATAATAGATCCTGCCCCCCAGGGCTTCGAAGATCCTGCAAACAGTGCTTTTTCCCGCACCGATATTACCGGTAACGCCGATCTGTACCACTATTTCTGAATAATGAATTCTACACGTTCGGGGTTGATCCTGCTTATCCTTATAAAATCCGGGCTTTTCTCCACCCTGACCCGCAGGACGCTTTTTTCCCTGTCCTTTTCGGGATCGTAGGTAGCCGTCAGCAGGAACATTTCCGGTTTAACATCCTTAAAATCCCTGATGGCTACACGGTAGGTCAGGGTGACATTTTCGGGGAAGGTCCGGATCTTCAGGCCGCTGTCGTCCGAAATACCGCTTACCGGCAGTTCGATGCCCGATTCCGTATATTTTTCGACATTTACAATGGCTTTGATCTCCTTTACGGAATAAGTCACATTTTTATTCCTGACCGGCAGCACCAATGGCAAGTTGATCTCAACGGAGCTGTCGAGGTGCTTCAGGCTCTTTTTCTGGGTTGATATCCGGGTGATGGTATCAATGACCGATGCCGGCCCGCTGACCATGACCACGGGGGGGATCAGCCCCAGGCTGTCGTACAGCCCGAATTGGGGGCTAAAGTCCATTTCCAGCCGGGAATGAACAGGGACGGATTTGCTGATGACCTGTTCCATTTCAAGAAAAAGGGTATCGGGCGACATTCCCAGTATTTCATGCCCGAAGTCGAAACGATCCCGTATTTGTTTTTCCAGGCCTGCCGTAAGGATGTACTGTTTGTCGAAATACCTGCTGCGCTTCACGGAGACCTGGTTGAGGTCAACGGTAAGGAACTTTTTGAATGAAAGAAATTTCAGTGAAAAAAGCTTGCCTCCGGCGGCACGCATCCTCACGGTGATGATCCTGTCGGAATTGTTCAGGAAAAGGTCGTCGGGAACATTTTCGTATTGCAGCGGTATGCGGACTTCCGTCGTATATTCATCCGACATCTTGATAAGGAACCAGATAAAAAGCGATATTCCGCAACAAATCAGGAAAATATAAAAATGACCGCGGAAGGCTTTTTTCCGGTCAATTTTAAAGATGCTGTAGATCCGTTGCAGCGGCGTTCCCAAAGTTGTTTAATTCTTGATTATTTCGATTCGAGCTGGGCAGATGTGTCCATGGCAATGGCTGATTTCTCAAAGGTCAGCCGCACCTGGTTGCCAACGTCAAGGGTTACGGTGGTATCGGTTATTTCCAGGATTTTTCCATGGAGGCCGCCGATGGTAACCACTTTGTTCCCCTTTTGCAGGTTTTCCCTGAACTTGCGCTGATCCTTCGATTTCTTCATCTGTGGCCTGATAAAGAACAGGTAAAATACCACGATGATGAGGATAAGCGGTAAAAAATTCATGATCTGGCTTCCTTCCCCGTTTTCGGAGCCGCCAAACATAAGCAGGATGCTGAGTAAATTCATATATCTGTATTTAAGTTGTTAATGTTAAAGTTCACCGGGAGAGACGATCTTGGCTTTGATGCGCAGCACCGTGTTGGTAGGCTGGGTATTGGCCGCCACGGTCAGGGTTTTGTTCTGAAAGCCCCTCCTCCTTCTGGTATCAAAAGTCACTGTTACGATGCCTTCCTCACCCGGGGGGACGGCTTCTTTGGTATATTTTGATGCCGTGCATCCGCAACTGGCAGAAACATTGCTGATCACCAGGTCGGTATTTCCCGTATTCCTGAATTTGAAACTGTATATCACGGTTTCGCCTTCAATGACCGTCCCGAAGTCGTGCACGTTTTCATGGAATTCTATAACGGGCAGTTGTTTCATGTCGCTTTCACCGGAGGCGGTGATGGGGTTGTGAACCACTTTCCCGGGCATCTTGCCGCTATCGCCGGAGCAGGCAATGAAAGCTGCCGTGAATAGAAATATTGTGAATGTCCCGATTATCCTGTTCTTCATCATTTATTTTCTTTACAGTTGATCTTATCTCAGTATGGTGACCGCTCCTTTAAAAATGTCTTCACCCAGTTTCCCCCGGCATTTCAGAACATAAAAATAGGTGCCGTTTGGCAGGTTGCTGCCGTCCCAGTCGTTGGCGTAGTCAACGGCTTCATATACCTTATTCCCCCACCTGTTGAACACCACCAGTTCGTTGCTGATATAAAAATCATTGATGGGCTGGTGGTGTCCCGATCCTGTCATGAATCCACGGCTTGAGTTGTTTTCTTCAGGCGGTTTTATGGTGATGATGAAAGTATCGTTGGCACCGTCGCCATTGGGCGTGAATACATTCGGGACAAGCAGCTCAACGCTCTTCACCGTGATGGTGATGAGGTTGGAGTCGACGCAGCCGTTCATGGTTGTGTATTCGAATTTCACCACGTGTTCACCCATGGCGTCGAACGAAAAGGTTGGGTTGGGGAGGTTTGAGCTGGTGCCGTTTTCGAGCGCCCAGAAGAAGTTGCTGAGTGTGATGGAATCGGCCGACAGGTTTTCGAACCAGAAGGTGAGGCGCGGGTCCTGGATATATGTTGTGGTGTCGGTTGTGGTTTCTATCTCGGGCATGTCCCATACTTCGACCCAGTAGCTGGTATCGAAGCGGCAACCCGCTTCGTCGAAAAAGTGCACCCCCACAAAGCCTTCGCAGAGCCCGATGGCGTAATACGGGTCGCCGGGGTCTACGTTTGGCGTGTCCCATTCAACCGTGAGTTCGCCTGTTCCTCCGCCGGGGATCACCCTCACCTGCCCTTTGCAGTCGCCCCCCGGGCAACCCTTGTTTTCCTGGTTTTGCTCAAATTCAACATAGATCCGCGGGTACATGTCGAGCCTGATGCTGTCGCTGCACTGGTTTCCCTGCTCATCGGTAATTTCGGCGATATAGGTTTTGGAACTGGCCATGATCACCAGCAGGTTGTAGAGTGTGTCGGCCTGGTCACCGGTGTTCCAGCTATACCGGTAGGAGGGATCGTCGATAACCAGGAAGATGGTATCCTTGTAACACAGGCTGTCAGGTTCCTGCAGTATCCTTGCAAACTTAACCAGGCAGCTGTCCTGCCGGATGTTCCCGCCGGCTTCGCTGGCCGTTACGTCGTACATGCCTTTATCCGTTACCTTGATCCACCGCGTTGTTTCCCCCGTATTCCAGTAATAGGAAACAAACCCGCTTCCGGCGTCAAGAACCACGGTGTCGGTCCCGCAGAAAAGCGTGTCGGCCGTTTGGAAAACATTCACCGTGTCGGGTATCTGTCCCCAAAGAAAGTTTGCCATCAGGCTGAAAGTGATGATCGTAAGGATTTTTTTCATGTTTTGGCCGGGCCCTGGATTGTATCGGTATATTTTCAGCTTTCTGAACGGCAAAAGTACATAAAAATTGTTAGAAAACAGGCAGGCAAAACAGTCTGATCCCGTGGGGTAAGATCATGGCAAAACAGTCAAAAAGTCACCCGGCGGCAAGCCGTTAATGACAAATATGCCGTTTGCGGGGGCTTTTGAAGCCCTGGCAAATTGTTTGATCATGAGAATGCAAGGCTGTTAAGCCGGAAAGGAGAAATAAACATGAATCTGAACAATTTTACGATAAAATCGCAGGAGGCCGTTGAAAGGGCAACCCGGCTTGCATCCGGGGGAGGTCAGCAGGCTGTTGAAAATGTGCATATCCTCAAGGGTATTACAGAGGTTGACGAGAACGTGGTTCCCTTCCTGCTCAGGAAGCTGGATGTGAACATGCTTACCTTTACCCAGGCCCTCGACCGCATCATTGAAGGCTTGCCGAAGGTAAGCGGCGATGCAGCGCAGTACCTGTCGAATGATGCACACAAGGCCCTGCAGAAGGCTGTCTCCTTCCTCAGGGAGTTTAACGACCAGTTTGTGTCGGTTGAGCACATACTGCTGGGTATCCTGGCAGGCAATGACATGGCGGCCAAACTGCTCAGGGATAATGGCGTTAATCAGAATGACCTGAAGGCTGCCATTAAGGATCTAAGGAAAGGGGCCAGCGTGAACTCGCAAACGGCGGAAGAAACCTATAACGCCCTCAACCGCTATGCCCGCAACCTGATTGAACTGGCGCGCATGGGAAAACTCGACCCCGTGATCGGGCGCGACGACGAGATCAGGCGGATATTGCAGATACTGTCGCGGCGTACCAAAAACAATCCCATCCTGATCGGAGAGCCCGGGACCGGCAAAACGGCGATCGCCGAAGGGCTGGCCCACCGCATCATCAATGGTGAGGTGCCCGACAACCTGAAGGATAAGCAGGTGTTCTCCCTCGACATGGGGGCGCTCATTGCCGGGGCAAAATATAAGGGCGAATTTGAAGAAAGATTGAAAAGCGTGGTGAAAGAGGTGGTCGACTCCAACGGGGAGATCGTGCTCTTTATTGATGAGATCCATACACTGGTGGGTGCCGGCGCTTCGGAAGGCGCCATGGATGCCGCCAATATTCTCAAGCCGGCCCTGGCCAGGGGTGAACTGCGCGCCATCGGTGCCACCACGCTCAAAGAATACCAGAAGTATTTCGAGAAGGACAAGGCCCTTGAAAGAAGGTTCCAGGTGGTGATGGTCAATGAGCCGGATACGCTCGACGCCATTTCCATCCTGCGCGGTCTGAAGGAACGTTACGAAACCCATCACCACGTACGTATCAAGGATGAAGCCATCATTTCGGCGGTGGAGTTGTCGCAGCGTTATATCAGCGACCGTTTTCTGCCCGACAAAGCCATTGACCTGATCGACGAGGCTGCCTCAAAGCTCAGGCTGGAGATCAATTCGGCACCCGAACCCCTCGGGATCACCGAGCGGAGGATCAGGCAGCTTGAAATAGAGCGCGAAGCCATTAAGCGTGAAAAGGATGAGAAAAAACTGAAAGAGCTCAATGCGGAGCTGGCCGAACTCAACGACAGGCGCAGCCAGCTCAGGGCAAAGTGGGAAGCGGAAAAAGAGATCGTCGACCTTATCCAGCAACGGAAGCAGGATATTGAACATTATAAATTTGCTGCTGAGCAGGCCGAAAGGGAAGGCGACTTCGGAAAAGTGGCTGAACTCAGGTATGGAAAGATCAGGGAAGCCGAAGGCGACCTGGAGGCCCACAAGCTGAAACTGGAGGAGTTACAGGGCGACGACCCCATGATCAATGAGGAAGTGGGGGCGGAGGAGATCGCCGATATCGTGTCGCGCTGGACGGGCATACCCGTTTCGAGGATGTTGCAGAGCGAGCGTGAAAAGCTGCTTATGCTGGAAGATGAACTGCACCGGCGGGTGATCGGCCAGGATGAGGCCATCGGGGCCATCTCCGATGCCATCCGGCGAAGCCGGGCCGGGCTGCAGGATGCCAAAAGGCCCATCGGCTCATTCATATTCCTGGGGACCACCGGGGTGGGAAAGACAGAACTGGCCAGGGCGCTGGCCGAATTCCTGTTCAACGACGAGAACTCCATGGTGCGCATCGATATGTCGGAATACCAGGAAAGGCACTCGGTGTCGAGGCTGATCGGCGCACCCCCGGGATACGTGGGCTATGACGAAAGCGGGCAACTCACCGAAGCCGTTCGCCGCAAACCCTATTCGGTGGTACTGCTCGACGAAATAGAAAAAGCACATCCCGATGTTTTCAATATTCTTCTGCAGGTGCTCGACGACGGCCGGCTTACCGACAATAAGGGCCGTTTGGTCGACTTTAAGAATACGCTCATTATCATGACCTCAAACATCGGTTCCCATATCATTCAGGAGCAGCTCGGGGGGCAGTCGGGGGGCAGCAGCGAAGGCTTCACCGAAGATACGCGTGAAAAGGTGTTTGCGCTGCTGAAGAAGACCATCCGGCCCGAATTCCTGAACCGTGTGGACGAGATCATCATGTTCACCCCGCTGAGCAGGGATGAGATCAGGCAGATCGTAAAACTTCAGTTCGGACAGGTGGAAAAAATGCTTGCCGCCAACGATGTCGGCATACATATATCCGACGATGCCATCGACCTGATCGCCTCGCTGGGCTATGATCCGCAATACGGTGCCAGGCCCATCAAGCGTGTCATGCAGCGTCAGTTACTGAATGAGTTGTCGAAAATGTTGCTGTCCGGAAAGATCGACCGTTCAAAGGCCATACGGGTGATAGCCCGCAACGGGAAGCTGGATTTTGAAAACTGATGATTGCCCGCCGGCGGGGCTTTGCAGCCTTTTGTTGACAATGCCTGCTTGTAAAGGCACCTGCCCGCAGGTAGCGGTTCATTGGTAAGATCAGGCTTTATATTTCTATCGGATTTTTTGCCCGGCAGGCAGCGCCGCCTTGCCGCGACGGATGATTGAAAGGCCACGTTCCCCGGCTCCGGGGAACGTGGCCTTTTTTGTATTCAGATTTTTGATAATTAAATATGATTTGAATTTTTTGTTAGCTTTACCTGATCGAATAGGAAAGAGAGGAGCAAAGCGGTGCTGATATTGGTAAAGTTGGTTGTTTGGTTTTGGTTGCAGAAAATGAAGGCGCCTGAATAAATATAAAGAAATACAAACGTTTTATTATACATCCCCATGGGGTGTGTACATGCACATTTGTTGATGCTATAAACGTTGTTGTGTTTCATGCAAAGAGAGACCGTACAACTAAAGCCAACGCACATTTGGCACATTTGCAAGCTCAAACCCACAATCTAACGCTTCAGCTTGCAAAAGAGCCAAATTTTTGCCGACGCACAACCTAACGAATAAGATATGACAGGAAGACTTCAACTTATAGAGCAAAAGTTAATCGCAATTGACCCCGCTGGATTTCAAAATCTATGTGATGCCTATTTGATTCTACGAGAGAATGAATACAGTAGCTTAAATAGAACAGGAAGTCAGTTAGGAAAACAAAAAACAGTACTTGGTACTCCTGATAGTTTCGTGAGACTAGAGGATAATAAATTAGCATACATAGAATACACGACACAAGCAGAATCCAAAGTTTCGAAAATCATAGATGATATTGATAAATGCCTAGACGAATCAAAAACAGGAGTATCTCCTGAAAAATTGCATCAAATAATTGTATGTTTTAATTCCAGATTAACTGTCGAAGAAGAAGTTGAAATCCAAAAATATGCAGAATCAAAAAGTAAAAGGATTGAACTTATTGGTATTGATACATTAGCACTTGAGATTTTGTCTAAATATGTATTATTATCAAGAGATTTCTTAGGAATTCCTATTGATACAGGACAGATTCTTCCTTTTGACAAATTTATAGCTGAATATAACAACAAAGCACATCAATTATCCACGCCACTGGATAATGAATTTTTACATAGAAACGAAGAACTTCAAGAAATACTAAATTATCTGGAAACAGGAGACTTGCTATTGTTATCAGGTGCCCCTGGTGTTGGAAAAACAAAAATTGGAATCAAAGCTATAAAGGAATTTATTGAAAAAAATACAACGTATACATCTTATGCCATCGCTAAAAAAGATGTCGACATCTTTGAAGATTTGAGAATTCAATTAAGTGTTGATAAGGATTATATTTTATTAATAGATGATGGAAATAGACAACTTTCTAACTTGACTCAAATTTTAGGAGTATTTAAAGAGGAAAGAAAAGGAAATATTAAAATCATAATTACAGTCAGAAATTATGCCCTTAATGATATTTATAAATTGACTAATGACCTTGATAAACACATTGTTGACATCAAGAAATTTACAGATGAAGAAATAACACAAATTATTGCAAGTGATTCGTTTAAAATTCTCAATAATAAGTATCAAAAGAAAATTGTCGAAATAAGCGATGGAAATGCAAGACTAGCTGTAATGGGTGCTAGATTGGCGAATAAAAAACAAACAGAATTTTTATGGGGTGATGTTTCTGACTTATTCGATTCTTATTTCGATAAGTTTATTTCAGATTTTAATTTATTCCAGAACACGACAGTATTAAAAGTTTTAGGCATTATTTCTTTTTGTTTTACAATAAATAGAAATAATAAAGCATTCATTGAATCTTTATTAATGCTTTTCGAAATTGACTACTATGATTTTAATGAAGCAATTGAAGAATTGCATAAAAGGGAATTAATCGAAGTGCAATACGATCATGCTCGTATTTCAGAACAGGTAATGGCAACCTATTTTTTCTATAAGGTTTTTATCAAAGACAATATCTTATCATTTAGATTATTACTAAATAATTTTTTCACGGATTGGAAGCCTCGTTTTAAAGATTCAATAATTCCTGCAAATAACTCATTTGGTTATGAGAATGTAATTACAAAGATTGAACATGACCTTTCTGATTATTTACAGTCAATATCGGAGAACGAAGATGCGGTAATTAATTTTCTTGACTTATTCTGGTTTTATAAACCAGAGGATACAATAACATATTTTTACAATACGACCTCTCAATTACCCGAGCCAGAATCGCCTGTTTATTTGACAAATTATGACACCAATGATTTTGTCTATGAAAGAGAACAAACAATAGATTTTGTTTCAAGATTTTTTAATCATTTAACAGAATGGTTTAAACCATCAATTGAATTAGGATTTGAGTATATCAGGAAAAAGCCAGAACACCTTTCCGAATTTATTCAGAGAATTAGAGAAAACTTAATGTTTGATGAACCTGACGAGAGACTCGGTTTCAAACGACAAGTTGATTTTATAGATGTTTTAATCGAAAATTTCAACAACAATAAGCCACATTATATTTCTGCTTTTTTTGCTCTTGCAAAATCATTTTTAGCTCATTCTTTCAATGTTACACATGGTGGTAGAAAACACACATTTACTTGGTATAATTATCCTTTGCCATTTTATGAAGTGACGAAGAAATTGAGAACCAAAATTTGGGAAACGCTTTTTGAAAGTTATGAAACCTTTCCTGATGAAGTATTTGATGTAATTAAAGATTTTAAACCAACTCATCATGATTTAGTTCCAGATATAATGGATTACGATTTGAGCCTATTAGTCCCGTTCATTTCAGAGAGATTATCACCTAAAATTTTCAAACATGTACATTTTGTGCATGAAATGATTTATTGGAATGATAGGGAAGAGAAAATTACAAATAGGTCATATCGGGATTTAAAGCAAAAGTTTCTCACAGAAGAGTATTCCATGTTTTGCAAGTTAGACTGGAATAGGTTGAGAGATATAAACGATTTTGAATTTGATAATTGGAGAGAATATGACAATCTCAAATCTGAAGAGATTAGGAAAAATTTTGTTTTTAAAGATGAATCGGAATTCGCTAAATTATTAATAACTATTAGTAACATTCAATCTATAAAAGAGGACAACCATTTTTCTGCTAGTCAATCCATAGATATTGTTGTTGAAGAAAATTTCTTACAAAATCCAGAAATAGGATTTAACCTTCTTAAAACAATATTGAATAATTACCCATCAGGTCTGCATTTACTGTATAGTTCATTTAAAACAATCACAAATGAATCAGAAGAATGGTGTTTAAGTCTTTGGAATGAACTTGAAAAATGGGATAATGAGAATTCACTATTTTGGCGCATTAACTTTTTCAACTATTTGCCTGACTCTTATATTAATGAAAACTATTGCACAAAGCTATTTGCCACTATTCAAAGTATTGATAAATATGCTTATTTGTATTTAGAGCAATATTCAAAGTTTAACTTAGTTGATGAACACATCACAAAAAATATATTGAAAACAGTTTCTGATAAAATTGAAAAATTAAATATAGTAATTGTGTTTTCAGACGATGTGTTTGAAAAGAATATTAACTTTTTTGAAAATGATTATGAATTAATTAAACATTCATATTTTCAGCAATACAATATTAATCATTCTCAAATATTTGATTTTGAAGGTAAAGGTTTTGCAAAAATATTTGAGAATTATCCAGAATTTCTAAAAGATTTTATTTCAAAGTATTACACAGACCATTCATTAAGCAACAGGGATACTAGATTAAAACTCAATTTCCTTTGGAACAATAATTTGAATTTTGAGATTGTTGAAGAAACCATGGATTTGGTTATTGAAAGAAATCCTTATTTAGGAATTGGAGACCATTCAATTAATATATTCTTTAACGAACTAAATGAAAAACAATTAATTAATGCGAAGGAATTTATAAAACAATATCTTGTAAAAAATAAAGATGATTATCGGAAGATAAATCTAATGTTTGATGGAATAAGACATTGTTTGGATGCCCTTTTTGAAGAACTATTCCTTTTTTTTATGGAAATAAATACACAACCTGAGATATTTCAGAAAATAGATTGGGTTGGTAATGTTGGAGCTCAGGTCGGTGAAGTAAATTTTGGAGAATTGTATGCTAAAAGATGGGAGAATATTTTAGAGATAGTAAATAAATCAAAAGATACCTTAGCCATGATTCCAATTAAAGCATTTCTGAAAAAGAAAATTACAGAACATTACAAAAGAGCCGAACATGAAAGAGAAATGAATTTTTTAAGACCTGATTGGTAGCCACCCCTTCGCATCCATACACATTGCCAAGTCGCTCAAAATAGCCAGCGCACAGACCGAAACTTGTCAAAGAGTATGGCTGCCCAAACGCACGGACTGACCAAGGAAATAAAGCACGAAAACACAATCGAGTAGGCGGCCCCGGCCAGGGATAGCCGGGGTGCGCCTCTCACACCACCGTACGTACGGGCCACGTATACGGCGGTTCGAACACCATCAACGAATTTTAAGATAGTAATCAAGGAAAGACAA
>Ga0334899_1000847_pt1 | contig 33839 bp, 33 predicted proteins | sample GraSluR3_MG_FD_207219 | JGI IMG/M metagenome (GOLD analysis project Ga0334899, IMG submission 207219) | Sludge microbial communities from methane-producing bioreactor in Wageningen University, Netherlands - Granular Sludge_8_08-R3 | ecosystem: Engineered > Bioreactor > Anaerobic > Unclassified ...
CACCCTGGAGCGATTGAACCGAGAGATTCGTAGACGTTCGAAGGTTGTGGGTATCTTTCCAAACAAGGATTCATACATCCGATTGATCACCACCTACCTCATCGAGTATGAGGAGGAGTGGCAATCGACAAGAGCATATGTGAGTGTCCAGTCGTTGACTGAACAGAGATTGAAATTGGAAGAGGTTGCATAATGCATGTGGCTTCTCATGACTTATTCAACATGAAATTGCGAACATGTCTGGACACAGGCAGAATTTACGTATATTTAAAGAGTCTTGGATTTACCTATATGCAGTTCATTCCGATACTTGAAACGACAGACAACAAGTCGATGTCTATTGCAGATTATTCTGTAACTGCAAAATCTTATGGACGTTTTCTCTGTGATCTTTTTGATCTATGGGTAGATGATTTTTCAGAAGGAAGACCGAGTACCGCTATTCGACAGTTCGAGAACTATGCTGCAATATACATGGGGCATGAATCGCCCGAATGTACAGAACGAAAGCGATGTGGGGATTATCTGGTAGTGGAACATAATGGAGATATCTTTTCCTGTGATTTTTTCGTTGATGATGCATGGCGACTGGGGGCAGTAAACGGAGATGCCTCATTAGAACAGATCCTTAATGGGAAGAGGCAGGCCCTTTTCGGTGAACTGAAGACGAAGCTTGATAAGCGTTGTTTGCGATGTCCTTATCTTCAGTTCTGTTATGGAGGGTGCCCAAAGGATCGTCTGAGAAGCCCTTCTTTCAGACGATTCAACCCATATTGTGAGTCAGTGAAGATGTTCTTCGGTTACGCTGACAATCGCTTCAGAGAATTGCTGCGCCGACAAGTTGCAAGAGCACCACGATCACTCCGGAACCGAGAATGACGAGAATGGGGTTGAGTTTGCGCATACGCATAACCACAAAACCCAGCACGAAGAATATGACGGCGAACCAGGAGACCTCTTGGAACGATTCAGGGATCTTCGAATCTCCGAACAATGCGAGGAAGAGAATCGAAAGCCCTGCCGACGCAATGAGAGCCACGACCGCGGGTCTGAGACCGTAGAGCATGCCCTGTATGACCGTGAGTTTTCGGTATCGGAAATAGAACCAGGCAAGGGACAACACGATCACCAGTGAAGGAATGACATTACCCACCGTTGCTACGATTGCTCCGGGGATTCCGAGTAATTGGGTTCCGACAAACGATGCAGCGTTCAAGGCAATGGGACCCGGAGTCATCTGGGAAATGGTCACGACATCGGCAAACTCCTGAATGGTGAGCCACCCATGAACTGAAACTACTTGATGCTGAATGAGTGGGAGTGCCGCATAGCCACCACCAAAACTGAACAATCCAATTTGAATGAAGCTCCAGAATAGTTGTAGGTACATCGTCATACTCCCTTCTGATTAGATCGGCGACTCCCCCAGTACGAAGATCCGAGAGTCACCCCTATGCCGATCAGGGCACAGGAGAGGATTATCAATATGATCGGTACCTCGAATACTACCGCAGCAATGAAAGCCACTCCCATGAGCATAATCGGAAGGATCTTCTTTGCCTTGAGGATGGTTCTGGCCATGCTGGTCACGGCATCGAGGATAACGATGGCGACCCCGATGCTCATCCCATAGAAAAGTGTCTTGATAATGGCATTGTCCTGTATCGCATGGTAGATGTAGCTGAAGATGGTGAGAATGATCAGGGGAGGAAGTACGGTACCGAGAAGGGTCATGAGAGCACCAGGCACTCCTGCGATCTTGTATCCAACCAGTATCGAGGTATTCACAGCGATGGGTCCGGGCGACGACTGGGCTATGGCGATCAGATCGAGCATCTCAGGTTCCTCGATCCAACCGAGTTTTTCCACGAAGGTTTTTCTCATGAGTGGGACGATCACATAGCCTCCACCTACGGTGAATGCGCTGAGTGTGAAGGTCTTGGTGAATAGCGTTCGAAATGTGTGTGCTTTTGTATGGTGTGTTGTCACTGGATCCCTCAAATATCTTCTCAATGGTGTTCTGATGCAACCGATAGGCCGACTCTGATCATATCGTCCAACGACTGTTCTCGCTCTTTACTTGTCATTTCTCCCCCGGTGAAGGGAAGGTCGGAAACTGTGAGCAGACACAACGCTTCGACCTGAGCAGCTTGGGCAGTGAGATAGAGTGAAGCCGCCTCCATCTCTACCGCAAGCAGTCCTGCCCGTTTCCAAGGCTTCAGGTCTTCCGTGCCGTTCGGTGTGTAGAAGAGATCGCTAGAGAGGATTGGACCGATCTTCAACGAGAGTCCGAAAGATTCGGCTGCCTGAGAAGCAGCAAGAAGCAGTTGAAACGATGCTGCAGGAACGATAGTTCCAGGAATATGCCACTGGCGATTATAGTCTGTATCGTAGCTTGCAGTGCTTGCACCGATAAGGTCGCCGAGTCGAAGCGAGTCCTGCAATGCACCTGCAGAGCCGATTCTGATCAGCCGTTTCACACCATAGCCGTGAATGAGTTCGTATGCATAGATCCCCATGGAAGGTCCTCCCATGCCCGTTCCCTGCACGGATATCCGCTCTCCCTTGTATGTCCCGGTGAATCCCAGCATGCCCCTCACATTCGTGTATTGCACGACATGCTCAAGGTAGTTCTCGGCAATATACTTCGCTCGGAGTGGATCTCCTGGAAGTAGTATGCTCTCTGCAATGTCGCCATGCTTGGCGCTGTTGTGTGTCGTTGGTACCTGCATAATCTGCTTTTCTCTCCCTCTAGTGGTGCCCCACATCTTAGGTTCGACTTGCCTGTTAAGTCAAGGATACCGATTGCCTAGAATGGCGCTCTTTGGCATACTGAAGTCGAATCACGACAGTGCGAGAGAGGAGAGGGTGATGGCGGAGAAGATAATTCTAGATGTCGATACCGGACACGACGATATGGTTGCCATTCTTATGGCTTCAGGTTTGCAGGAGATCGATCTGCTCGGATTGGTAGCTGTTGCAGGGAACCAGACACGAGAGAAGACGCTGACGAATACATTGAATGTGTGTGCACTGCTCGGTGAGCAGGCACCTGTTTTCGCAGGGTGTGATCGCCCACTTCTCAGACAGCAGGTGATCGGTGGTGATATCCACGGAAAAAGCGGGCTCGATGGTCCGGTCTTCGCTCCCCACAATCGTACCGTGGAAACACAGCACGGTGTGCAGTTCATCGTGGATATGGTACGAGCGCATCCACACGAGATCACACTGGTACCTACCGGGCCCCTGACCGATATCGCGCTCGCAATTCGCCTCGAACCGGCGTTGCCTGCATTGGTAAAACAGATAGTCCTCATGGGTGGTTCCATGGGGAAAGGTAACCGAACACCCCATGCCGAATTCAACATATTCGCCGACCCAGAGGCTGCCGAAATCGTACTCTCCAGCGGTGCTCCGGTTGTAATGATGGGACTCGATGTCACCTTGCAGGTGCAGCTGAATCAGGAACGAGCCGAACACTACCGAAAGGTACAGACGAAGTCTGCTGGAATGTTCAACGCATCGATGGATTTCTACCGAGCAGCTTGTCGTGCACATGGAAGTGAATTCCCCGCAATGCACGACCCGTGTTGTATCGCCTACGTTGCAGATCCCAGCCTATTCACGATAGAACGACACGACATACGAGTCGAATTGCACGATCAGGAGACTTACGGCAAGACCATCGCCGGCCCTGCCAACGAGTATGGTGCAATCTCAGTGGGAGTCGGGGCAGATGTTGCCGGGTTCTGGAAACTGGTAGACAGGGCTTTCAGCACCCTTCCGTAGAGATCAGTGATAGGTCGTTAGCGTATCGATCGAGGCTCTGATCTTCTCTCTTACCGGTTCATCGGGATAGCCGAAGGTAATGACGATAGCCGGTTGCCAGAGTGCGGTATCCAGGTCGATCGATAAAGCTATTTTCTCCGCATCGAACCCTTCGATGGCACAACTCTGTATGCCGATGACCGCACCTGCTTGCATCATATTGGCAGCTGCTATATAGCATTGTGCTCGTGACCAGCAGTCGATTCTCCCGTGATCCTTGAGAAATTGGTAGTACCCGATATAGTCGTCTACGAACTCCTGAAGTGTTCCCGGGAAACGTTCTCCCCGCTCACGTACGAACGGTCCGTGCGGATCGTATGATGCGGCGGTGCATGCAACAATCACCACCGTCATCGGCGCTGTTGCGACAGACTCTTGATCGAAACAGGCGTCTGTCATCGCTTTTCGAAGAGTCATATCAGTCACTACATGAAAGTGCCATCCTTCCAATCCGAACGAAGTCGGACTGAGGCGACCCGCCTCGAGCAGATAGTCCATATCCTCCGAAGCGATCGGCTGGTTTCGGTAGCGCTTGCATGCAAAGCGGTCGTACATACTTTTCATGAACGATTCTCTAGGTGTCATGGTGTTTTATCCTTGTTGTCGTGTTGCCAGCGTAAGAGCTAGGGTGATCATGGGCGTTAGAGCGGTGAGGCGCTCATCATCTGCCAGAGCTCGACCAGTCACGCAGCAGTCGGTCATGGTCAGAAGTGAGAGTGCTTTTCGTTTCAGATACGCGGCTGTGCAGTAGAGTGCATACGTCTCCATATCCTGTGCCAACGCCCCCATATCTGCCCATGCTTTCCAACTCTCGGCACCGAGGGCGTTGTAAGCAGAGAACAGGTCGCTTGAGAACACCATACCTGCATGGAAACGGATATCGAACTCACGAGCAATAGAGACGGTCTGGTCGAACAGTGAGAAATCTGCTACAGGACTCAATGTACCGGAGAGTGCATATTGATGAGCCCATGCACTATCGGTACTCGCTGTCATGGCAAGAATGACATCGCCAGGCAGTATCGCCTCCGAGAAACCTCCCGACGTGCCGATCCTGATAATCTGGCGAACAGCATATTCTGTGTACAACTCATACGCGTAGATACCCGAGGAGGGTCCCCCCATCCCGCTCGCCATGACCGTGACAGGGCTCCCGTGATAGGTCCCGGTAAACCCGCGCATGCCGCGAACCGCTGTGATCTCCTTCGCTTCGGTCAGAAACTGGGCTGCAACCCACGCCGCACGATCGGGATCTCCAGGGAATAGGACAGTCTGTGCAACATCTTCTCGGCTCGCTCGGTTGTGGACAGTCATCAGGATGCTCCCTTTATGTACGGCTTTCCATTAGCCCGTGGAGCGTAGTTTTTACCACTGAACATAACCAACGCTACAAGAGTGACCACGTAGGGGAGGATATTGAACACCTCGGTCGGTAAGACCCGTAGAGCCGGAAAGTTGTTGGCAATGATAGCAAACGCCTGGGCGGTACCAAACAGGAATGCCGCGAAGGCCACTCCCGCAGGTCTCCATCGGCCGAACGAAACAGCAGCAAGTGCAATGAACCCTCGACCATTGATGGTGTTCGATGTGTATTGAATTGTCTGAGTCAGGACGATGCACCCTCCGGCAAGACCAGCGAGAAGTCCGCTACTCAATACAGCAATATAGCGAATCTTCTTCACATTGATACCCACACTATCGGCAGCGTGCGGATGCTCTCCACATGCGCGCAGATGCATACCGAAGGGGAGTTTATAGAGGACAAACCAAGCTATGGCGACTACAGCGAGGGCGATGTATGCTGTGGGATAGATACCTAATGCGTCGGTCTGCATTCCCATGCGGAACTCTCTCGTTCTATCTGCTCTGAACAGGATCTGTGCCGCAAAAATGGTCACGCCATCTGCTAGCAAGTTGATACCGGTTCCGCTAATCGTCTGGTCTGCATTCAAATTGATTGCAGCCACTGCGTGGATAGCTGAGAATGTTGCACCGATGAGTGCGCCGATCCCGAGTGACAACCAGATCGATGGCATACCGACACCTGCAGCCTCCATGAGCACATGGGCCGATGCCGCAGCACAAGCTCCGATACCCATAAGACCTTCCAGTGCGATATTCACCACACCGGATTTTTCACAGATCATACCACCAATGGCGGTTATGAGAATCGGCGAGACAATCATCAGGATCGAGGGGATCATTCCAATAAGTGTGCTCATTTTTTCAACACCTCCTTCTGCAACTGCCTCTTGCTCCGCCATGCGAAGTACAGAGCGATTGCCGCTCTCAGAGCGATAAATACAACGATAAGGCCCTGTATGATGAAGGTGATCTCCTTCGGTATCTGTTTACTTTGCATGAGTGCCTGCGAGTTCTTCAGCAGCCCGAAGAGTGCGCCAGCAAGCATGGTCCCTAGAGCGGTGTTGTTACCGACAAGCGCGACTGCGATTCCGTTGAATCCGTAGTTGTCCATTCCTGAAAGGACTCTCCCGTAACGGAACGACCCAAGAGCCACGATACCGCCTGCCAGTCCCGCGAAGGCTCCAGCGATCGCCATGGAGATGGCAATGCTCTTTACCACCGGGATCCCGCTACATCGTGCAGCTTCGCGATTGAAACCGGTCGCACGAAGACCGAACCCGAGGTTCGTCTTCTCCATGATGAACCAGTAGACGACTACCGCTATGATCATGAGGAAGAATCCGTTGTTCAACATGGAGTTGTTCGTGATAGTACGGAAGAAGGGGTTGTTGAGCAGGGCTGTGTCGGGGTAGTTCGCCGTCTTATACGTTGTGGCTCCGGGAAGTTGGAGGCTTATGATGCGTGAGAGATAGAGAGCCACATAGTTGAGCATGATGGTGGACACGACCTCAGACACCTCGAACTTGGCTTTCAGGATTCCGACTATCCCTCCCCAGAATGCCCCTACGACCATGGCTCCTGTGATAGCCAGTATCCAGTGCAGCCCGGTCACCGCAGGTCCGAGCAGCCCGATGATCTGAGCTACCGTCATGCCCATGATGTACTGGCCTTCACCTCCGATATTGAACAACCCGGCCCGTGCAGCGAACGCCATGGAAAAGCCACAGAGGATGAATGGAACCGAATAGTTCAATGTCTCACCGATATAGCGGACGTTCATCCTCCCATTGTCGATATTGTACCCACTGAGAGCTTGTAGAATCGCCTTGTACATATTCAGAGGATTTCTGCCGACCATTCCCACCAGAATGGTTCCCACGAGGAAGCCTAATAGCACGACCAGAACCGATACGGCCCCGTCCGACCCCAGGATTCTCGTAGCCAGCGTCTCCTTCTTCAAGTTGGTGCTCATGCTTCGCCTCCATCACTCTTTGCGCCAGCCATCATCATCATGCCGATCTCTCGTTCGGTGACCTCGTGCTGCTCGAAGATCCCAACGACCGCCCCTTTGCTGATGGTCGCGATCCGATCGCAGAGATTCATGATCTCATCGAGCTCGAACGATACGAGCAGGATTGCTCGACCCTTGTCCCGCTCCGCGATAATTCGGTGACGGATATACTCGATGGCTCCCACGTCCAGACCCCGGGTGGGTTGGGCTACAAGAAGCACATGCGGCGAAAGGTGGATCTCACGTGCCACGATCACCTTCTGCTGATTCCCTCCGGAGAGACTCCCTGCTATCGTGCCGACTCCACGCCCAGCTCTGATATCAAACTGTTCGATCAGGTCTTCTGCATCGGCATCGATCTTCTCATAATCCAATATTCCGTACTTCTTACTGAATGGAGCCTTATAGTAGTTCTTCAGTACACTGTTTTCGCTAATTGTGAAGTCGCTCACCAGTCCATGGCGTTGTCTATCCTCTGGAATATGGCCTAGGCCAAGCTCGATTCGTCTCCGAATTGTCGCATGGGTGATATCATTTCCGTCGAGTAGAATGGTTCCCTGGACTACAGGCGAAAGTCCAGACAGTCCATAGAGCAACTCGGTCTGACCATTACCATCGACTCCTGCGATACCGACAATCTCTCCTCGATGGACATCCACTGAGAAGTCCTTCAGTTTCAGGTTCCCCAACCCGTCGGCGACTGAGAGGTTTCTGACGGAGAGTACTACATCTCCGATCTGTGCCGGCTGTTTCTCTATTTCGAATTGCACCGCACGACCTACCATCATTTCTGCCAGGTGCTGTTCGGTTGCAGTCGAGACATCGACCGTACCGATATACTTGCCTCTTCGGAGGACCGTGCAGCGATCGGCGACAGCCTTGATCTCTTTGAGCTTGTGCGTGATAAGGAGGATAGTCTTCCCCTCTGCCTTGAGACGACGGATGATCTCGATCAGTTCGTCGATCTCCTGCGGCGTGAGGACCGCTGTGGGTTCATCGAAAATGATGATCTTCGCATTCCTATAGAGGGTCTTGAGAATCTCTACCCGCTGCTGAGCACCTACAGTGATGTTCTCGACCAGCTCGGTGGGGTCGACTCGAAGTCCATACATGTCGGAGAGCTTAGCGACTCGTTTCTCGGCTTGTCTGATATCCAGAACACCGAGACGATTCTTCGGCTCCATACCGAGCACTATGTTTTCGGTTACCGTGTAGTTGTGCACCAGTTTGAAGTGTTGGTGCACCATTCCTATCCCCAATTCGGTAGCCACGTTCGGGTCTTTGATGTCGACCTCGTTCCCGTGGATTCGAATCGTACCGCTGTCGGCGTTGTAAGCTCCAAACAGAATGGACATGAGCGTGGATTTTCCGGCTCCGTTCTCTCCGAGCAGGGCATGCACCTCCTGACTCGCAACTTCGAGTGTCACATTGTCGTTTGCAATTACGCCGGGAAAGGTTTTCGTGATGCCGATCATCTCAATGGCATGTTCCACAATCGTACCTCCCTCAGGTCTTCCGTCCGGCGAGTCTCGGCGAGATACTCTCCGGATAGAAGTGGTGCGTCGAACAACGACGCACCACCGCGATTCTGTTCTTAATGAATCTCGCGCGCTCGATTAGTCATCGAGAGCAGCAAGTCCTGCCGGTGCAGCACCAGCGGCCAATGCATCCCGATAGGTTCCGTAGATGGTGATCTTGCCATCGATGATATCCTGCTTGGCAGCCTCGACAGCCTCAACGACCTCGGCCTTCAGCTCTGGGTTGGCTGTTGAGTATCCGACACCTTCGTCTGTCATGGTCATCTTGACCACTTCACCGGTGAATGTTCCATCCTGGACTGCATTCAGGCAGTACAGAGATGAGTTCTCCACGCGCTTCAACATGGATGTGAGCACTGCAGACTTGTCACCGGAGTAGATTCCATCTTCGAACTGGTCACTGTCAACACCGATTGCCCACACATTGCGGCCCTGCATGCGATACTCCTTAGCCTGAGCGATGGTTCCGTTACCGGTTCCACCTGCTGCCGAGAAGATTGCATAGACACCACTGTCATACCAGTTCTTTGCCTGAGCTTTCGCGAGCTCGGGTTTTCCCCAGTCGTTTGCATAGTAGTCGACGATGTCTGCATTGGGGAATACCGAGAGGATGCCCTGCACATAGCCCATCTCAAACTTAGTGATGGTTGCACCGGGAACTCCACCAATGAAGCCGAACCGGGGATTGTTCACTCCCTCTGCCTTTGCCTGCAATGCCGCGGCAAGTCCTACGAGGTAAGAGCCCTGCTCTTCGCTGTAGATGAATTCCATAACATTCGGCTGGCCGACCCAGTCTACATCGACAATGACGAAATTCTGTTCTGGATAGAGTGGAGCAACCTCTCCGAGTGCATCGGCCCAAGTGAATCCTGTGACCATGATGATGTCATACCCCTCATCGGCAGCTTGCATGAGGTTAGGAATGTACATATCCTGTGTCTGTGCGGTCACCACGTCGTAGTATCTGCCACGATTCGGTGTATTGTCCACGGTGTCACCGTAGAATTCGACGATTCCACGCCAAGCAGCAGCATTGAACGACTTGTCGTCGATACCGGTAGCATCGGTAAGCAGTCTGATGGTCGGAGTGTCATCCTGCACTGCTGTCTCCTGCGCCCCGCCGGCGAACAGCACTGAGCCCAGAACGAGCACAAGAGCGAATACCAAAATCTTTTTCATACGTTCCTCCTTGAAGAAACTGAGTTGTAATGAGATGTCCTCCATGGTAACAAGCTTTTCCATAATTGAAAAGTTGCTTTTCACGAATTCTGTTGATATCATGGCACACTACTGCCGAATAAGTTGAACATGCTTTCAGGAGGTGCAGCAATGAAGGGAAAAGGAATGCAAGTTTTCACCAACAAGAGCAAGGAGCTCATGGGGGATATCGAGAGGTATCTCGAGGGAATCACTGCTGCGAGTCTCCACTTCGGTGAGGCGATGAAGGACTACATTCACGGTAGGCAGGGGGCTTTCGATGAGCGAATCCAGAAGGTCACCGAAATTGAGCGAAAGGGTGATGATGACTTGAAGGATATTAAATACAAACTCTATGCCTTCATGCTCATTCCCGACACCCGTGGAGATGTCTATATGCTCATGGACGATCTCGATGATATTCTCGACTATATCAAGCGATTACTGTTGGAACTCTCCATGGAGAATCCCGAGTTTCCCAAATGCATCCGGGAGAATCTTTTGCTCATGGCCGAGTACTCGACCAAAGCGGTCGAGTCTCTCATGCTCGCCGTCCGCTCTCTGTTCAATCATACAAAGGCAGTGGAGGAGCATGTCTACCGAGTTGAATTCTATGAGAAAGAGGTAGATGGATTGGAAGAGCAGCTGATCCGGTTCGTGTTCCAATCGGCCGACATCCCTCTTCTGGCAAACAGGATGCAGATCAGAGATTTCTGTGGGAGGATCGCTAGTCTTTCCGATATCTCGGAGGATATATCCAAGAACCTCCTCGTCTATGCAGTGAAGCGAATGGTGTAGGGGAGCGTATATGTTCAGTCTGATCTTTCTCTCGAGTGGCCTGTTCATGGGGTGGTCTCTTGGAGCTAACGATGCCGCGAATATCTTTGGAACCGCCGTCGGCACCAAGATGGTTCGTTTCAGGACCGCTGCGATCATCAGTTGTCTATTCATCACATTAGGAGCGGTGATCGCCGGAAGTGGAGCCTCGCATGGGCTCGGGGCGCTCGGTGTCATAGACCAGCTACCTGGAGCGTTCGTCCTCTCTCTCTGTGCCGCAGTCACGGTCATGTGGATGACCAAGAGTGGACTTCCAGTCTCTACTTCTCAGGCAATTGTCGGAGCGATCGTAGGATGGAACTTCTTCACCGGAAGAGCCACAGATATGCGAGTTCTCACCAGAATCATCGGTACTTGGATCTATGGTCCAATACTCGCAGGTATATTCGCTGCTCTGTTGTTCATTGTTGTGAGAAAGCTGGTGAATACGTCGACTGTACATCTGTTGCTCCTCGATCGGTACACGCGAAACGGGTTGTTGCTAGCCGGAGCGTTCGGTGCATTCTCGCTTGGCGCGAATAACATCGCCAATGTCATGGGGGTGTTCATCGGTACGATGGATCTTCCTGCCAGGGAGTTCTTCATGTTCTCGCTATCGGGAGAACAGCAACTGTTCCTGCTCGGAGGAATAGCCATATCGGTAGGAGTGGTAACCTATTCGAAGCGGGTCATGATGACTGTAGGGAACAACCTCTTCAAGCTCTCACCGGTTTCTGCATTCGTGGTGGTGCTCGCAACATCGATGGTCCTGTTTCTCTTCTCTTCGACCACGCTCTCCGAGTTTCTCCTTTCACGGGGACTGCCAGCGCTTCCGCTCATTCCCGTATCGCAGTCACAAGCCTGCGTAGGTGCTGTCCTCGGTATCGGTATGGTGAAGGGAGGGTGGCGCACTATCAACTTCCCCCTGTTAGGAAGGATCGCTCTCGGCTGGATCGCCACCCCGATCGTATCGGCTCTGCTCGCCTACATACTCCTCTTTTTCATGCAGAATGTCTTTCTGCAACCGATTGTGTAGTGCTACTCGATCGCCGATAGAAGAGAAGCAAGACGTTTGGCATCGACTCGCACCGAGGCACAGGCATTGACGATGGCGTCATCGGCATGCTGCAAGCTCATCCCGCTGCTCGGGAACACAACACTCGAGCGTCGAGACGACTGTGGATCGAACAGTTCAAGTTCGAGTTCTACAGAGGCGAGGTACTGTGTCCCTTGAAAGGAGCTCATGTGCTGTTCTGAAACGACATAGCAGATACCTACGATACTCCAATCGCTTTGTGCCTGCACAGCTACTCCTAGTCCTTCCAATTCACGAGCAACGCTTCGCTCGAGGCTTGGCATTCGCTTCCCAGCAGCATCGATCAATTGAAGTGAGACTGTGTGCTGCTGCACCGGTTTTGTAATCGTATAGGTAACTTGAGCCTCTGGCCTTCCCACGTACCCGGCAAATGGACCCATGATGGCGTACATGTCCATGGTAGCGCTCACTGAGCCTCCGGTTCGTGCCGAGGGGACGGCTTGAACCGATACGGAAACCCTCCCGTTGCTATCTGTGGTGTATCGTCCGAGCGATGATCGATCGGCTCCTCTGAGTGTGACCGGAATGCTTGCAACAGGGATCTGTTGTCCTCCTGCGGCTCGATAGGCCACTTGGAAGACCACCGGTTCGGGTAGGTCTGATCCCAGTGTGGCCTCCTGGGCATCCCCTGAGACCACCGAGAGCGTGATCGCACTGAGCATGGATCTGATTTCGGAGACCACTTCCGATGCACTGGTGATACCTCGTGGTACCTGGTTCGGGGCGAGCGCCTCCACATAGGCTCGTTTCGTATAGTAGTCGACAAGCAGGTCATATGCGGAGCTGTATCGATCCATGGCCTCGAAAACCAGTGCCCGTTGTACAGCGCTTCTAGCCTGGGAGAGTTGGCTGGTCACCTGCCGCTGGATATCTCCGAGTTCTATGAGCAACTGAGCAATGTATCGTTGAATATGGAGTGCCGCGAAGACATAGTAGGTCCCGGCGACCTGCTCCTGTTTTGCTATCTGAGACCCCTTGATAGTCTCATTGACGGTGATTGTGGAACTCTCCGAGAACGTCTCGAAGAAATTCATCTGACCATCGATGTTGCTCTCCTTTCTGAACGACTCGACTGTGGAGTCCACCGAGACCTTGAGCTGACCGCCGATAACCGATTGAGCTTCAGCAATCGCATCCTCCAGAGTTGGACCCTGACCGGTTCCGATCAGATACTCTTGCGTTCCGTAGCCTGGAACCTGACCAGAGAGGTACCACTGGGGTGTCTGCACCTCCCCGGTAACGTCGGTAGCCCTCGGTTCGAGGGTCGTGGTCGAAGCGCATCCGGCGAGCGCGATCAGTATGATGATCAAAGGGAAAACGATCTTCTTCATGCTTCTGTTCTCCTTGTGGGTCAGTAGTCGATGGTGAGCTGCATGAGCTTCCGGTTCATCGAACTCCTTCCCATGACCGCTCCAGTTCCATACCGCTCGAAGGCCGTCTTCAGTGCCTGATAGACGCCGAGTGCTCGATCATAGATCGCAGAATCGACCCAGATGATGTAGTCGATCGTCTCGTTGGTCAGAACAAGCTCCCGGGAACTGAGTGCGACGTCTGAGACAGCATCCATGAATGCCAGTTGTATCGAGTCGATATCGTACGAGTCGAGTCCGGGTGTTATACTCACAATCACCTTGTACTGCACTCCACGTTGCATATCCTCCTTCCAGTAGTTCATCACTCGGGTGAGGACTTTGTCCACAGCATCGTTCAAGGCCTCTTCTACCGATACCATGAGATCTCCCTTCCGCTCCTTGCTGTATCCCGTCTCGGAGCCAAGCAGTCTCGCGGTGGTGGTCTCGTAGGCGTTCACCGTTGCTACATAGCGGGTGGTGCCGAAAGATGCCTCCTGTGCGTATCCAGAGAAGGTAAGGTAGATATCGCTCCCGATCGAAAGGGCAATCTGATATGCGAAATCGGGTTGTCCCGAACTCATCGTCTGTTGAGAACGGATCAGGTTGGTCAACTCGGCAGTCTGCTCTGGCACGACGATCTCGTAACCTTTAGACGTGAGATACCCCTGAATGACCGTAGCAGCCTGTCTCGCAGTCGTGTCGCCTGCCAGAACCGCAAGCGGACTCTCTCCGGTTCGAGCATCGGGCATGACCATGAGTATGGGGGTTCCTGCAGTGGAGAGTAGTTGCTCTCTGGCCACCATGACTCGGCGGTCGCTCAGATCATTCAAGAGGCGATCCTTGTTGATCCTGAACCGTTTCGCGACACGGATCGCAGTCCCATCCTCCATGAGTACTCGACTGGTGAAAAGGGTATCCTCGTAGGTGATATAGCGCCTGAGCGAATCGGGATGATAGAAATAGGCACTCTGCTGCTGGAATGCTGCTCGTTCCTGTGGCGTACTGAGCACAGGATCGGATCCCTCGAAGAGGATCACATAGATTGCGGTTCTCCGGGCATCGATCAGAGCCTGGTCTGTCCCATTGGAATCGACATCGTTTCTTTTTGCCCGAACGCTGCCCCCGACACCGTAGTATTCGCCAGAGGCCTCAACCAGTACTTCCGAGGGGGAGACCATCTCGAGTACGGTTCCCCGTTTGGACACCGGAATGTCCGGTGTCCTTTGGAGGTCAGAGCTGCCTGTTTGACTGGTTCCCTGGCAACCTGTGCCCAAAATGAGAAGAGCAATCAAGATGATACGTATTCCATTCGTTTTCATATACACTCCTGTCAGTACTGCTTCAGAGGATCGAGGAATCCGAAGATATTGATCGGTAACGATCCCAGCGAGTAGGTGACCCCGATTCCTGCCGATACGCCGCCGAGTTGCAGGTCATCGGAATTCGGGGGCGCAACATGGCTTCCATTCAACTCGGTTTTGGACGAGTAGGGCGAGAGTCCGAGTTTGTACCCGCCGTATAGAGATACTTTCAGATTCGGATTGATCAGATAGCCCACCTCGACTTCGGCTTTCAGGCCGAACGCGCGGTGAGAGATAGAGACTTCGTCTAAGGGTTCGTCATAGTCGATCGTCACGATATCGAGCCCTGCACCTACCGTTGCCGCGGCATAGATGCGACCACCGAATGCCTTGGTCACGCCAAGGTACGGAGAGAGTACGTTGAGCGAGGCATCTACCGAGGAGTCGGCAAGCGGAAAGCCTACGCCGACATCCATGGTGACGAACAGCTGTGATACATTCACTATCGGTGCAAGATTGTAGGCGAAGCGGGCATTGAGCGTTATCTGGTTCGTGGACGTCGCATCGATTCCATCGGTTCCAGAATAGCGCGTATGGATCGGATCGATTCGGGTTCCGACCAATAGACCTGCGGTCAGACCGAGATCGATACCGAGACGTGGATTCTCCATCATCACATCGCCAAGACTCGCTCTGCTTCCCATGATCTGTCTTGCATAGGTTATCTCGGTCGGATCGAAATCGTTCCACCCTGTCATTGTGACCCGCGCATACCCCTTCTCGTAGGGGACGGCGTTCCCCGCGGAATCCTCACGGAAGCCTATGATGTAGAACCCATCGTCCAAGTGGACACCTTCGTTTCTCCCGATGGGGAAGCCAAGACGTCGGCCACTGGTCTCCACTATCTGAGCTTGCAGCTTGAAATCATCGAGGCTCCTGGTCTTTCCCGAGAGGTTTCTGGCAAAGGCCACCATGGCATCGGACACAGCGTATTCGAGCGGGTTCACATACCAAGACACCTCTCCAAACGAGAACTGATGCACCACCCGGTCATAGTCGATCACGCTCATGGCCCAGGTGGTGGCTGTGAGGACCTCACGGGCCGAGGTTCTTCCCTGCTCGTCGACTTCGATTTTCCACCAGATGACACCCCCATTGATATGGACTGTATCGAGACCCTCCTCGCTTCTTTGCACATAGGCAGAGGAGATGAATGGTAGATAAATGTAGGCAGAATTGAACAGGGTAGCTAATTCATCCGACGTATAGCCGAAACTCTTCGCTTTCGTTGCTGCGAAGGTCTGGAAACTCGCCTCGTCCTTGAAGTTCCGTTTCCGAGCCTCCTGAATATCGGGGTCGTTGAGCACCGAGACGATCTCCTGCACGACTGTCGTCTCCAATAGATGGGTCAGGTTGTATATATCTATATCGTACAAGGAGTTTGCCTTGTTTGAGAAGGAGCGTTTCAGACTATCGGGAATCTCGTTGTAGTCGAATCGTGGCAACTCTATATAGTGCTCGAGAAACATCTTGAACCGATCCATATCGAAGGCCCACTCATTGTGGACCAGTCTGCGAGACTGGGGGAACACCCATACCGAATCGAGTGCGGTGATCGATTTTCTCGTGTACGAACCCTGCACATTGGCGAACAGTGGCACGGAGACCAGACAACACATCAATGCTAGTAGCAATAGGGTTTTTCTCATACTGCAAGTCTCCTCTCAGTGCCGACCAGGCTCAATCATAGCAAGCAATCGGGGCCTGCACAATAAAAATCATGTTCAGGGCAGTCTCCCTTGATATGTTGGGCAATCTGGAGTATCCATAATGCATTGAGGCTAGGAGGGAGATTGTGATAGATGGTAATGCATTGGTGTATTGTGATGAATACTTCGATACGATATGGGGGAAGACCGCTCATGGGCTTGTCCGGTTCACTGAGCGGTATCATGTAGTCGGTCTTGTGGATAGCAAACATCCGGGGGAGGATGCAGGGGATGTACTTGAAGGGAAGCCGAACGGCATTGAGATCTTTGCCGATATAGACTCTGCGGTCGGTCGCTTTCGCGAAAGTCAGACCCCGATCACTCATTTCGTCTTCGGTATCGCAACCGATGGTGGGCGCCTTACAGAGAAGATGCATGCCGATGTTCTGCATGCACTCGACCTCGGATTGCATGTAGATTGTGGTATGCACTTCTTCCTCTCCGATGATCCCGAATTCGCTAGATTGGCCAAGAAGCGCGGTGTGCAGATTCGAGACATTCGGAAGACACCCCCAAGACATGAGTTGCACAGCTATACCGGGCGGATCAAGGAGGTTGAATCCTTCAGGATCGCTATGCTCGGAACCGATTCCTCGATTGGCAAACGAACCATTGCGTGGAAATTCGTTGAAGCATTCAGGAAGCGGGGTATTGCAACAGAACTGATAGGCACCGGTCAGACCGCTTGGTTGCAGGGTGCTCGCTACGGAGTGAGAATGGATGCCCTGATCAATGACTTCGTTGCCGGAGAGATCGAGCATGCGATTTTGGAGGCTTGGGACAACGAGCGACCCCAGGTCATGGTCATTGAGGGGCAGGGGAGTCTCATGAATCCTCTCTACCCTGGAGGGTTCGAGATTCTCGCCGCAAGTCAGCCGCAGGTCATCATCATGCAGCATGCTCCACGACGAAAGGACTATGACGGCATACCGGGGACGCCGGTGCATCCGCTGGAGACCCAGATTCGAGCAGTGGAACTGATCAGTGAGAAGCCGGTTGTCGCCATAACGATCAACCATGAGGGGATGCGTCCCGACGAAATTGACGAGCAGTGCGCGCGTGTCGCACAGGAGACCGGGCTTCTGGCACTCGATGGCCTGACACACGATCTGACACCGATCGTGGAGATGTTGCTTGAGCGGATGAACAAGCGAGGTGAAGCATGAAGATCACTCATTGCGAAGTCTGGCCTGTGACGTTGACCCTAGAGGAGCCGTTCACGATAGCCTATTCGACGACCGAGAGTACCGTGAACTATTTTATCCGCATCGATACCGATTCGGGTATCTCGGGATTCGGTTGCAGTGCGTACGATGAAGAGGTGACCGGTGAGAACGAGGAGTCAGTGGGAAGAGCTCTGCACGATATTGCTGTCCCGCTGCTGCTCGGGGAGGACCCCCTTGCCTACCGAGACCTACTTTTCCGGCTGTTGGCAGCGCTGCCTGATCAGCCTACGGCGATGGCATCGGTGGACATGGCCTTGTTCGATATTCTCGGAAAAAAGTCTGGCTTGCCTCTCTATCGGCTGCTGGGTGGCAAACGTACGAGTATCCTTTCCAGTATCACTGTCGGCATTCAAAGTGTTCCCGATACGGTGTTGAAAGCGAAACAGTGGGTTGAACGTGGATACCGTGCTCTCAAGATAAAAGGTGGTGTCTCAGTAGACGAGGACCAGGAGAAGTTGGTGCTGATTCGTGAGATAGTCGGACCTGAGATAGAGATATACTTTGATGCAAACCAAGGGTATACCGAAAAAGAGGCTCTTCAGTGCATGCAGGTGTTGAATCGAGTCGGAGCGAAGTTCATCGAACAACCGTGCAACAAGCGGGATCTGTCGTCGTTCTCTCGTCTTGCAGATAGAGCAGACAGATCTCTGCGGGTAATGGCCGATGAAGCTGTCCTCGGTCCGGAAGATGTCCTCAGTGTGATCGATGCCGGTGGAGCCGATATGTTCAACATCAAGTTGGCGAAGACCGGTGGCATTCTCAGGGCGATGCAGCTCGATGCTGTTGCCTCTGCATACGGAGCAAGGACGATGGTCGGTTGCATGGATGAGGCAGGGCTCGGGATCGCTGCCGGGTTGCATGTCGCGCTTGCCTCTCCGAATGTTCAGTACGCCGATCTCGATGGGCATGTGGAGTTCATCGATGACCCCTCCTACAATGCAGTGAACATCATCGATGGACGAGTCTACCCGAACGATTCTCCTGGACTTGGTTTCACATGTTGAGACACTTCGGCAAAAAATAAGAAAACCTCTTACATTTATCTGATTTGAGGTAAGAATTTGCTTTGACGTGCCAAAATTTCCGTGTAATAATCGGCTATATATTACGATGATAATAAAGGGGGTTATCGTATGTTTGGAATTTGGTCTATTGTACCACCGCTCGTAGCTGTTATTCTGGCCATCATCACTCGGAAAGTGGTCATATCGCTGTTTTTCAGTATTTGGGTTGGAGGGCTCATCTACAGTGGCGGTAATCCATTTGCGGCAGTCGCGTTGTCCTTCACCTGGATGAAGGATGTGATGGTTGATGGCTGGAATGCCCGATTCCTCGTACTCGTGGCATTTCTCGGTATCGGTGCTGCCTTCATGTACAAGATTGGTGGTTCTTACGCACTCGTTCGAGCTCTGAAGAACAAGATCAACACCAGAAGACGTGCGCAGATGTTCGGATGGGTTCTGGGTATCGTGGTGTTCTTCAACGACTATGTGAACTCAGTCATCGCTGGTAACGCTTCGAAGGATATCAACGCGCAGTATCGAGTCTCGAAAGAGAAGTTTGCCTATATACTCGATGCCACAGCGGCACCCATGGCGACGATTGGACCGGTATCCGACTGGATCGGTTTCCAGGTATCACTTATCGCCGCCGCATTCGTGTCCATGTCTTTCGTCGAGACACAGCCCTATTTCGCTTTCCTCTCCTCGATTCAGTGGAACTTCTACAGTGTTCTCAGCTTACTCGCTGTACCGCTCTTCATCTTCGGGAAAGATTTCGGCCCTATGGCGAAAGCAGAGATGCGTGCATTGAAGACTGGAAAACTCCTCGATGATGGAGCAGTTCCTCTCTCCTCTGTTGAGATGGATCTTGGCGATCCGATCAATCAGGAGAAGGCGAATATCTGGTACTTCATTCTCCCACTGGTCACACTGATCGGAGTCGGTGTCTGGGCACTCTGGTACACCGGCGGTGGAGCAGAAGGTAAGAGTATGATGGATGCACTTGCAGACACGGAAGTCGATATCGCACTGCAGTGGGCTGCATTCGCCATGACCATCGTTGGAATCATCCTCGCCATCATCCAGAAGTTCAGCTTCAAGGATATCGAAGATACGGTGATGGGTGGGATCCGCACCATGTTGCCGGCTCTGATCATCATGATCCTCGCCTGGTCGATCGGTGCAGTCACAGACAATCTGGGAACCGCGGACTTCGTTGTAGAGTCGACCCAGAGCTGGATGAGTCCTGCATTGCTCCCATTCTTGGTCTTCATCATCTGTATGTTCATCTCGTTCTCGACCGGTACGTCATGGGGGACCATGGCTATCATGACCCCGATCGGTGTGCCACTCGCTTACTCGATCGGTGGACTGCCCATGATCCACATTGTCATTGGAGCTATCTTTGCAGGAGCCATCTTCGGTGATCACTGTAGCCCAATTTCTGACACCACGGTCATGGCATCGATATTTGCTGGTTCAGACCACATTGCTCACGTGAAGACTCAGGTGCCGTACGCGCTATTGGTAGCCGCTATTTCCGGTGTGCTGTATCTGCTCTCTTCCTTCATTCAGGTAGGTTGGCTCTTGCTGATCATCGGAGCTGTCGCATTGGTCATCCTCTCTAAGCTACTAGGAGCTCACTACCAGAAAAAACACTTCACACCAGAAGAGATCGAATTGATCAACACGAACAAGAAGGTCACCGTAAACAGCTAATAGAAAGCAGTAGGTGATTCTCCTAGTCTGTGCCAGGACCTACTCGGTTCTGGCACAGTTCTGTGATGGGTGTCGATCACGGGATTCTTTCCATTGCATTCTGAGGCTGAGCTGATATAATTTGGTTTGGTCTCGTATGAAAAACAGGAAATCGATTTCACGCACAGTAACGCTGTGTCTCATGCTCATCTTCCTCTCCGTGTTCGTGCTGACGCAATGCAAGCGCGACGGTGGGGAGCTCTCTACCGATCCGCCGAGGAACGGAATCATTCTGGGATTCTCTCAAATAGGGGCGGAGAGTGCATGGAGAAAGTTCAATACCCGGTCTATCATCGAGGCGGCAGAGGAGAGTGGCATTCAGCTCCTATTCGACAATGCTGAACAGAAACAGGAGAATCAGATCAAGGCGATGCGTTCATTCATTGCCTATCAGGTTGATGTCATCGCTTTCGTTCCGATCGTCGCTACCGGATGGGATAATATTTTGCAGGAGGCCAAGGATGCCGGTATTCCTGTGCTGGTCACCGACCGGAAGATCGAGACGGCTAATGAGGATCTTTATGCAGGGTTCATCGGCACCGATAGCGAACGAGAGGGCAGGGATGCTGCTCGATTCCTGCTCGATAAATTTTCGCATCACGATAGACTGCCTATCCGGATAATCGAGATTAGTGGAACTGAGGGCTCCTCTCCCGCAATCGGAAGGGCAGCGGGATTTCGTGACATTCTCTCGGATCATCCCGAGTTCGAGATCATCCACACCGAGTCTGGGGACTTTCTTCGATCCAAGGGATACGAGATCATGACCAGAATCCTGAACGAGTACGAGGATATCGATGCCATCTACTCGCATAACGATGGCATGACGCTCGGTGTCATCGATGCTATGTATGAGCGGGATATGAAACCGGGTTCCGATATCGTGCTCGTGACCATCGATGCCGAACAAGCTGCAATCGATGCTCTCAGACGCGGGGAGATCAACTGCGTGATTGAGTGCAATCCGAAAATGGGTCCAGCGATCATGGAGTTGACTAGGAAGCTCGCACGAGGGGAGAGTATCCCGAGATTCCAGCATGTTGATGAAGAAGTTTTCTATGAAACAGACGACCTCTCGTCGCTTGAGCCACGAGGATACTGATTCCATGAAACCGCGAGAATCACAGCACAGGCTCTTCAAAAAGATTCTCAACAACACGAGTATCCAACAGACTATCCAGAATTCCTATGTGATCATCATCATCCTCATGATACTGGCACCGGTAGTGAGTCTCTCCTTCTCCTGGTTCCAGACAGTGCGGTATGACCGGATGATCACGAACGTAAACCGGACCAATCGTGTGAATCAGATCGTGCAGATGGATATCTCGAACGAGCTCTGGGATATCGTTGCCGGAAACAAGGCTTTTTCGGAGGGTCGCCAGTACGAGATCATCGATGATATCAACGAACGACTGGAGGAGATAAAGCTGAATACCGAGGTTACCAAGAGCCGGCAGCTCCTTGAGGTGATCGGTCGAGCGATGAACACACTCACCCAATATGTCGATCGACTGGGCATGCAGATGGAGCAGCATTTCCTGGTTACGGAGAACGAGAAGATTCTCGATGAGATTCGTGGTGTAGCCGAGCTGGTCTCCGACATTCTGCAGGACTTTATCGTGCTGGAGATCGAGCTTGCAGCAGAGACGAACGAACAGATCAAGAGTACAGCGGTACTGCTCTCCATGCTCCAGATTCTCCTTGTGATCGTAGTCATGCTCTTCGCGATCTACACGCAGAAGTCGGTATCTCGCAGTATCAACGGGCCGATCAAGGAGTTGGAAAAGCTTTCGAATGAGATCGCATCGGGGAATTTGTCTGCGAGGGCAGAAAAACCGAATGTCGAGGAGTTGAACAACCTGACTGAAAATTTGAACACGATGGCTAAGAAGATTCACGAGTTAATCGATATCAATATTCAGGAACAGAAGAATCTGCAAAAATCGGAGATGCGTGCCCTGCAGGCTCAGATCTCGCCACACTTTCTCTACAACACGTTGGATACCATTGTATGGCTCGCTGAAGGACACCAACATGAGCAGGTCATCTCAGTGACGAGGAATTTCTCCAACTTCTTCAGGGCATCGCTTAACCGAGGAAAAGAGTGGGTGACTGTACGAGATGAGTTCGAGCATATTGGCAACTATCTTACCATACAAAAGATACGATACCGGGATATCCTCGATTATTCGATCGATTACGATAGAGCCATGGATGGAGAGCCAATGTTGAAGCTGCTCCTGCAACCACTGGTGGAGAACGCTCTGTACCATGGTATCAAAAACAAGCGGGGGAAGGGGACGGTTGCTGTAACAGGCTGGCAGGACAAAAGATATCTTCACTTTCAGGTCGAGGATACTGGCATCGGGATGACTCCGGAGAGACTCAAGCAGATACAGAGCCTCATGCAGAACGACCTCGAGGCCTCCAAAGTCAGCGATGTCTATGGTCTGTACAATGTGAACAAACGTTTGGCGTTGTATTACACGAGTTCCACGAAGCTGGAGATTACCAGTATCTATGAAGAGGGGACGAAGGTTCACTTCAAGTTGCCGAAGCGGGGAGATCATGTATAGCGTATTTTTAGTTGAAGATGAAATTGTTGCTCGTGAAGGGATTCGCAATTGTATCCATTGGGAGCATACCCCATACACGCTAGTCGGAGAGGCTCCAGATGGTGAGATCGCATTGCCTGTGATTCGTGATATCAAGCCCGATATTCTGATCACAGACATCAAGATGCCGTTCATGGATGGGTTAGCACTCGCTCGAATCGTCAGAAAGGACCAGCCTTGGATGAAGATCATCATACTCTCCGGGCATGACGAATTTCAGTATGCCAAGGAGGCGATATCCATCGGGGTCGAGGAGTATCTGCTCAAGCCGGTTTCTGCTGCAGAGATGATCAGAACCCTTGAGAAGGTATCCCGCCAGATAGAAGAGGAACGGGAGCGACTGAGTCATGTGGAGTCGCTTGAGATACGCGCACAGACATCCGACGAGATCGTACGGGCACACTTGCTCAATGATCTGTTCACCGGATTACTCGAGGGTGTCGATATTATCGTGAGATCTCAAGAGTTAGGAGTCGACCTGCTACCAGGAGGATATGTTGTTATGGTGGTTGACTTCACGATCGAATCGGATGATTTCAGCCAATGCGCGAAGGCAAAGACCATTCTCGCTTCGATCGTGGGAGAGCGAGATGAGATTCTCCGTTTCTCTCAGAGTGTAGAGCGGGAAATTCTTCTAGTGAAGCATATGAGTGAAGAGCGTCTCGATGAGGTGATCTATCCCCTGGCTCAGGCACTGAGATTCGAGATCGAGCGGAATACGGCGTGTCTGGTATCGGTCGGTATCGGATCTGTGGTGAACCACCTACATGAGACGAAACGATCCTATGCCGATGCGAATAGGGCAATCCGATACATGGCTCAGACTGAGGAGCAGGGTATTATCGGTGCAAAAGATCTTCAGGAGGATGAGGCGGATGGATCTGATATTCCGGATGCGGGTCGAAGCATCCATTCCAGGCATCATGCAATTATCCAGAGAGCTAAAGAGTGCATCAACGAGCAGTACCAGCGGTCAGATATCTCACTGCAATCTGTTGCTGAACAGGTGTATATGAGTCCTAACCATTTCAGTACCATCTTCTCCCAAGGTTCCGGTACTACCTTCATCGAGTATTTGACACAGGTACGCATTCGCCGGGCAAAGCAGTTGCTCGTCGAGAGTGACATGCGGTGTTCGGATATCACGTATGAAGCGGGGTACAACGATCCACACTATTTCAGTTTTATCTTCAAGAAACATACCGGCATGTCCCCTCGCGAGTATCGAAGATCCTTCAAGAACTAGTCAACGGTGACGGCAATGCGTAGCAGACTGAATGCCGGCTACGAAGCTGGAGTACTGAGATAGCGGTGATCGTTCCGCTATGATTTTGTGAACTCAGTCGACTTCGATATGGATCAGCTGCGTTTTTTCAATCGGTCTTCCATCGCTGATTCTGCTGTAGCCTGCGAACCACGATTCTGTGCAGGCAAGGATGAATTGAGGATCTGTGATGGGAAAGTTCGATGCGTTCCCGATGATGCAGTCAATATGGCACATGGGGCAGGTGAGGGTCTTCCCCTTCTCGCTAGTCTCGTCTAGCCATGCTAAGTCCGCTTCAGTACGCGGATCGAACTGATAGCCGCAGTAGAAACAAGTGCAGTGAGTGCTGTTGAGCATTTCACTTTCGTGATGGATTGTTGCCTTATGCGCTTGTTCGATGTACTCGGGGGTATAGATTTTCTTCATTCCGTGTCTCTCCTTCTCTCGTTCACGAGATATTCATGTTCACCAATGGAGAGTGTGGATAGTGAAAAGGGGTCACTAATATTGTGCTGAAGTGGCCGCTCCGATCACCAAGGCCGTTAGGATTATACCTCCGGTCCAAGCAAGAATCTTACCAGCATTGGATGATTTGCCATCATCGGGACTGTATTGAGGCGCGTAGCTACTTTGTATGTAATCGTTTTGTGAAAATGCGATGAGCCCCTGGGAGCTTTGTAAGGCAGCCGGAGCGGTAGTCGTTGTCGTTGTCGTTATACCCTTCTCAGAGTTTTCTTCTACGATAACTCTTGTGATGAACCGTTCTTGGTCGGCACGTTCGATCTCTACTTCTCCGAGGTTGACCAATTCCAAGGGGCGCCCATGGATCAATACATGTGCTGTGTCGTTATAGTCATCGATATACTCTATATTGTACGTAGAGAGAAGAAACCCGTCGGCATTGTATTTGATCATCGCTTCGGAGATGGCTCTGGTTACAAAAGGACTTGCCTCCTTGCCCGGGTTTGGATAGCCGAAAATTACCGCCTCATGAATGTAATGATGCCTTGATAGCGATATCTTCGTTTCGTATTTTACGAGTGCTTGCGGTCTGTATGTCAACTCCTGGGGTCGGATCCAGTGGGTCCCTGCTTCGTTGGATTCATACATGATCTGGGCGCTGGTAACACCATCGTACAGCCTTGTTCTTGAAATAGGTGTCGTGCATCCTGAAAGGACCGAGACGAGTATCACAACAACCAGGATTGAACCTACGTGCATAAAGATACGACGATTTGTTTTCATGATAATAGTGTATGGTACCAGTAGGGCCGAGTCAAACAGTATTGATAGATAAAGGGTTTAACAATAATAACTTTATGATGACACATCGCTCCACGATGATCCCGTGTATGGGTGTGTGATTGCAGGAGCAGCATAGGATGGGCTGGAAGCGAGTAGAAAAAAGCAACCGACTCTCTTGAGAATCGGTTGCCTTATGGGCGATACTGGGATTGAACCAGTGACTTCTACCACGTCAAGGTAGCACTCTCCCGCTGAGTTAATCGCCCGTTCAAGAAGCACAATAAATCAAAATCGCAGTTCTGTCTAGTAGTATTTCCCCATGAAATGGTGAAGCTCGAATTCGGATATGTTACAATCAGAAGGAGGGCTTCACTCGGAAGAACAGGGAGGAGTCATGGTACGAGAAGAGGCAAAGGTTCGAACCTCCTACGGCGTAGTGCAGGGCGCCGTGGATCATGGTGTCTACAACTGGAGGGGCATACCCTATGCTCAGCGGTTGGATGAAGGAACGAGCTTCTTACCACCTGAAGCAATCACCCGATGGTCCGGTGTACTCATGGCAAAGGAGTTCAGTGGAATCTGTCCACAGCGGAGTGTCTTGAGAAAAAACGTCTCCTGGAATTGTCTTACACTCAACATCTGGTCTCCTGCACTCGATGCGAAACGGAGACCAGTACTCTTCTTCATTCATGGTGGATCGTTCAAGCACGGAGCAGGAAGCGAATCGTACTACAACGGAGCCCATCTTGCCAGAACCTGGGATATCGTGGTGGTCACCTGCAACTATCGCCTTGGTGTCTACGGATTTCTCGATTTCTCGGAACTCGATCCACAGTTCAGCTCGAACAATGGGGTTCGGGATATCGTTGCGGCGCTCAGGTGGATCCACCACGCCATTGCCGATTTCGGTGGAGACCCCGAACTCGTGACACTCGTAGGACAATCCGCTGGAGCGACAATGGTCAGTGCGCTGGTCACTATGGACAGTATCCGTTCTTACTTTCATCGTGCTGTCATGATGAGTGGCGGTCCCACCCAGTTGCAATCGACTGATACATGCAAAGCAACGACGAGATCATTTCTCGAATATTCAGAGATAACCACAGCCCGTGAGCTAACCTCCTTATCGTGGGATCAGCTCATTTCTCGACAGAAGGCGTTCATCCGCTCATATGGAATGGGTGCGGCAACCTTCCGTATCACCGTGGATCGGGACCTTGTTCCGGCAATGCCGATAGACGCAGCACAACGAGGGCTGGTATCCGTTCCTCTCCTTATCGGCACCACCAAAGAGGAGATGGGCTTTTTAGCGATCAAACCGCTTGCTCGGTTGCTCGATGTCCACACTATAGTCAAGCACGGATTGGCTCGAGAAGAGGATGCCGTTCTCGAACAGCTTGAAGAAGCCTACCACGCTGCTTACGGAGAGCGAGGACGCTCCATGTTCTATACCGATCTCCTTTTCCGGATATCGAGCCTCTGGTTCGCTCAGGCGCTCGCACAGCACAAGGGCGCTTGGATGTATCGATTCGACTTCGAGACTGCAGTTCTTCGGATGAATGGCTTGCACGCGATTCACTCAAGTGATCTCCCCTTTGTGTTCGGAAACTTCAAACCGGTGTTGGTCCGGCCTCTTTTTCTGCTCGATCATGACAAGCACGTGATCTACTCTGTCGCAGAGCATGTGCAGAGAGATCTGGTGAACTTTATGAGAACGGGTGTCCTCGACTGGCCACAGAGTACTGCCCATACGACTGATGGCAAATGTTATAATGAACTCTCTACGATCGATGAGATGATAGACCAGACGGTAAATCAGATCTATGGACACACTGTATACAAGAAGACGAGTCTCACTGGAGTTCCCATCTGATAAATGGGAGCTATTATCATGATATATCAAAAAAAGTTACCTTTTCTTTTCCTCGAAGCTCTTCCGTCACATGCAAAAATTCTGCTATAGTCCCTGCATATGCAAAGGCGTAACAGACTACATATGACAATAGTTCTCTTTATGATTCTGGTGGTGACCATCTCCTGTTCCACGACGGGAAAGTTGCAATCGTTGCGAGATGAACAAATTCCCGTCTCCTCGCTCATGGTCCGGGAGGGAATTCCCTCATATGAGAGTACTTTGCCAGTCTACTACAATACCGGAGCCGAATGGAATGAACGAACATTTGAACTCATAGAGAGCGCTGAAGACTATATTCTGGTCTCAACATTTCTCGGGGTGGAAGATGCCTCAACGAATCCCGTATGGGAGGCCTTGGCGAAGCGGGCAGCCGAGGGTGTGCGAGTTTACATCCTCATTGACTCCTCTTCCAACTTCCAGATGGTTCCTGAGACCGACATCCGCATAAAAGCAGCATTCATGTACCTCAGGGAACTCGGGCTCTCCTTCGTGGAATATAACTCACTTACCATGAGTAACCTGTTTTTCGTTCCCAATCTCCTGGATCGCGATCATAGGAAATACTGGGTGGTCGATGGCGAGCTTCTGGCTGTTGGAGGCATCAATATCAATCAGACAAGCCTCGACTGGCCTGAGGGACTCGGAAACATCGATACCATGGCAGAGGTAGTATCACCCGGGGCGACTCAAGCAGTCATCGACACCTTTGTGGATACTTGGAATAGGTATAGCCCAACATCCTTGGATGCTCAAGAATTTCCGGTCGATTCCAGACTGCCGGATGACCGCGAGACGACCACTCTCTGGTTGTTCGACCACCACTGGCCGAATCGTTCGAGCATCACGACGCTCTTCGACCTGTTCAGTGTATACGCAGAAGAGGAGTTGTGGCTCATTCAGGGCTACACTTTCCTCACTCCGGCACTGTTGGACAGGGTCAGGTTCGTCACCGAACGTGGAATCCCTGTACATATCATGCTCTCCGAGCATTCGAGTCAGCCGAAATATGAGATGGCTTCGCGATACGGTGTGCTGGACCTGCTCGATGCTGGAGCGACCGTGTACATGTACGACTCTCCCGATGGTGCGTTTCTTCATCTCAAACTCATGGTTGCCGATGGTTCTCTTACCACTATCGGTAGCGCAAACTATAACCTCAGGTCACAGACTTTCAGTAGAGAGTTGAATGTACTTTTCGAAGATGAGCGAGTCGCGTCCTATTCCATGGAGTATGTACAAGAATTATTGAAACACAGCCGACTGGTCACAAGAGAAGAGGCTGAATCGTATAGAACGTTTCGTAGCTGGTATAACTACATACTCATGCAGGTGTGGGGGTGAATATGGTGCTACGAAGAAACGTGATCCGCCTCAGCGTGATAGTTCTTCTGATCATGGTCGTTCCTCAAACGGTGGTGGCACGTTGGCATGGCGGGTACCAGGTGTCACTCGATGGCTATGTCGTCCCTGCACTTGCTTATGACGAATACATCTCGTTTCATGGTACGTACCTACCTTTCGACCTTGCTGCCGGCCCTGCAGTACATCTGGGTGTGACCTTTCCGACAGTTCGGACCGCCGTTCATACGCCACTTCTCTCGATTGGTGCCGGATCCAGCCTATTTCTGATCCAGGATCATCCTTTCGATCGCATGTTTCGACGTGACAGTGCTCTAGCGCCTCGGATCGATACCTATCTTACATTCGATCTGGGATCCTCAGCTGCACTTACCACAGCAGTCTTCGTCGCTCAGCCGCTCACCCTGTACTTCGGCGACAAGGTTATATCGGTGTTGGGCGTGCAACTCTTACGCGATTTCACACACGATTCATGGGGGTGGGGTATCCGCCTGTTCGAGATAACCCATTATTTGTGGTAGAGGAGACTATGAAACGGAGAATTGGTTTTTCATTAGGATATCTGCTTGTTGTGGTAGGAGCTCTCTCTGCTGCGTCCTTCGGCTTCTCGTTTGGAACGCTCGATTCACACCCTTCTAGTACCATGGTATCAGAAGGCACTCATGCTCAGATTGGAACACTCGTCGGATTCGGATCTCGGTGGGAAGTGGAGGCCTTTGCAGGGACTCAGATCACACCTGAGCCCTTCTCGGATCTGGTGGGAGGGGCAGTGCTCTCGTTCGCTCTCTTGGGACCAGTGCATCCACATGCGAACGGGACTGAAGTTCCTTCATACGCCAATATGTATGCAGGGTTGGGGTTCATAGGGAATTTTCCTGAAATGGATGCATACGGCCCAATTCTTCGCATAACACCGTTATCTGTAGGTGGACCGCAGTTCGTCATGAGAGAGCGGGCAGGAACACTTGGTGTTTTTTACAATATTCCCATGCAATCAGTGACATTTTTCTGGAATATTTTCCTTGTCGACTTCTATTTATAGCAGAGACGACGCCCCCCCTTGACAGAGTCAGAAAGCAAAAAATTACTTATTAAATTTTCCTTCGATATTGACTCCACATTTCTGTCATAACTTCACAGTATATAGGAAGTTATTCAGTAATTTCATATCAGGTATTCATTTAAAAATTTTGCAGGGGTTGCCGGAACGCTATCTATGGTGTTATACTATGGGAAATCCACCATATAAGGAGTAGATATGATGAATACGAAACGATTGTGGAAAATTTTGGCAACTGTAGGAATTTTACTTTTGATTGTAGCGCCCAGTGCGTTCGCCCAAGGACAACAAGAGTCCGCGGACAATACCATCAGCTTTGCAGGTTCTGGAGGATACCCTCCATTCAACTATTTGAACGAATCGGGTGACGTTATCGGTTTCGATGTAGACGTAGGTCAGGAGATCGCAGACAGACTCGGCATGGAGATGGAATATGTGACCACCAGTTGGGATGGCATCATTGAAGGTCTTCGAGCCCGCAGATACGACGGTATTCTCGGTAGTATGGCTATTACCGAAGAGCGCCAGCAGCGTGTAGACTTCTCGATTCCCTACTATTACAGCGGAGCTCAGGTCTTCGTGCTTAAGGATAGCGGTATCGATAGTGTAGATCAGTTGAACAGTTCCCACGTGATCGGTCTGGTTACCGGAACCACCTTCGAACAGGATGCTGTGGAACTCGGTGTACAGGCGAAGCTCTACGAAGATGACAATCAGACCCTTCTTGAGCTGATCAATGGAAGAAATGACGGTGTCTTGACCGACCGTGTCGTTGGGCTGAATGCAGCCACTCAGATGCGCGGCGGAGAGAATGTGACCGCGTTGGGTTCGGTTCTCAGAGCCGAGGTCATGGGAATCGCGTTCCACCAGGATGACGACGACCTCCGTGAACGGGTGAATGCTGCCCTGCAGGATATGCACGACGATGGAACATTGAGCGAGATTAGCGCCAAGTGGTTCAACGGCGAAGATATCACCCGAAAGTAAGGCAGAATTAACACATGAACATAATACCATGGGACTTGGGGGCAATCCCCTCACGGTTCTTCCTCTTCGGGGAAGCCGCATGGTACACGGTGCAGATTACCGGTCTCGGCGTATTGCTGGGGCTGGTAATCGGGCTTGTAGTGGCTCTGGGACGCTTGTCGAGCTATCGTCCTATCTCAGCCGTGTCTCGTGCTTACATCTTTCTCATCAGAGGAACACCGCTGCTGGTTCAGCTTTTCATCGTGTACTACGGATTGACCTCGATCGTGACAATCGCTCCGATCCCATCTGCGGTCATCGCATTGGGAGTACATAACGGAGCCTATATTGCAGAGATCTTCCGTGGATCCATCCAGTCCATAGATTATGGACAAATGGAGGCTGCACGAAGCCTGGGCATGCCCAAGGGCAGAGCCATGAGAAGAATCGTTCTTCCGCAGGCGTTCAAGCGTGCTGTCCCTTCAATCGGAAATCAGCTGATCATTGCATTGAAAGACAGTTCTCTGGCTTCTACAATCGCTGTTCCCGAACTGATGCTTCGTGGAAGGCAGATGGGTTCTTCGACATTCATGTACATGGAGATGTTCATCATTGTGGGTATCTGGTACCTTCTGATGACCAGTGTACTCTCGTTTGTCATCCATCGAATCGAAACCAGATTGAAGGTGAGCGACCGTGACTGAGCAAGAACAACAGAAAAAACAGATCAAGAGAAAGAAGAAAGAGACCATCGACCCGAACGCCCCGTTTCTCCGAATCGAGAAATTGAACAAGTTCTACGGTGACCTCCATGTCTTGAAGAACGTCTCTCTCAGTGTGAAGAAGGGTGAGGTCGTTGTGATTATCGGAGCTTCCGGTAGTGGTAAGAGTACGCTCCTGCGATGTGTGAACTTCCTCGAGAAATCGAAGGACGGGAAGATATTCATCGAAGGGAAACGTATACGAAATCAGGAGAGCCAACTGAACAAGGTTCGACAGAATCTTGGCATGGTGTTCCAGCATTTCAACCTCTTTCCACACATGACTGTGATACAAAATGTCATGGAGGGACTGGTGCAGGTTAAGGGAGTGCCGAAAGATAAGGCTCGAAAGAAGGCTCTCGATCTACTAGAGCAGGTTGGCCTGAGCGATAAGGCCGATGTCTATCCCGCCATGCTGTCCGGTGGGCAGAAACAGCGAGTCGCCATTGCACGGGCACTTGCCATGGATCCGAAGATCATGCTGTTCGACGAACCGACCAGTGCTCTCGATCCTGAGCTGGTTGGAGAGGTCCTTACGGTCATGACGGATCTTGCAAAGCAGGGGATGACTATGGTTGTCGTGACCCATGAGATGTGGTTCGCGAAAGAGGTGGCCGACCGAGTCGTATTCATGGACGACGGTATCATCCTCGAGGAGGCAACTCCCGAGAAGATGTTCAGTGCTCCTGAACACGAACGAACGTTGGAATTTCTCAAGCAGGTACTACCACCGCAGGATAGTGAATAGATGAACCTAGCGGGCGCCTCAGCAATTGTTCTTGCGAGGTGCTCGTTGGTTGTGTATCATACAAGTGATAGGGGTTTGTAATGGTTACACTTACTACGCTTGTAGATAATCACGCCTCGGCCAATAGCGGTCTGGAATCCGAACATGGGTTCTCTTGCTTTGTGGAGGCCGGCTCTGTTCGGATATTATTCGATACCGGTAAGAGTGACGCCTTCATGAGGAACGCACAATCGCTTGGTGTCGATCTCTCTCGGATCAACCACATAGTCATCAGTCATGGCCACTACGACCATGGAGGAGGACTCCTCCCGCTTCTAGAGCGTTACTCGTACCAGTCACTCTCTCTCTGGACCGGAAAAGGATTCGAGTACCCTAAATACGCCGATGAGGCAGATGGAATGCGCTTTCTCGGTACGCAATTCAACACTAGCAATATAAATGATCATGGAATCATGTGGCATACGGTTTGTGGCGATACGGTCATGATTCACCCGGGTATCTGGCTCATCGGGAACTTCGATCAGATCCATCCAATAGAGAAGCCAAACCCGCGATTCGTCTTGGATCGCGGCTCCGGCAAGGTTCTGGATACTTTTGCCGATGAGATCGCGCTCGTTGTCGATACCCCGAAGGGGTTGCTCCTGCTCGTCGGTTGCTCACACCCCGGGATACTCAATATCGTCGATTCGGTCCGTTCACGCTTTTCCAAACCTATCTATGCCCTACTCGGGGGAATCCATCTGTATGATGCATCTCGAGAACGGCGCGATGCCGTCGTAAAGGACCTCTCCGAACGATCCATACCCAGATTGGGTGTATCACATTGCACAGGTGATGAAGCGGAAGCTCTCCTTGCCCAAGCGTGTCCCGGCTATTTCCAGAACATGGTGGGAACTGTCACAACCATAGAATGAAATCCTCGATCAGAGAATCGATCACCTCTTGCAAGTTGCGTAGGAATATGGTTCATTTCTCGTATGGAAACGAGTGAAATCAAGGCTATAGCCAAGAGAGTATGGGATACCGCTGCATATGAGATGGAGCGGATGGAGAAGGTCTACGACGAGCAGGTCTTCTGTGATATCGTACGAATGCTTGCGAACCATACAGGGCGGGTGGTCACCAGCGGGGTTGGAACCAGTGGAGTAGCTGCGCGTAAACTGGCACACTCTCTCTCCTGTATCGAGAGACCCTCCTGCTACCTGAATCCGGCAGATGCGGTACATGGAGCCATGGGGTTTGTACAGTCAGGCGATATAGTCTTCCTCCTCTCCAAAGGTGGAGGCACATCGGAAGTAGTTCAGCTTATCCCAGCCTTGAGACAGAAGCATGTCACTATCATTGCCGTCACAGAACGTCTGGACTCTCCTTTGGCTCAACAAAGTGATAGAGTGCTTCATGTGCAGGTGGAGCGAGAAGCAGATCCGTTCAACATGCTTGCAACTACGAGTATCTTGGCAGTCATTGCTATGTTCGATGCTCTGTGTATAGCCGTAATGGAGATGACGGGGTATACGAAAGATCAGTTCGCCGTGATTCATCCTGGTGGCGCAGTCGGAGAACGATTGCTTGGTAAAGAGAAGAGAGAGGAGCAGTGAGATGAGTGGAACGGATAAGCGTGTTATCACGAAGACCTTGCCATTTC
>Ga0334899_1000856_pt1 | contig 33459 bp, 22 predicted proteins | sample GraSluR3_MG_FD_207219 | JGI IMG/M metagenome (GOLD analysis project Ga0334899, IMG submission 207219) | Sludge microbial communities from methane-producing bioreactor in Wageningen University, Netherlands - Granular Sludge_8_08-R3 | ecosystem: Engineered > Bioreactor > Anaerobic > Unclassified ...
CTGGGCGACGAGTCGGCCCTGCAAGTCGGCACGAACGCGCTGGTGTACGCAATCACGCACTGAGCAGGGGATGGCCGCCGCACGGCAACCGCGCACGCGGCGGGCACGGCAGGCCTGCGGTTCGACCCTTCCGCGTGCGCGTACTCCCCTCGTTCCCACGCTTCCGCGTGGGAACGCGCACGGGCCGCTTCGCGGCCAGGATCGCCAATGTCCGCGGGAGCGTGGGTGTTGGTGGGGAGGGACGCGAAGCGTCCGAAGAGACGTTCCCACGCAGAAGCAAGGGAACGAGAGGTCACACGCAGAAGCGAGGGAACGAGAGGTAAGCCATGTCCCCGGTGGCCGAAAGGGTGATTGAGCGGCTCGACGCGGCGCGGCAGCGGTGGTGGCTGTTTACGCTTCTGAGCACGGCCGTGCTGGCCATGTGCGTGTCGCTGGCCACGCTGTTCGCGTTGATGCTCATTGACGCCCTGTGGAAGTTCTCGCAGGCGACGCTTGTCGGGCTGTTTGCCGCGTGGGTGGCGGTGACCATCGGCTTGATCGCCTTGATCGCTCGCCGGCTGACCCGGAGCCAGCGAAGCCTCGAGGCAACGGCCCGGCGGGTCGAGGCCGAGTATCCCGAACTGGGCAGTTCCCTGATCAACGTGGTTCAGCTTGCCAGCGACACGAGGAACGAGGCGAGGGAGTTTTGCGAGGCGGCCGTGTCGCAGGCGGCGGTCGAGATCGGTCACGTGCGATTCGAGGAGGCCCCGTACAAGGAAACGCGATGGCAGAGGTTCCGCCACTGCATGCAGACGCCCCGCGACTTGGGCGAGTCGGTCATGGCCTTGGGCGCGTTGCTCGTGCTCGCCGTGGTCTGCCATCTGCTGCTGCCCAACTGGGGATCGGCGGCCAGCCGGCTCATGAAGCCCTGGGAGTTCGTGCCGTCGGTCGGCTCGGTCAAGATCCTCAGCGTCACGCCCGAGGATACCGAGACGTTGCAGGGGGCGAGTCTCGAGATCGCGGCCGAGATCGTCGACCGCGCCGAGGGCGAGCCCTATCGGGCGACGCTTTTCGTCCGGCCCGACGGTGGGCCCGAGGATGCCCGGCCCATGGCCGCCGACGACCGGCGCGCGGTGACGGTCACGGCGGGGGGCGTCGAGCGCGAGGAATACCGCCGCCGCTATTGGCTGACGCTGCCGTCGGTGCTTGAGGGATTCACCTACCGGCTCGAGATCGGCGACTCGCAGACGCGGCAGTATTACGTGACGATCCGCCAGAAGCCGACGATCGAAGAGGTCGAGGTGACGTTGCGTTACCCCCGGTACCTCGGCCGGCGCGACGAGACGTTCGTGCAGAAGCTCGCCGATCTCGAAGGTCCGCAGTTCGCCGAGGCCGAGTTGCGCATCCGCCCGTCGGTGCCTGTTGCCCGGGGGCACGTCAAGCTGGCCTCGGAGCAGCAGCCGCGCGTGGGTCGGGTCGAGCAGCAGGGGAATCGGTTCGTGGTCAAGGTGCCGCTCTTGGAGGACACGACGTTCACGGCCCACATGTTCAACAGCGCGGGGCATGGCGACGCGAATCCCCGGGTGAATCGCATCCGCGTTTTTCCCGACCGCGCGCCGGGCGTCGAGCTGCTCAAGCCGCCGCGCCAGTCGAGCGCGGCCGCGGGGGCCGAGGTGCCCCTCATGGTCCGCGCGACCGACGACCTGGGCCTGGGGCGGGTGCGCCTCGAGATGCGGGTACGAAGCGGCGACCGCGAGGAGGGTGCCGACGGGGCATCGGCCGAGGCGCCCGCCGAGCCGATCCGCGAGTGGACCGAGTTCGAGACGAGCACCACCGCGGTGCTGCACCACCGGCTCGAATTGCCACGCGAGGCGATCCGCGCCGGCCAGACGGTGCTCGTGCGGGCGGTGGCCTGGGACCGCCGCGACGTGGCCGACTGGGGGATGGATCTCAAGCCGCAGGAGGCCGCCTCGGCCTGGCACGCCATCCAGGTCGTGGCCGCCGAGGCGAAGTCGGCCGAGACCCTCGAGCGGCTCGACGGCTTGCGCGCCGAGCTGTGGAAGATTCTCGAAAAGCAGCTTCGGGCCAAGGTGCAGGCATCGTTGATCCTCCACAAGCCGGCCCTGGTCGAACGGGCCGCCCAGGCCGGCCATGTGCGGAGCCTGCAAATCGACGTGCAGAAATCGTCGATCGGACTGGTCAAGTCGCTCGGCGACAAGCCCGACGCCGAGAGCCGCTCGGTCCGGCGCGTGCTCAATCAAGTGGCCTTCGGCGACATGCTCGTGGCCGTCCAGCAGTGCGACGCCCTGGTCAAGATCAACGCGCTCGACGCTTTCGAGCCGCCGGTCGCGTCTCTGACCGAAACGCAGGACCGAATCGTCGACGTGCTGCGCAAGCTGCTCGACGTGGCGCGCCGCGCCCAGCACGAGACGCTCACCGAGACGGAGCAGCGCCCGGGCGGCGACCTGCCCAGCGACGCCCGGCAGAAGTTCGACGACCTGAAAAAGGCGATCGACGAGGCGCTCGAGCAGCAGAAGAAGGTGGTCGAGGCGTCGGAGAACCTCGCCAAGGCGCCGGTCGAGGATTTCGCCGAGAGGGAGGAGCAGTTGCTCAAGACGCTCCAGGCGGCCGAGGACGACTGGTCGAAATTCATGAACGAGCTGAACACCGACCTGAGCAAGCTGCCCGAGCAAGACTTCGCCAATCCCGCCCTGCTGAAAGAGCTGATCGAGATCCAGACCGAGATCAAGATGGCCGAAGACGCCCTGTTGAAGAAGACGGCCGACATCGCGGTCCCGCTCGAACAGCTCGGCTATGAAATGGCCGAAGAGATCCAGACGAACATGGAGAAGTGGCTTCCCGACACACCCGACCGCGAGCGCTGGAGCCAGGAGGAGTCGCTCAGCGACGCCGACAAGGAGGCTCCCATGGCCGAGTTGCCCGGCGAGTTGGAAGACCTCATCGGCGATCTGCTCGAGGAGGAGGAAGACCTGTTCGACGAGATGGAAGACGTTTCGAGCAGCGCCGCCGATTCGCTCGACAAGGGGGCGGGCTGGGACGTGGCGGACGGGCCAATCTCGAACATGAGCGCCAAGGGGGCGACGGGCAACCGGCTGCCCAACACGAGCGAGATCGGCGGCCGTGCCGGCGAAGGGCGCCAGGGCAAGTCGAGCGGCGAGTTCGTGGGCGACGAGGCCGTGGGCAAGGGTGGGCGCAAAACACCCAGCCGCTTGACCCCCGACCCGTACGTCAAGGGCCAGATCAAGGACCACAGCAAAGACGCGACGGGTGGGGCGACCGGCGGCGGCAAGGAAAGCGGCGAAGGCGGCGAGGGGCTTGAGGGGCCCACCCCGAATGCCACCGCCGAACGCGATCGGAACCGCCTGGCCGGCAAACAGGCCGCCCTGCGGAACAAGGCCGAGGGCATCGAACTGCAGTTCCAGATCGCCAACTATCATTCCACCGATCTCGAAAAACTGATCGAGATGATGGCCCAAATCGAGCGCGACATCCGGGCCGGGCGCTATCAAAACGCCCTGCGCCAGCGCGAGGTGATGCTCGAGGGACTGGGCAGCATCAAGCAGTACGTCGAGGGCGAGTTCGTCGTGCGCCGCGACGAGACCTCGAACGTGCCGACCGACGTCCAGGAGAAGCTCCTCGGCAGCATGCAGGACCCCTCGCCCCCCGGCTGGGAACAGCTCAACCGGCAATACTTCGAGCGTCTCGCGTCGGGCGGCGTCGAGTTTCAGCCCATGCCGGGCAGCGACGACGAGGGCAGTCGCCCGTAGCGCGACGGGAGGAATCGGGATGGCACCAGTGCGAGGAACGATCCGGGCCAAGCCGATCGAGTCGGCCGAGGAGCTTGGATTCTCCGATGCGTTCCGCATACCGTGTTCGCGGGGCTTGCGCCCACGGTTCGAGGTCTCGGCGGCTTCGGGGCCGGCTCACTGCGACATGGGTTGGGGCGGGGGCGGCTGGGGGCGAGCGCAGCGAGCCTCCAGTGCCGTGGCGCGCGTCGTCGTACCCCTCCTGGCGATGCTGGCGCTTGCCGGCTGCGGCGGCTCGCCGGAGCCCCCCACCGCCCAATCCGATGCGCCGGGGCCGGCCGCGTCGGTCACGTCCACAAAGACCGCGCGGCCTGCACTCGAGTCGCCACCCGTGGAGCAACCCCATGCCGATCCGCCCGACCAGGACGGCGACGGCGGCGGCTCGCTCCGCACGTGGAAGGGCGCCGACGGCCGGCCCCTTTTTGCGGCCGAGTTCATCAGCCTGCTCGACGGCAAGGTCTGCGTGCAGAAGTCCGGCGGCGAGGGGGCGGTGCTCTCGCTCGACGACCTCAGCCCCGACGACCGGGAGTTCGTTCGCCGTCTGGCCCCCGAGCCTGAGCCGTTCGACGAGCCAGCTCCGGCCGCGCCCGAGCCCGCCGAGCTTGCCGTTGCCTCGGCGCGGGCCGACGTGCGCGGCGAGTACGAGTTGACCGATCGGCGCAAGGTCGTGATCCCCTTCGATTTCCTCTCGGAGTTCGACGGGGGGCGCTACGGCCGGATGGTCGGCGACATGATCTGGAAGAAGCTGGATCGCCAGCGCGGGTTCGTCATCCCCGGGTCGATGCTCGACGTGCGCGACGTGTGCGCGGCCAAGGGCCGCCGGATCGGGCCCGATACACCGCTGGAGGAGGTCGCCCGGGTCGTGCGTGAGGATTTCGACGCCCACGTCGGCATCTGGGGCAGCATCGAGCGGGCCCCGGGCCACGATTGGGACGTGTACGACCTGACGATCAAGTGCGTCGATTTCTCGTCGGTCGAGCCCAAGGTGCTCTACGAGAAGACGAACGTGCGCACCGAGGTCGTCAGCGAGGTTCCGCACGTCTACGTCCAGGAGATGCTCGACGCGCTGTACGGGCGCGAGCCGGGCGGTCCGCCGCCGGTCGACCAGCTCGCCGAGCAGAAATGGCAGCAAAACCCCAACCTAGTCGAAGGGGGCGACTTCGAGCAAGGGGCGGGCGGCGCGCCGGTCGGCTGGGAATCGCGGGGCGGGCAGCACCGCGAGCCCCTGGGCGGCCTGGTCCGCTGGACCGCCGAGGCCGGCAACCCGTCGAACAAGGTCATCCGCTTCACCTTCGACGCGAGCGTGGGCGACAGCTACGGCGTAATGTACTACAGCAACCCCTTCCCGGTCGTCGAAGGGGCCACGTACCGCTTCCAGTGCCGCTGGCGATCGAACGGACCCGCCGTCAAGGTGTTCATCAAGTGTTACTTCGAGGGCGAGTCGGAATACGCGGCCACTCCGGCCGGTGCCGATGTGCCCGGCGGATTGGAATACACCCACCAGGACCGCCAGTACCGCGAGAGCTATCGCAGCCAGCAGAATCTCAAGGGTCCCAAGAACGAGTGGAATCTGCACACGGAGGACTTCACGGTCCGCCACACCCGCTTCCAGCCCACGATCGGCCGCGTGATGCTTTACGCCTACCTGGGGGCGGGCGTGGTCGAGTTCGACGACGTCGTGCTCAAGCAGATCCGCGAGGCATCGGCCAGCGACTCCCTCGACGCCCCCCGGCACTCGCTGGAGAGCACCGTCACGCTCCAGCAGATGGAAGAAAACGAGCGCCGCGGCGCCGAAACCCGCGAGCAACGGCGGCAGCGCCAAGACGAGGCCGAGCGGTAGCCGGTCGCGAGGCGGTTTGCCACAGTTTCCTCCCGTCGAACGGCCCGCGTGCCCTCGGCAAAGCGGTCGCCCCGCGACTGTCCCCACCGACGGGCCGCGGTATAATGCCACAAGCGGCCCTGGAGGCCGCCCCCAACTTTCGATCGAAGCAGCAGGAAGGGAACGCCCATCCGGCAACGCAGCGAACCGACGTCCGTTTCACCGGGCTCTGCGGGCGCTCGGCTGCGAGAGCGACTCGCCAACGGCCGGGCTTGGAACATCGCCTTCCGAACGGCCCACCTCGCGAGCATGGGCATCCTTCTGGGGGGGCACGCGTTCCACGTACCGGCCTCCGACCTGGTGCCCAGCCTCTGGTTCTGTGTCGGCTCGGGGGTCGGTCTGGCCGCCCTCGAGGCCGGGCCCAGGCTGGTCTGGTTCCATCAGCTTCGGGGCCTCGTGACCCTGGGCAAGCTGGTCCTCGTCGCCGCGGTGCCCTTTTTCTGGCACTACCGGCTGCCGATCCTGCTCGTCGTGGTCGCGATCGGCTCGGTCGGCTCCCACATGCCGGCGCGGTTTCGCTACTATTCGGTGATCCATCGCCGCGTGATCCGCTGCGGCAGCGGGCCGGGGCTGGCGCAATGGGCCGCCGACTCGATCGAGCGCGAACGGCGAGGCGAGCACGAATCGGAGAACGCCGCGTCGGGTGCGCCTGGTGTGCAGAATACCCGAACGACAACGTGACGCGAGAGCCAATACGGGACGATCCATGCAGCATTCCGCCTACACGCGCGACGATTTCGCGCGCAACCCATTGATGTTCTATTACGAGGTGACCCAGGCGTGCGATCTGGTGTGCAAGCACTGCCGCGCCTCGGCCCAGGGAGATGCCGATCCCCACGAGCTCGACACGGAGCGGTCGAAGGCCCTGCTGGAGCAGGTCGCGACGTTTCCGCGCCCGCCCATGACGGTGCTCACCGGCGGCGATCCGCTCAAGCGGGCCGACCTGTTCGCGCTGATCGGCCATGCCGTATCGCTCGGGCTGCACGTGGCCTTGACCCCTTCGGCCACGCCCCTGGCGACTCGCGAGGCGTTCGAGCGGGCCCGCGACGCGGGCGTGGCCGCCCTGGGCATCAGCCTCGACGGGGCCGACGGGCCGACCCACGACGGGTTTCGCGGCTGGGAGGGCAGCTTCGAGCGCACGCTGCGAATGCTCCGCGACGCCCGCGAGTTGAATCTGCCCGTGCAAGTGAACACGTCGATCACCCGCCGCAACTTCCACCAGATCGACGCGATTGCCGAGCTGCTTTCGAGGCGGGGGATCGCCATGTGGTCGGTCTTCTTCCTGGTGCCCGTGGGCCGAGGCATGGAGGAGAAGCGCATCGAGCCCGACGAATACGAGGTGGCGTTCGCGAAGCTCTGGCATCATGCGCAGCATCAACCCTATGCCGTGAAGACGACCGAGGCTCCGCACTACCGGCGCTACGTGCTCGAGCACGGGGGCGATCCGCTGGCGGGCCCCCGGCGGCAAGGCAAGCCGGGGCCGCGCGTGCACCGGGCTCCGCTGGGCGTGACCGACGGCAAGGGCGTCATGTTCGTCAGCCACGTGGGCGAGATCTATCCGGCCGGGTTCCTGCCGCTGGTGTGCGGGCGGTTTCCCGACGATTCGGTGGTCGACGTGTACCAGAGCCACCCGACGTTTCGGGCGCTTCGCGATCCCGAGCGGTACAAGGGAATCTGCGGGGCGTGCGAGTACCGCTACGTCTGCGGCGGGAGCCGAGCCCGGGCCTACGCGGTCACCGGCGATCCGCTCGAGGCCGAGCCCGACTGCGTCTACGAGCCCGGGCAGGTCCCCTTGGTCATGGCTTGAGGGATCGGGCCCGTGCGCCCGTCAAGAGACGCTCTCGGCGTAGCGCACCGCCTCGCTCATGAGGTCGATGGCCCGCTCGATTCGGGGCAGCTCTTCGAAGCCGTAGGAGAGGCGCAATTGGCGTTTTCCCTCCTCGACCATCTCGCCGCGGGGATGGACGCAGAACGCGCCCGGCACGTAGACGACGCGGGGGTTCTTCGCGCCGGGCGGCCCGTCCACGTCGTCGCGCCCGGTCGTGCGCGCGAGGAACCGGAACAGCGCCGAGCGTTCGTGCGTGGCGACCCGGTCGAAGGTCAGGTAGAAGTAGAAGCCGGCGCGACCGCCGCGGCATTCGGCCAGGGCGTCGCCGAGCCGGGCTTCGATCCACCGCCGCACGGCGGCCGCCTTGTCGCGGTAGCCGGCGTTGACGCGGTCGATCTGCCCGGCCACGTGGTAGTCGAGCAGGTAGCTCGCCATCTCCTGGGTCACCAGCGGCGCGCTGAACCCGGCGTCGCTCGTCTTCTGGACCATCGCCCTCAGCAGCGGGCCGTCCCGGCCGATCAGGTAGCCGATCCGCAGGGCCGGCGCCAGGATTTTCGAGAGCGTGCCGAGCTCGTAGACCAACCCCCACTCGTCGTCGAGCAGCCCCGACTCGGGCCGCTCGGCGCTCGCGTCGTGGATCAGGTGCTCGTAGGCCTGGTCGAAAATGACGGGAACTGTTCGCCCCAGCTCCCGCGACCACCGCGCGGCCAGCCGCACCAATGCCCCGCGCCGCGCGTTGGAGAGGATCGTGCACGTCGGGTTGTTGACGGTCACCACGTAGAAGAAGCGAACGTCGTCCTTCCCGAAGCCGAGGTCTCGAAGCCGGGCCTCGACGCGGTCGACCTCGAGCCCGTCGCGGTCCTCGGGCACGGCGCAGATCGCGAAACCCATGCGCTCGAGGTAGTCGCAGTAGATGTAGTAGATCGGATCGCTCGTGACGACCACCCCGGGGGCCGTCACGTGGGCAAGCCCCTCGAGCAGGCTCGTGGCGCCGTTCGGGCCGATGATGATCTCGTTTCGGGCGAGGACTTCGGCGGTCAGGCCGCCGACGCGTTGGTCGACCAGGAACCGCCGGATCGAGTCGATCAGGTTCGCCGAGCCCGCGGGACCGCCGTAGTTCAAGGCGACGCGATACTTGTCGGGCCGGGCCAGGACCTCGTGAAGCGACTGCTCGATGAGTTCCCGGGGGATTGTGTTTTCGTTGACGTAGCCCACGCCCAGGTTGACGTCGACGCCGTCGCGGAAGTCGGCGGCAAAGGCCGCCATCATCCGGTTCACCGGCGAGGCCGCGCTCGACGCCTTGCCGTACCGCGAAAGCAGGATCGCCTCGACGCTCATGCACTCGGCCCTCACCGCAGCATCCGCCGGAATTGATCGAGCAACTGGGTGACCAGCCCCGACCGGGCCGCCGCGTCGCTGCCGCGGAGCCGCACGGCCCGGCTCTCGGCGGCGCCGTCGGGTCGCCGGAAAACGACGTCGACGACGCGCGCGCCCTCCTGCGCGCGGGGCTCGCCCACGGCGATCGACCATTGGCTGCCCGCGGCCTCGGCCGCGGCGGCGGCCAACAGGCCGGTTTTTTCGTTTGCGGGCGCGCCGGCCCAACGAGCGTCGGGCACGCCGAGCATCCGGCGAATTCCGTCGTCGCTGGGGGCGACGTAGGCTCCGGCCAGGACGCGCCCGGCGGCTTCGGCCCCGGTCAAAGCGGCCGTCAGGCTGCCGCCGCTTCCCGCCTCGGCAAGCGCCAGGGTGGCCCCTCGGGCTCCCAGCAGCGCGACCACGTGCTCTTCGAGCGTCGTCTGATCGTCGGCGTACACGCTGTCGCCGAGGTGCTTGATGACCTCTTGCTTCAGTCGTTCAAGGCGCGCGCGACCGTCGGGCGTATCGTCGGGCAACGAGAAGGTGAAATCCACCCGTGCGCCGTCGAATTGCGACGAGGTGGCAATGTCGGGTGCCAAGGGCACGTGCTGCTTGAGCGTCTCGTCGATCTGCGACTGCCCCAGGCCTACAAATCGAAGCGTGATCGCATGGCCCGGCAGGCGGGTGCCGAAGCGCCGGCTCAGGTACGGCACCAGCTCGTCGCGGACCATGGCCTGCAATTCCCGCGGCGGCCCCGGCAGGGCCACGATCACCTTCTCGCCCGTATCGAACGCCAGCCCCACCGCCGACCCATTCGGGTTCTTGAAATAAGTGCCCCGGGCCGGAACCTGGGTCTGCCGGCGCAGGTTCCCGCGAAGCCCGTCGGCGGGCGCGCCGAAACGCCGCGCCATGGCCGCGAGCACCTCGGGCTCTTCGGCGATCGGGATGCCCGTGAAGTCGGCCAGCGTTTCGCGCGTGATGTCGTTGTCGGTCGGGCCCAGGCCGCCGGTGACGATCACGAGGGGGACCTTGCTGGTGGCCGATCGGAGCGCCTCCTGGATGTCATCTTGGCGGTCGTCGACGATCGTCGCGCCCACGCACCGCAATCCCAGAGGGTATAACGTCCGCGTGATGAAATGGGTGTGCCCGTCGGGATACGCGCCCTCCAGCAACTCGCCGCCGGTGACGACGATCGCATACTCGAACGCGTGCGGGTCGGGCTCGGCGCCCGCGACCGCCCACGGCGTCGAGAGAAACGCCGCGAGCAGGAACAGCGACCGCGGATGAAACGGCAAATGCGGCCCGCTCCAAAGAACTCGCGCCGCGGAGAAGAGACGCATCGCGAGTCCGTCTTGCCTTGGGTTGCCTGACATCCCAGATTTTCTTGCGTGCAGGAGCCGGCGCGGCCGCGGCGAACCGGTGCGGCGCCGCCGTCGCGTGCGAAACGGAACCCGGCGGAGCCGAGCCCGCCGAAACAACCCCCATTGTAGCGGCGGCAAGGGCGGGCTCCAACGGCCGGAGCCCCCGAATGGGGAAGAGCATGTGTGCGATGCGTCGAGTTCCGCGAATGGAACGGGCCGAGGAACCGGCCTACCCGGTCACCTCGATTTCGTTGATGATCTCCCAAACGCCGTCGATGCGCTTGACGGCTTCCTGGGCAAGCTGTTTCTGGTAGTAGCTCGGCAGCCTGCCCTGCAAGAGCAGAACGCCGTGCCGGCAGTCGCACGAGACGCGCCTGCCCCAGATCAATGGCGACTTGCGCAGCTCGCGACGGGCCCGTTCTGCAACCCGGCGTGTGCGCACCCACTCGGCTCGACCTCCGAGAGCCATGAGTCCCCCTCCTGCAAATCCGGTGCCCGTGCGCGGCCCACTTCACGCATGGCACGATGGGACACGGGCGTGCCTGGGCGTCGTCTCGAACCCACTGGCCCAAACGTTACAACCGGCACCCACCCTTCCCTTCACGATACGATTGCCCACAGAGTCGTCAACCCCGCCGTATGGGCGGCCCGGCGAACGATCCGATCGGCTCCGGCGCGCCCATCTGCCGATGGCCGAGGCGACGCCCGACAAGTACAATGAGGTCGCCCGCACTACAAACCTCGCGGAGAGCCGGCGTTCATTTTTGGAAAACCGCTGCGACTCGAGACCGAAGGGAGACCGCCGTGAATCGCTACCGAGTCTGTGCCCTTGTTCTTCTTGCGACGCTTCTGACGCCTTGGCTGCCCGGCCGCGCCCCGGCGGCCGACGCGAAGGCCGTCAAGTACGTTCGCTTCCAGGTCGGCGAGACGGTCGCCTACGGGCTGGTCGAGGGCGAGCGTGTCCGCCGGATCGAGGGCTGCCTGTTCGGCGACTGGAAGCCGACCGGCACGACCTACGCCCTCGACCAGGTCAAGCTGCTCGTGCCCACGCAGCCGACCAAGGTGTTGGCCTGTGCGGGCAACTACAAGAGCCACCTGGGCGACGCGCCGGCCCACCCCTATCCCGAACTGTTCTTCAAGGTGCCCTCGTGTCTGATCGCTCCAGGTGAGGCGATCGTCATTCCCCAAGGGGCCGACAACGTGCACTACGAGGCCGAGTTGGTGATTGTCGTCGGCAAACGCGCGAGGAACGTGCCGCCGGAAAAGGGGCTCGATTATGTGCTCGGCGTCACGTGCGGAAACGACGTGAGCGCCCGCGAGTGGCAGAAGAACGACGTCCAATGGTGGCGGGCGAAAGGCTCCGACACGTTCGGGCCCTGCGGCCCGTGCATCGTGGCAGGCATCGATTACGACGACCTGCTGCTCGAGCTGCGGCTCAACGGCGAGGTGCGCCAGAAGGAGCGGACCAGCAACATGGAACACGGCGTGGCCGCCGTCGTGAGCTGGGCCAGCCGGCACGTGACCCTCGAGCCGGGCGACCTGATCTTCACGGGCACGCCCGGCAAGACCGCGTCGATCGTGCCGGGCGACACGGTCGAGGTCGAGATCGAAGGGGTCGGCGTCTTGAAGAATCCGGTGATTGCCGCGCCCTGATCGGATGAGACGGTTCGCACGCCCGGCGGTTCGCGCCTATTTTGGCAATCGCTCGTTTCACCGCATTGCCGGCGGGTCCTGCCGTGCGTTTCATGCCTCAGCAATTGACGTACCCAACCCTGTTTGTTTCGAGAAAGGAGTTGTCGCAACATGCGAGTATCGCGCTTTGGCACGCTGGTGTTTGCCTCGATTCTGGTCATGGTTCTGGGCGCGACGGCCCGGGCCGACGTGAGGCTGCCGAAGATCATCGGCGACCACATGGTGGTTCAACAAGGGATGGCCGTCCCGATCTGGGGCTGGGCCGACCCGGGCGAAAAGGTGACGGTCACGTTCGGCGACTGCCGCAAGAGCGCAACCGCCGACGCCGACGGCAAGTGGATGGTCAAGCTCGACGCGATGGAGGCCGGCGGCCCGGCCCGCGCGATGACCGTCGAGGGCAAGAACACGATCACCTTGGCCGACGTCCTCGTGGGCGAGGTGTGGGTCGGCTCGGGGCAGTCGAACATGCAGTGGACGGTCGAGCGGTCCGACAACGCCCAGGCCGAGATCGCGGCGGCCAACTATCCGAAAATCCGCCTGTTCACGGTCGCCCGAAAAACGGCCGAAGAACCGCTCGACGATTGCGAGGGCTCGTGGGCGGCGTGCACGCCCGAGACGGTTCCCGGATTCTCGGCGGTGGCCTACTTCTTCGGCCGGTATCTGCACGAGAAGCTGGACGTGCCCGTCGGCCTGATCAACACCTCGTGGGGTGGGACACCCGCCGAGGCGTGGACGAGCCTACCGACCCAGGTGGCGATCCCCGAGCTGGAGCCCACGGTCGCCCGGTGGAACGCGCAGATCGCCAACTACGATCCCCAGGCGGCCCAGGCGCGGTACGAAAAGGCTCTCGAAGCGTGGAAACAGGCCGCCGAAAAGGCCAAGGCCGAGGGGGCGCAGCCACCGCGGCGGCCCCAGCCCCCGAGCGATCCGCGCCAGTCGCCGCACCGGCCGGCCAACCTCTACAACGGGATGATTTCTCCGCTTCTGCCGTTCGCCATCCGCGGGGCCATCTGGTACCAGGGCGAGTCGAACTGTAGCCGCGCCGAGCAATACCAGACGCTCTTTCCCACGATGATCCGCGACTGGCGCGACAAGTGGGGCCAGGGAGAGTTCCCCTTCCTGTTCGTGCAGTTGGCCCCATACCGCTACGGCGCCGCCGACCCGCGCAACTGCGCCGAGCTTCGCGAGGCCCAGTGCGTCACGCTGGCCACGGTGCCCAACACGGGCATGGCCGTCACGACCGACATCGGCGACGTGAAGGACATTCACCCCACGAACAAGCAGGAAGTGGGCCGCCGGCTCGGCCTCTGGGCCCTGGCCAAGACCTACGGCAAGGACGTGGTCTATAGCGGGCCGCTCTACAAGTCGATGGCCGTCGAGGGCAGCAAGATCCGCGTCGCCTTCGACCACGTCGACGGCGGCCTCGTGGCCAAGGGCGGCGAACTGACCCACTTCACCATCGCCGGCGACGACGGCGAGTTCGTGCCCGCCAAGGCGACCATCGACGGCGCGACGATCGTGGTCCACAGCGACCAGGTCGCCCAGCCCGTGGCCGTCCGCTTCGGCTGGCGCGACGACGCCGAGCCCAATCTGTTCAACCGGGAGGGCCTGCCCGCCTCGCCCTTCCGCACCGACGATTTCGAGTGGATCACCGCCGGCGCGAGGTAACCGGCGGCGAGACTACTCGCGCAGCTCATCCGCGACCTGGAGGATTCGGCGAACCGCTTCGTCGATCTCCTCCTCGGTCGTGGTGGCCCCGAGGCTGAAGCGAAGCGATCCGGCGAGCACGTCGCGCGGCACGCCCATGGCACGGAGCGTGGGCGACAGCTCGGTCGAGCCGCTCGAGCAAGCCGAGCCCGCCGAGCAGGCCACGCCAACGCTATCCAGAGCCAGGAGGAGGATCTGCCCGTCCAGGCCGGGGAAACCGATGCTTGCCGTGTGGGGAAGCCGATCGGCCCCGGCCCCGTGGACGACCAGTCCCGCGAAACCCGCCTTCAGGCCCCGTTCGAATCGCTCGCGCAGGGCGGTGAGGCGTCGGGCGTGGGCTTCGTGCTCCTTGCGCCAGAGTTCCAGGGCGACCCGCATGCCCACGGCCAGGGCGACCGGCTCGGTGCCGGGGCGCAGGCCGTCCTGCTGGTGCCCGCCGAACAGCAGGGGCTCGACCGCCACGTCGTGGCGAAGGACGAGGGCCCCGATCCCCAGCGGGCCCTGGAACTTGTGGGCGGCCACGGTCATCGCCGAAACGCCCAGGCCGCGAAAAACGACGGGCAGCTTGCCAACCACCTGCACGGCATCGGTGTGGATCGGCACGCCCGCCTCGCGGCAGATCGCGGCCAGTTGCGCCACCGGCTGCAAGACGCCCGTCTCGTGGTTGCCCAGCATGACGCTCACCAGGCGCGCCGCGGGTGACAATAGCCCGGCCAGATCGCCCGGGCGCACGACGCCCTCGGGAGTGACGCCCAGCGTATCCAATCGCCAGCCCCGCTCCAGGAGATACTCGGCCGGCTCGATGACGCTGGCGTGCTCGATCGACGAGATGATGATCTGCCCCGGCTCCGACCGGCCCCCGGCGCGGGCGATGCCCAGCACGGCCGTCGAGTTCGCCTCGGTGCCGCCGCTGGTAAACACGAGCCGATCGGCCGGCGAGCCCGACAGGTCGGCGCCCAGGATCTCGGCCACGGCCTCGCGCGCGTCTTCGAGCACGCGCCGGGCCCGTTGCCCGGGCCGGTGCTGACTGGCCGGATTGGCCAGCCCCTCGCTGTAGCATCGAGCCACGGCCTCGACGACCTCGGGCCGGGTGGGCGTGGTGGCGTTGTGGTCGAGATAGATCGGGTCCATGGTGCCTCGGAGCGTCGTGGTCAATTCTTGGCCGCGACGCGCGATTCGACAAGGCCCCGGACCGTTGAGACCGCGCTCACTCGCTTGGCCCTGCCCCATCGCCCCGCTCGGCCACCACGATCAAGTCGGTGCTCGTCTCGCGAACGTAAGGCCCGTCGCGATAGTCGCCGAAGCAGTCGACGCGCGCGGCGCCCGCCCGGCGAGCCGCCGCTTCGATCTCTGGCGCCTCGAAGCCCAGCAGCGTCGCCGAGTCGGTCTGCATCCGATTGGCCTCGGGCAGGGGAACGGCCATCAAATCGACGTGGCCCTGCGCCCCGCAGCGGTGCACGCCCTTGATCAGAAGCACCTTGCCTTGGGGTAGCGCGACTCGTTGGCACTTCTGCCACACGCAGGGCCCGTCGGGCAGTCGCCACAGGTTGAGCAGGTGGACCACGACGACGCCTCCCGGGCGCACGGCCCAAAGCATCTGGCCGAGGGCGACGAAGGCCGCCTCCTTGTCGGGAGCCAGGGCCAGCGAGTTGCCCACGCAGATCGCCGCGTCGAAGGGCTCGTCCGGTTCGACGGGCTCGTCGAAGCCGCGCACGACCCACCGCAGGCCCGGCCGCTCGCCGAAGCTCGCTCGGGCCCGCTCGACCATGTTGGAACTGACGTCGGCCCCTTCGACGCGCAATCCCCACAAGCGAAACATGGCGGCATGATGCCCCGTGCCGCAGGCCACGTCGACGAGGCTCCGTACCCCCACGCGCTCGAACAACCGCCGGTAGAAGGGCTCTTCGTGCGCCAGCCGCTTGGGCCAATCGACCATCGCCTCGTACGCGTCGGTCCAATCGTCAAAGATCTGGCCGTTCATGAGAAGTCGATCCTGAAGGAATGAAGGCTTTCGCCTGTCTCACTTCGCTCCAGCCTCCTCGGCCGAAAAGGCCAGGACGTCGTACAAGACCGCCTCGCCTTGGGCCGTGTTGAGAAGCTCGAACCAGACGTAGAGCAGGCGGGCGTTTTTCGGCTCGCTGGCGCGGTGCTCGACGAAGGCCACGGCGTCGCCGTAGTGCGTTCCGTCCTCGTCGCGCAGCTCGACGAGGGGAACGAACCGGTCGCCCTCGGCCAGGCGGCCGCGCACGAAGGGACGCCAGCGCAAATCGCCCTCCCGAGGAAAGGGAAACGACTCGGGCACGTTCGGCAACCGCTCACCGACCCGGACGAATCGGAGGTCCTTGCCCTTCGGCGGTGCTTCCCAGCCGCCGTCGGCGCCGGCCACCGACAGAGGCAGGCCGAATCGGCTGCTGCCCTGGACGGCTCGGTGCTCCCGGTCGTAATGGAACGGCATGGGCCCCGAGGGAAGCACGACCAGGAACCCACCCGCCTTGAGGTAGGCGACGATCGCCTCGTCGACGTCGCCCGCCCGGCGCACCGTGCGGCGATAGCTTTCGCCGCCCGCGTAAATCACGATGGGATACTCGCCGGCAACCGAGTCGGGCCAGTCCGCCACCTGCTCCCAGGTGAAGAGCGTCGGTGCCGGCGACCGATGCAGAAGCGGCCAGAGGACCGCGAGCCCCGGGTCGGGCAGGAGGCCGATCTTCATGCGGCCCAGCCTGGCCAGTTGCCGGGCCTTGGCCGCCTCGGACATTGCCGAGTCGGGCCGCGCCGGCTCCCGCCTCGCGCGCGGCCCCTGATCCTTGAAGCGGGCGGCCATTTCAGCCGTCATCGCCAGATACCGCTCGCCATACTCGTCGGAGGGTTCGACGTCGCTCCCCTCGTGCCACTCGTTGAACGACGTGATCAGCACCCAATGAGGATCGGCGGCGATGGTCTGCTCCCACTGCTCGCGGTACAGCGCGCCGCCGGCCCGCTCGACCTTCAGCCCGGGGGTGCGGATCTTCGTGTCGTCGTACCCGGGAATCACAGTCAGCGTGCTGATTCGCCCCGACGCGTCGGCTGCCTCGACCCACTTGGGAAAGGTCGCCTTAGCCCAGGCGTGCACCTCGGTGAGGTCCTTCGAAGCCAGGGCACTGGCCGTGTTGTAGGTGTGGATGCCGTCGAACACCCGGGCGGCGGATCGGCTCATGGCGTCGCCGATGAGGACGGCCTTTCGCGCGTAATCGCGGTTGATCCGCCCGATCGCATCGAGCCAGCCGACCAGACCGATCTGTTGGACCGCCCGGCCGTAAACGAACACCACGGGCTTGCCGTCGACGCAGAGCCAGGCCGGATGGTCGGCGTGCCGTTCGAGCAGGCCCACGACGTCGCGGGCCGCGGTTTCGGCATCGCCGGGTCGGGGCACCGTTTCGTAGTAGGCCGAGACCGCGATCCCGGCCTCGTGGCAGACATCGAGAACCGGCTTCATGGCCTGGTCGCAGAAGGAATTCGCCCCCCACCAGCTCACGATGAACGTGTCGATGCCGGCCTGCCTGGCCCAGGCGCAGTGCTGGGCGATCGACTTGCGATCGTGGGAGTCGTAGGGTCCGAGCGTCGGGTAGTGGGTGCTCGACTTGATCTGCCGGCGGGCCTGGTCGACGCCTTCCCAGTGCGCCCACCGCCCGCTCCCGCCCGGCACCTCGGGGTTCCCGTACCAGGGGTAATAGAAGGCGAGCACCCTGCGCGGCACCGCGTCGTACCGCACCTTGGCCCGCTCGGCGATCACATCGAGGGGGCTCTCGGCCGCCGGGAGCGGGCCGCCCCAGAGCACCGCCAACGCCGCCGCGACTGCCAGGCTCGACTTGCGCATGTTTCCCACTCCTTTAACCGCCCCAGAGGCACGACTTGAGCGTCACGAACACAATCACCACCGCGATCGTCCCGGCGAACAGCCAAAGGAACCCCGGTCCGTCGCCGCCGGCGTAGTCGGGTTCGGGCATCTCGCGCCTCCTGGTCGAACTCGGGCTGCAACGATCCGCGGGGAAATGGGCACCGCTTGTTCACGCGGTGTCCCATATCGTCCAGTCTACCGAATCGAACCCGCGGGAAAAACACGGCGCGCAAGACGATTGCTTCTCAGATCGCCATCGGCCGCGCATCCATCCCCTCTTCCACGTCGCCGGAACCTCGTTCTTCGTTTCAAGCGGGTCGGGCGATGCGGCCTGTTTGTCGATCCCCCCCGCGTCGACTTGGCCCGTGGCCCGAGTATGCGATTGCCAACTCCAGGGGCGATCATTACGATAAGACCTGCGGGCGGCCCCGCCAAACCGAACCCCGTTTGTGGGGGGGGCCGTTCTCGGGGCGTGGCGCAGTCTGGCTAGCGCGCCTGCTTTGGGAGCAGGAAGTCGAAGGTTCGAATCCTTTCGCCCCGACTTACGATGTCGTCCCCGATCTTGTTCGGGGTGCACTGCTTCACCCGAACGGGGTGGAAGTGCGGGATCAGCCGCGCGTCCAGCATCTCGACGATCCCGCCAGGCTCTCGCCCTCACGACCCCACCCCTTCAGTAGATGGGACGATCTCCACGGCGATGTCGACCGCGGAATCCACGTCGGTATTCGCAATGATTGATGTGGGCTGCGCCGACGGGTCGAAGTCGCCGCAATGCGTGTCGATGGCGTTTCGGGAGTCCTCGACGCTCCGCAGGCTCGGGGCACCTACGTCCTTCCTTGGGCTTTCGCATTGATGCTTTCGCTGGTGCGGTTCGTCGTCCCATGAATGGCGTTTCAACATCGTCGCCTTGTCGATCATCGATCGCAGGCGGCTGTGCGCGGCCCAACGGTATCACCAGGCGAAACGATCGGGCGCTGCTTGCGGGTACGTGATATCTTGCAGCTTCATGGCCCGCTCTTTCAACCGGCGCGGCACGAACAGATCCACGTGAATCGGCCCTTCTTGCCGGCGCGTGGTGCGCGTGGTCGCGTCGCCGGATGGGCATTCTCGAAATCCTGGGCAAATCCACTTCAGGTTCACGATGGATGCAATGTTGGGGTGAACCGATCCCGTGAATGAATCGCAGACGCCTGGCCATGTTTCCCCCCGCGCCGGCATGGACTATACTTGAACCCTGTTGCAGCCGCCGGGCCTGTTTTCCGGCTCTTTGCGAGGGCTAGGCCGTCAGTCCGCGGTGCGCGCCGCGTGAGATCCCAAGATCACCAGGAAACACATCATGAACTGTATCCGCGTCCCGTTTTCGCTTATCGCCGCCTTCGCTGTCTGCGCAATGGCGGGAGCCGCTGATCCCGCGCAGAACCTTCTGAAGAACCCGGGATTCGAGGACTCCCTGGAACCGGTCTGGGAGAAGCGCACCCCCGATAGCGCCGACCGCAAGCTCTACCGCGAGGAAGGGGCAGGGCGGAGCGGGGCCGCCGTGGTGCTGGAGAACGCCAATCCCGTCTTCACGCGACTCCGCCAGGGGCACGATCGAACGATCGCCATCGAGCCGGGCAGCCTCGTCGAATTGGGGGCCTGGATCAAGTCGCAGCAGAGCGACGAAGGCGAGACGCTGTTGCAGCTTTACTGCATGGATGAGAATGGCGACATCCTCACGCAGCCGAGGTCGCGGGCCACGACCGGCCCGTTCGACTGGACCCGCAAGCACATGCGGACCATGATCCCGGACGGCACCGCGTATGTGATGGCCTACCTGCAGACTCGCGGCGGGGTGGGGCGAGTTTTCTTCGACGACGTCGAACTAATCGTCAGGCGGCCGCCGGCGCCGAAGGTGCCCGCGCCGAAAGTCGGGCTCCTGACCGATCTGCCGGAAGATCATGCCTGCAGGCAGGAACTGCAAATCCTCTTCGAAGAAGGGCTGACGCCGATCCGACCGGATGGCGCCACGAACCTCCGCGAGTGTGCCGGCGCGCTCGTGCTCTATGAGTCCGAGGTCCCCCGGAGCGTCGTGAAGATGGTGGCCGATTTCGCACGCGATGGCGGGCGAGTCTTCATGGATATTCGCGGCTTTGCCCGCGCGCACGGCGCCGAAGCCCTTCTGGTCGAAGTGGGATCGCTGGAAAAGAAGCCGCTGGAGACGCAGATGGCCACCGGGCTTCGGGTGGTCGCGGCCGACGACGCGACGGCTGGGTTCGAAGTCGGGCAGGTGATGCCGCGAGCCGGTTGGCCGGCGGGAAAACTCTTCGTCCTGCCGGCCGGATTCTCGCCAGCCCGGCTGAAAGTGCTGGCGGTCGCGCCGGGCGGTGAGCCGGGGCTGGTTCGCCTTGCCACGGGTAAGGGGTCCATCGTGGCGTGCGACGTGCTCTCGCTCCGCGAGCCCTACTACCGCCACGTCGATGCCTACTACAAGTACACGCCGGTGACCGCCGCGTTGACCAACCCGGTCCGGTTCGGCCAGTACTATCCCAAGAAGTTCACCTACGCCGAATACGTCGACGCGATGAAGCGGCTGGCTGGCGAATTTCCGTCGATCCGTTTTCAGGAGGAAGGACCGGCTTCGGAAGACTACCGCCTGTACAGCCTCAATCTCGGCCGGCCCGGCGCGCCGCTCTACTTTTTCTATGCCGCGGCGCACGGCAGCGAATGGGAGCCCGGCTACGGATTGCTGACCTTCGCTCGCCGGCTGGCGGAAGGGCAACTCAACGACGTCGTCGATCTCGAGAAGGTCGAGATCAAGATCATGCCCTGCCTGAATCCCTGGGGCTACGACAACCGGCGGCGTCAGAACGCTCACGGCGTCGATCTCAACCGCCAGGGCGACTATTTCTGGGAAAAGTTCCAGGGGACCGACCGCAATCAAGACGGCCGGTGGGGACCGGGCGACTACGATTGGAAGGGCGACGCCCCCTTTTCGGAACCCGAGGCGCAGACCTACAAAAAGATCGCCGAGCTGCCCAACTTCTATTGCGCCCTGGACTATCACGGCAATACGAGCGCCAAGAGCAACAAGCTCGGAATCCTCCCGGCGAACGGCCATCCCGACAATGAGTTGAGGGCCTTCGAGTTGCAGCGGATCGCGAACCAGCGGCTTCGTGGTCGGCACCTTCTGCGCCAGAACGACGAGGAGACGGTTTCCCAGTATCTTCTCGACCGCGTCTACATCGGCAGTAACACCCCCATGCTCAAAAACACGAGCATGCGCGACAAGTTCGGCCTGGTGGTCGAATTGACGGCGGGCTACGGCTCGTCGTACGGCACCGTCCTGCAGACCGACGTGACTTGCGAGCTGTGCCGGGCCCTGTTGATCGTCTATCCGCCGCCGGCGACCCGGCCGGAGTGATGGCCCGCCGATTCGATGCCGAATCGGAATGCCATGTCGACAACGTGCGTCTTGCCGGTGAGGGCCTTCGAGAAGGCCAAGAGGATGTTCGCGAAGTGTGCGGTCGTCGTCGGCCTTGCGTTGTTCCTGGCGCCGTCCTTTGCCGCGGTCCAGGGCTTGCTGCCCCATGAGCACGTGGTCGTCTTCCACAACAGCGGACGGCTGATCTTCATGCCGATCCGCGATCGCAGGCTGCGGTGCCCCGGGCTGGTGCGATACCTGCCCGCGTCCATAAGCCATGCCCGCTGGCGCAATGCCGACTTGCGGACCGCGCCGGCCAAGATCGTTCGGTGGGCAGGGCTGCCCCCTGGCCGAGGCTGTTTTGCACCTTGCGGGCAAGTTGCGAGACAGACCCTGCGCCCGAGCACCCCATTGGAGCGGTATGTGAAAGGATCGGCAACACCCGGGCCACCGCTACCCGGCGCTACCTGGTGGCCCGCGACGCGGACCTCGATCGGGCAATTCGAGGCGGCGCACAAAGCGGCGCACCAACGCCGCGAAAACCGGCGCAGCGCCCGGCCGCGTCCGGTTGCGGCAACGCGCAAGAGTCGACCGAACCCCTTGAGTCTTGCAGCGTTACGCAGCCGTGCGCAAGTCCTAAGTCTTCGCTGAAAAACAACTTAATGGAGACGAGCGGGCTCGAACCGCCAACCCCCGGCTTGCAAAGCCGGTGCTCTCCCGATTGAGCTACGTCCCCAGTGAGGTCGAAGAAATGACGATATGCTTGAGACCGGATCGCCCGGAGGGCTCGCAAATTTCGGTTCCCAGCCATCTTAGCAACTCGAGGGCCCTTGGCAAGGCTGCTTGCATCGCGGCCCCACACGGGCGATAAAGTACTCCTGGCACGGTCGAGGGTGGAGCGGTCTTCTTGGCGAAAGACGGCACCGCGGCGTGAACCGCAAGGTTTCTCGGTGAACCACCCTGGCACCACGCCGGCCACGAAGGTCGGGCCGCTTTCGGGCGGGAGGCGCGTTGTGGCACTGTCCGCTCGACGCGGGTTGCGGCAACCGGCGTCTCGAGCTTGATGCGCCGTTCGACCTCGTTGTTATCGGTCTGACGGAAGTCTTACCCATTGGTCCCGCCGGGTACGTGAAGGAGAGTTGCGATGCCGTGGAAGATCGTCTTGTCTGGACTCGTTTCGATGATCGTCGTCGCGGGCGCCCGCGCCGAAGAGGTCGTGGGCGAACGTCCCTACGAAATGGTCTGGGCGAACCGGACGGAGGATACCCGGCGGCCCCTTCTCGATTTCGAGAACCTCGAGGGATGGACGGTCGAATGCGACCAGGCCGAGGCGGAATTCCGTCGCTCGCGCGAGCAGCAGATCTGGGGAAAGTACGTGGGCACGCTCACGTACCGGGGCACGGGCAACCAGCCCGTCGTGACGGTGCGTCCGCCGCGGCCGGTTCCGATCGTGGGGCCCTTCGATTGCATCAACTTCTGGGTCTACGGGAACAACTGGGCTTGGGTGCCCGATCCCACGACCCCGCAAGTCGAGGTCCGCGTGGTGCTCGAAGGGCCCGGCGGCCAGCGCGTGCCGGTGTCGATGGGCCGGGTGCGGTGGCGCGAGTGGTGGGTGATGCACCGGCGACTGAGCGCCGACCAGTTGGCCCTGCTCGAGGACGGAGCCAGGCTCGTGGCGATTGAAGTGCTCGGCGGGCGGAACGAAGACGATCGCGTGCTGCACTTCGACAATCTGGCCGTGTACGAGGAACCCTTGCCGCCGCTGGAGTTCGAACCCCGTCCGAAACGGGGCATCGACCTGCCCGAGGGGCAGACCGTGGGCACGAACATCGGTCCGGGCCGGCTGCCCTTCCCCACGCGCGAAGAGACGATCTTGCCCGACAATCTGACCGACCGCTTCGAGGTGAGCCTGGAATCGGCCGGCGGCGAGTTCGTTTTCCGCTACCGGGGCGACGACGGCGAGTTGGTCTATCGCTACCGGCCGGCCACGGGAACCTTGGGCGACGTGACGGCCGAGTGGGTCGGACGCTCCTCGCCGTTTCGTCCCCTGGTCGACGGGGGCGTCTATTTCGCCACGGAATCGGGGTCGGCCCCGCCCGAGAAGATCGAGGCGGTGAGCTGCCGGCGCGAGGGCGACGCGGTCACTTCGACGTGGAAGTGCACGTTGGGCCAGCGCGCGGCCGAGGTGACGTATAGCTTCCGCTTGTGGCAGAAATCGCTGGTCGTCGACGTGCGGTGCCCCGGCGGCGAGATCGGCGAGTTTCGCGTCGGCAAGGCGGTCGGGGTCGAGGAACCGCGGCTGGTGACGGTTCCCTATCTGGTGGGCGATCAGCACCGCCCGGCCGTGCTGGTGACGGGGGCCGTCGAGAAGCCGCTGTTCGTGTTCGCCCAGGTCGACCACTGCCGGTCGAACGCCTCGGCCCTGTGGTTCGCGAACCGGGTGGCCGACGACGGGGCGACGTACAACGGGGGCGCGCGGTATCTGCCCAAGACCGATGGAAACCGCAATCCGTGTTTCGAGCGGCTTTTCGTGACGGTGTCGCCGCGGTTCGAGGAGATCCTGCCGAACATTCCCAACCCGAAATCGCCCTGGATGCACGTGGCCGGCGAGCGCCTGTGGCGGGCCCACGGGGCGTCGAACCGCCAGCGCGACTACGAGCATTGGAAAAAGGTCGCCCGGCACGGCATGACCAAGGTGGTGATCACCGACCACGAGGTCGGCTGGCGCGACGGCGGCGAGAGTTTTACCATGCGAACCCGCGCGGCGCCGGGCAAGGGCGGCGACGAGGGGCAGGCCGAGTACGCCCGAACGATCCGGGCCCTCGGGTTCCGCTACGGCATCTACAACAACTACACCGACTATGCCCCGGTCAACGAGCACTGGAACGAAGACTGGGTCACGCGTCTCTCCGACGGCGAATGGCGCACCGCCTGGCCGCGCTGCTACAACCCCAAGCCGGCCCGCGCCGTCGAGATCGAGTCGCGTCTGGCCCCGATCATCCAGGAGAAGTTCCAGCTCGACACCGCGTACTGCGACGTCCACACGGCGGTCGCGCCCTGGTCGTACTGCGACTTCGACGCCCGGGTGCCCGGCGCCGGCACGTTCGCGGCCACTTTCTACGCCTACGGCGAGATCATGCTCCACCAGAAGAAGACCTGGAACGGCCCGGTCTACAGCGAGGGCAACAACCACTGGTACTACTGCGGCCTGACGGACGGCAACTACGGTCAGGACCAGCGGGCGCGCCTGGACGTGAACCCCTGGCTGGTCGACTTCGACCTGCTCAAGATGCACCCGCTGTGCTGCAACTTCGGCATGGGCAACCTCGGCATGTTCTACGGGCGCGACGTCGGCATCGGCAAAACGCCCGAAGAGCGAGAAAGGCGGCTCGACCGCTTCCTCGCCGCCACGCTGGCATTCGGGCACACGGGGTTCCTCGTGTTCGAGGGGGGATTCGAGAACGCCGTGCGAAGCTACTTCAACCTCCAGCAAGTCCACGCCCACTATGCCCAAGAGACGGCCACGAGCATCCGCTACGCCGACGAGGAGGGCGACCTGCTCGACACCACGGCGGCCGTGGCCTCGGGGGCCTTCCGGCGGTCCCAGGTCGCCGTCGAGTATTCGAACGGGCTGAAGGTAATCGTCAACGGACATCCGAGCGAGACCTGGACCACACCCGACGCCGTGCTGCCGCCCGACGGCTGGTACGTCGAAAAAAGGGGACAGGACCCTTTTTCGCCACCGCCTGATGCGCCCAAGTCCAACCCGCAAGAACTGAAAAAGGGTCCTGTCCCCTTTCTTCTCGCCTATAGCGCGATGGTCGACGGCCGGCGGGCCGACTACGTCGACTCGCCCGCCTATCGGTACGCCGACGGACGGGGCCGCTTCACCCGGTTCGACAAGGTCGCCTGCGACGGCCAGCTCATCGTCCACAAGCACGCCGACGGCGCGTGCGAGGTCATTCCCGTCGGCGACTGCTCCGACTTCGGCGTTTCGTTCGACGGGCGAACCGCCACGGCCGTGGCGCTGGACGAGGCGGGCGACGAGTTGGGGCCCGCCGAGACCCGGCTCAGCCGAGGGCTCGTCTACGTCGTGCCGATCGACGGGGCCATGAGCTATCGCCTCGCGCCGGGCGCACCGCCCGAGGTGAAGGCGACGTGCGATCGCCTGGCGGTCGTGCCCGGCGAGAAGACGACGATCGAGGCAAAGACCTCGCACGCGTTCGAGGTTCCCGCCGAGGCCAAGCCGGGCGAGCGTCTGTGGCACCAGGTCGACGGGGCGTGGATCGACTTCGACGTGCGCCCGCTGGTCACGGCGTCGTTGCGCGTTGCCGAAGCGCTCTCCGTCGTCCTGACGCCGCATCTGGGGCAGCCCGCCGATGCCGAAATCCGCCTGGGCGGCCAATCGCAAACCGTGCGGCTCGTTCCCGAGACGACCGTGCGAGTCGACTTCGACTGGCGGGAGCCTCAGGAAGAGCAGGTTCGCGAAATCCGCCTGGCGGTCGCGGCGGGCGACCTGTCGCACCGGCAAAGCTGGTGGCTGAAGTCGGAACGAACCATCGTGCCGATCGCCATGCCATCGAACGAGTTCGCGACGGGCCAGCGTCTGCGCGGCGGCGACGAGAAGTCGCTGGGCGACGAGACCATGGCCCACGTCCATTGGACCGAGCGCTCGTGCGGCGGCCAGACCCGGCACTGCCTGTTCATGCACCCGCCCTACCGCGGCGGCGTGGGATACGTCTTCGCCCTGTTCGAGCCGATCGAGCTTCCCGACAGACCGGCGGCGGCCTTCCGCTGCGACATTGGCAAGGCCGACGGGAGCGATTCGGGCGACGGAATTCTCTTCCAAATCGCCGTGGCCGACGCCGACGGAACCGAGACCGTCGTCGCCGAGAAGCAGTGGATCGACCATGCCTGGACGCCGCTCGAGGCCGATCTGTCGCCGTGGGCGGGCCGGTCGATCCGCCTCAAGCTGGTCGCCGACGTGGGACCGGCCGACAACTCCTCGGGCGATTGGGCCTGCTGGAGCAACCTGCGGATCGAGAGCCTCGGCCCCACGCTCGTGACCACGGTGCACGACCAGCCGGTCAAGCTGGCGCGAGAGCCGGGGCCCCATGCGCTCGCCGACCTCACGCAGGCCGACCTGGCGCGAGCCCGAAGCGGGTGGCTCCACTATCGAGGCATGGGGCTCGAAAACGGCGGGCGATACGTTTCCCACGGCCGTCTGAACGGCATCGCGCTCGGCCCGCTCCCCGGCGCCGGAGGCATCGAGGGCCAAGGCATCTGGAGCGATGCGGCCCTCGAGCTCCCCCCCGAGGCAATCGCGTCGCTGGGCGAGTCGAACCGTTTCGCGATCGACAACCCGGGAGGCGACAACTTCAAGATCGGCCGATTCTGGATCGAGATCGAACTGCCCGACGGCCGGAAAGCTTCGTCGCAGATCACGAATGCCGTCTACACCCAACCGCCCGAATGGCCCCATGCCGAAGGGACCCTCGTGCCTTTCGGCGAGAACATCGAGGCCGAGATTCGCTTCGCGCTCACGCGGGAATGACGGGGGCATTCGCCGCCTCGTAGTCCTTGTCGATCGCTGCCATGAATCGTGCCGTCATCCACTACGACGAGATTGCCCTGAAGGGCGGGCATCGTTCGTTCTTCGAGCGCCATCTGATCGACAACGTGCGCCACGCGCTTCGGCCGTGGGTGAGCCCCAAATGCCGGCGGCTGAGCGGCCGGATTCTTCTGAGCGGCCTGCCCGACGCGCACTTTCCGGCGATCATGGATCGCCTCGCCGAGGTGCCGGGCATTGCCTGGTTCTCGCGGGTTGAGATGCTCGCGCCCACGGTCGACGCGCTGCACGCGATCGCGGCAGCGTCGGCGGAGCTGCCGGCGCCCGCGGCGTTCCGCGTTCGCGCCCGGCGGGCGAACAAGCGTTTCCCCCTCGATTCCCAAGAGATCGGGCGTCTCGTCGGCGCACGGATCCAGGAGCGGACCGGCTGGCGAGTCGACCTCGAGCGGGCCGATCTGACGATCCACATCGACGTCATGACCGAGGGCATTCTGACCTATCGCGACCGGCGCGCGGGGCTGGGAGGACTGCCCGTCGGCGCCAGCGGCACCGTGCTCTGCCTGCTCAGCGGAGGCATCGACTCGCCGGTGGCGGCCTTCAAGATGATGTGCCGGGGCTGCCGGGTGGCGTTCGTGCATTTTCACAATTTCGGGCCCGATAGCCCCGCCGTTCGCCGCAAGATCGTGGGCCTGGTCGAGCGCCTGGCGCGGTTCCAGCCGCTCTCGCGGCTCCATTTGGTCCCGTTTGCCCGCGTGCAGGCCGACTTGATCGCCGGGGTGCCGCCGAAAATGCGCATGGTGGCCTACCGCCGCGCCATGCTCCGCCTGGCGACGCGCATCGCCGAAACCGAAAAGGCCCGGGCCATCGTGGTGGGCGACAGCGTCGGCCAGGTCGCCTCGCAAACGCTCGAAAACCTCGGGGCCGCCTACGCGGCGACCCCTCTTCCCGTCCTGGCGCCGCTGATCGGCGACGGCAAGCAAGCCATTACCCGCACGGCGAGGCAGATCGGCACCTTCGAGACCTCGATCCTGGCATACGACGATTGCTGCCAGCGCCTCGTGGCGCGATCGCCCGAGACCAAATGCACGGTTCCCCAGATCGGGGCCTGCGAGGACCGTCTGCCCCTCGACCGCCACTACGACGCCCTCGAGCAAACGGAGGTCATCGAAGTGCCGCCCTGGGACGCGCCCGCCGGATCGGCGCCGTGAGGCACGGATCGGAAGACGTCATTTCGTTCCCGCCGGCGCCGCATCGGCTGCCGGTCGCGGCGCCTCGAGCGCCGGTTCGCCTTCCAGGTATCCCAGCCCGGCGAGAAACCGGTCCATGGCCCGCACGGTCTCGACGTAGCCTGAGCCGTCGCCCCGGCCGTGGTTGAAAAAGCCATGCTCGGCGCCGTCGAAGGCGACGAGGGTGCACTCGTTGCCGGCTTCTTCCATGGCCCGGGCGAACCATTGGGAGGTCCGAAACGGCACCGTCGTGTCGGCCGTGCCGTGAAAGATGATCGTCGGCGGCGCGCCCCTGCGAACGTGGTGATAGGGCGAGATGGTGAGCGGATCGGCCCCAATCCGCTCGGCCATTTCGGCCGACCGATCGGGGCGGAAGGGATGCACCCCGGCGACCGGCGCCAGCACGAGCGCCGGATTGAACAGCACGAGGGCATTGGGGACCGAGCAAATCGATGCGTCTTCGTTCGGCTCATCGAGTCCGGCGATCGTGGCGGTGCAGGCGGCGACGTGCCCGCCCGCCGAGCCGCCCCCGGCGGCGATGCGGTCGGGATCGATGCCCAGCCGGTCGGCATTCGCCCGAACCCAGCGGATCGCCGACTTGCCGTCCTCCACGCAACGGACCGCCTTGGTTCCGTGGCGCGACAGGACGCGGTAGTCGGCCGCCAGGGCGACCATGCCCCGCGACGCCAGGTACTTGCATTGCGCTTCGAACTGTCGGGGCGAGCCGCTCCGCCATCCCCCGCCGAAGAAGAACACGATGGCCGGGCGCTTGTCGGCCGCCCGATGCCCCTCGGGAAAGTAAACGTACATCTGCAGCTTCACGTCGCCTGCGGTCTTGTAGACCTCGGCCTTCGCGCCTTCGAGCACGGGCGCATGGTCGCCCTTGGCGCGCGGGCCAGCCCTCGGTTGCCCCTCGAACCACGCGGTCGCGATAACGAGCACGACGGCAGCGATCGCAAGTCGCCTCATGGCATCCTCCCCGGGCACAACGCCCATCCTTCTGCGACGGGACCTTTCACGTATCGTCACCTTCGTCCATCCCCGTGTCAAGCGAACGTCGTTGCCCCGACGTGCGGCCGGACACAGGCCTGGGGTGGCTTGACACGCGCCTCGGTTGCAGTAGCCTGAGAGCCTGTTTCTTCGATCTTTCCCGGCTGTTTCGTCAAAGACTCCACGCCATGGACCACCCTCTGATCGGATTGCCGATCGAAGACCTCGATACCCCGACGCTGCTCTTGGACGGCCCGGCCTGCGATCGCAACGTGCGCCGCATGGCCGAGTTCTTCCGCGATCGCGCGTGCCGGCTGCGCCCCCACTTCAAGAACCACAAGTGCACCGCTTTGGCGCACCGCCAGCAGCAGGCCGGTTTCACGGTCGGCTTCACCTGCGCGAAGCTCGGCGAGGCCGAGGTGCTGGCCGCCGCCGGTATCCGCGACCTCCTCATCGCCAACCAGGTCGTGGGACGCCGCAAGACCGCGCGGTTGATCGAGCTGGCCGGGCGGGCCGACCTGACCGTGGCCGTCGACCACCCCGAGCAGATCGCGGCCCTCTCCGAGGCCGCCTCCGGCGCCGGGGTGACCGTCGGCGTGCTCGTCGAAGTCGACGTCGGCATGGGACGCTGCGGCGTGGCGCCGGGCGAACCGGCCCTCGAGCTGGCCCGGCTGGTGGTCGGGCGGCCGGGCCTCCGCTTTCGGGGCCTCCAGGCTTACGAAGGCCACGTCGTCTACCAGACCGACTTCGACGAGCGGGCCCGGCAAGTGCGCGAGGCGATGCGGCACGCCCTCGAGACGCGCAAGCTCATCGAGGATCGTGGCATCGAGGTCGCCGCGGTCAGCGGCGGAGCCACGTCGACCTATCGGATCACGGGCGCGCTGGACGGCGTCGACGAGATCCAGGCCGGCACGTACCCGACCATGGACTGGCGCTACCGGCAAAACGCGCCCGAGTTCGAGGTGGCCCTGTCGATCCTGGCCCGGGTGATCAGCCGCCGCGCGGGCCTGGCCGTTCTCGACGTGGGCGCCAAGGGGGTGGGCAGCGACTTCGGCCCGCCACGCGTCAAGGGATACGACGTCGAAATCCGCCTGCCCCTTTCCGAAGAGCACTGCATCGTGCGCAACGCGCCCGACTGGCCGCTCGGCCAGACCGTCGAACTGCTGCCCAGTCACGCCTGCACGACCTGCAACCTGTATCGCGCGATGGTCGTGCACGCCGACGGCCGGGTGGCCGACGTCTGGCCCATCGAGGGATCGGGCCGGCTGCAGTAATCGTTCCCGGCGAAACGCCCGAACGCCACGCCGACAAAGTGGGACGGGCGCGCTCATTGGGCCCCCCCACTTCTTCCCGATCGCTCAAGCGAGTCTGGCTCGCTTCTTCCCCCGTTGGGGAACAAACTCGCCGTAGCCGTATCCCGCTCGCCTGGAAGGGTGGGGCCGTTGGGGGACAAATCGCGAATCCTCGGAATCCGCCGCCCCGGACGGGGGGAGTTTTTGGGCAACGGCTCGCGTCTTTTTCCAGTTTTGACGCCCGTTCGGGTGATCGCGTTGGGGAACATCTCTCGCGCCGGCCGCGATTCGAGCCCCATCAGGGGGGGCCGTCGGGGAACCGGTCGCAGGCGTCTCGACGCGCCTCCAGCATCGGCGCACGCAACTCCGCAGCCCTGCCCTCCCGGCCGCGCCATAGGGGCAGGATGCCCGCGCTCCGCGCGGCGTCGTCCCATCGCACGGTCGCCAAACACGCCGCACGCCCGTTCCACGCGGCCAAGCACAAAGCGCCCCTCGTCGAGCGGTCCCCAAGTCCTGGACCCTCCCGCTCGCGCGCGAAAAGCGTTGACATATACGGATGTCCACTGATGTTACGCAATCCTGGGTGATATGTCAACGGCGGAATAGCCCACCCTTCCGGCGGGTAACGTGGGCGGGCATCGACGCGGAAAGCGTTCGTCCTCAACCCTCCGGCAAGCCGGCGCAGCGTCCGCGTCGTTCGCCTCGGGAAACCGCTTCAAGAAGGCTCCGTCTGCCTGCCGCAAGAGTTGCGTGAGGCAGACGCCCGTGCGAGCACACCTCAGCACGTTCCGCCCTCCGAAGCTCGCGCTCTTGCAGGCATGCTCGCACTGTAGCACGCCGGCGAGGAAACAGAACCGGCGTGTCCTTTTTGTCCTTCAATCCTCCCCCACGGGGGCCAAGCTCTGCTTCGCGGGCGATTCGCCCACCTCGCTGGCCAGTGGCCGCTGGGTGCCGTCGATTTGGATCGTGCCGCCGAGGCGGTCGGTGGTGAAGGCGATCTGGGCGGGGCCGACGGAAACGGCGACGGATCCCGCGCGGGTCACGGCCGTGGCGGCGGGAACCGCGTCGGTTTGGGCGTCGGAGGCGGTCAGCACGTGGAGGAAGTAGTCGACCGTTGCGGGCTCGGCGGAGGAGATCTCGACGCGGCAGGCGGGGGCGGGGCCCGTGTCGCGCCGGGGCGGATAGGCGCGTCCGCCGTAGCGGTAAAGGTCGTCGCCCGAGACCAGACGGACCTCGGCGTCGCGCGGAAGCAGGGTCTCGACGAACAGGCGTCCCTTGCCGTTGGTGACGACCAGGCGCGGGGCCTTGCCCGTGGGCTTTTGCATGGCCTGCAAGAGCCAGGTCTTTTTGAGGCCGGGGCGTTTCGACTTCACGCGGTCGAAGAGGACGAAGGTGTCGGGGCGCAGGTAGACGATCTGCCGGGTGAAGCCGTCGAGCTTGTCGCGCGCGTAGGCCCGGGTGGCGTCGCCTGCCACGTAGAGGTACGAGCCGCGGTCTTCGAAGGCGACGAGGTCGGCGACGTCGTAGAGGGATCGCTGTTTGTGCCATTGCCGCGGATCGGCGACGGCCCCATTGTGATGGGGCCAGGCATGGGCCTGCCCGCCGTCGTTGCCCGAGACTGGGCCGGCCCGGATGCCGCGCCACGAGTCTTCGTCGGGATCGTGCACGAGGATCGTGCTGTGGGCGACGGTGCGCAGATGGTAGTTGACGTCGTGGCTCGAGCCGAAGTCGTCGTAGTGGCCTCCGTCGCCGGCCAGCTCCTCGTGCTTGTAGATCAGGAAATGGCCCACGTCGAGGTGCTGGTGCGCCGTGAAGCGGTCGCCGCACTTGAAGAAGAAAGTGGAGTGTTGGAGTGATGGAACGATGGGCCCCATCCGTGCCGAATCCCATTATTGCAACACTCCAGCATTCCCAGCGTTCCATCATGGCCTATCCCCTGCTTGGTTGCGGCCACGCGCCGCGTTAGGGCAGGATCGCGACGCTCTGCGGGCCGACGCGGGCCGGGCCCACCAACGCCTCGCGGTCGGCGAAGTTGACGACGACCGTCCGGCGGACCTCGGGCAGGTGGACCGCCAGGCACGGCGGCTCGCCCGTGACGCTGCCCGACGGCGCGCTGGGCGTCTGCATCGGGTCGCAATCGCTCACCAGCACGAGCTGGCGGAACCACTGCCCGGCGGAGACTTTGCGGGGCGGTGTGCCGGGCGGCGGGCCGAAGTACAGCTCGTGCCCCAGCAGCGATTCCTCGACCGCGGCCGCGTCGCCGGGATAGGGGCTTTCGCTGAAGTCGGGCGCGCGCCGCCGCTTCTGCATGAGCAGGAAGCTCCCCTCGCCCGCCAAGGCATGGATCGAAAGCAGCTTCTCGACGGTCACCGAGCGCACCGCCAGGTCGTGCCAGGTGTCGCGCTCGGGATGCGGAGGAAAGGTCCTCTCGGCCTCGCCCGCCTTCAGGTGCACCCGATGTTCGTTGAACACGTCGGCGGCCAGGCGGAGTCCGAGTCCGGCGCTCTGCTCGACCTCGATGGGCTCGAGCGCTTCGCACAGATCGACGAAGAGCGCGGGCCCTTCGGGCAGGGCGACCAGCGCTTGATGCTGGCGCACCAGCGGCTTGCCCTGGCGCGGGGCGGTGGCCGCCCGCTCGATCGTCCCCAGCGACCAGAAGCCGCCTTCGAGCGGGCTGGTGCGGCAGGCGAGGATCCTCTTCGTGGCGACCCCGCCGGCCACCCGGAGAATGCCCGTCGCGTTGTGGTTGAACTTCAGCAAGTGCGGCAGGGCGATCGGCTGCACGATCGCCTGCCACTCTCCGTAGGCCGACCGCCAGGAGCACGATGCCCAGCGGTGGCGGTCGCGGCACCAGACGAGCCGGGCATTGGGCTCGTCGTAGGTTCCGACGTTGCGGGCGTTGTATTGCTCCTCGGTGGCCGGGGGCGGCATGGCCGACGTGTCGGCGTGTTCGAGCACCCAGAGGGCGCAGGCCAGCGTGGCCCCGCTGATGGCCTCGTACCAGGCGAAATCGGTGTGGTAGTCGTGCTGGAGCCGGGCCAGCCGCGACCCCTGGATCGGTCCCCCGGTCAGGGACTGCTGCTTTTCGGCCAGGGCCAGCCACTCGGAGGCCAGGCGCACGGCGTCGGGGTCGCGGAACCTGGCCCCGGCGAAGATGCCGATCGGCAGGACATGGTCGTTGCCGTAGCCGTAGGCGTTCCAGTCATCGCCGGCGCAATGGATGAACCGGCCGTTGGCGAACGTGGCCTGCTTCATGCGGTCGAAGACGAACCGCCAGTTGTGCAGATAGACGTCGGCGTTCCGCTCGGCCTCGGGAAGCATCTCGTCGAGCAGCTTGGCGTATGCCTGGAGTGCGAGAGCCCAGCCCACGTAGCCGGGGTGATAGAACCCGTGGTGCTCCTGAATTCCGCCCGGCTCGAAGTTGGCCCCTTTGACTCGATCTTTCAGCGGCTTGCCGCCGATCGGGCGGTCGGAGGTCA
>Ga0334899_1000865_pt1 | contig 33136 bp, 25 predicted proteins | sample GraSluR3_MG_FD_207219 | JGI IMG/M metagenome (GOLD analysis project Ga0334899, IMG submission 207219) | Sludge microbial communities from methane-producing bioreactor in Wageningen University, Netherlands - Granular Sludge_8_08-R3 | ecosystem: Engineered > Bioreactor > Anaerobic > Unclassified ...
GTTTTGGGTGAAGACGCCGTGCCAAGCGGGACGCCGCGCGTCGACGGCTTCACGCCGCGCGATCTTGACGTCGCGCCGGTGCCGACGAACTCCTTGAACGCGGAAGGAAGGACCGACCGGGTGGCCGTGAGATGGATCGGTTTCCGGGCGACCGCCGACGTCGAGCCGGCCCGCCCGGACGCTCGAGAACCCGCGTGGGCCGCAATCGGACTCCTGACCGGCCGCGTCGCGGAGCCGGCGGGCTCCCCGACGGAAGGGCACGCCTCCGCCGCCACGACGAGCGATCCGGTCGAGTTCGTGGCGGTCGACGCCGCGCTTGTCGAAACGACGTCCTGGGACGCCGCGACGAGGTTCGTCCCGGTTTCGTCGATCGGGTTTCCGCTGGAAACGATCCGCTCGCCGACCGAGCTCCCTTCGGCCGTTTCTCCGGTCGACCGGACCGAGGGAGGGTTCATCGAGCTGGAGAGTCGTGGCGCGAATGTCGGCGAGGCGATTCCGTCGATGCGACTGAATGCCCTGACCATCGCGGAAGGCACGTCGCGCGGGGCGGAGGAGAACGATGCCGATGCGTCGACGCGCGGTGCGGGCGTTCCCGCCGACGCGCCGGCGCCGAGTCGGACGTTGGCCATGCCGAGCGCCGCATCCTCGGAGAAGGAGCTCGCCCTGACGGAGGATCGAGAGGAGCCGGGCGAAGCGGCCGACGCCCTGGAATACCAGAAGGCATCGGAGAAGAACGTCGAGGCTCCCCCGGAAACCCGGCTCACCGCCATCGCCGCGGCCGACTTGGATGTCCACGACGAAGAGGGCGGGTTCATCGACCTGACGTGCGTCGTCAACGAGCCGGTGCGGCTTGCATGCAACGCAATCCCGACGGCCGACGGGCTGGTCGACGGGCGCGGTTCACCCGAGGCGCTTGCCCTCGATGCGTCGCGCGGCCGATCGCAAGCGTTCGAGTTGGCCATGGCGGCCGCGGCGGGAGAGACGGCGGCCCTGCCCGAGGGCCCGGCGCAACGCCCCGTTCCCGGGTCCGGTTCGCCGACCGCGTCGCCGCTGAATTGGCCCGACTCGAAACCGCCCGAGCCGGCGCCGTCTCTCGATACGGCGGTGCTCGAGTCGGGCGCGCCCGCCCCTCGTCGCTCCGAGGCCGCCTCGACGAAGGAAGTCGAAGCCGGTCGAGCCAACGCGGCAGCGGTCGCCCACGAGCAGAACCGCTGGTCGGCGGGCGTCACGTGGATAGTCGGGTTGGCCTTGATGAACCTGATTGCCGTGGAGCCGGTCGCCGGCGACCGCCGCCCCGGCACCGCGACGCGTTGACACGATGCCTTTCGAATCGCGGCCGCTGGGCCGCAGCGGCCTTGGCGTCAGCTCGATCGGGCCCGGTGGCGCGACTTCGGTGCGCATCGGCGTCCGCCGTCCCGGGGGCGTCGATCAGGCGTTTGAGGCCCTCGGGAACGCGCTGCGGGCGTGGGTCGGCGAGCAGCTCAACCGGTTGTCGCGACCCGGACGGCGCGGCGGGCTTTGACGCTGGTCGCGACGAAACCGTCTCGATCGGATTCGGCGGCCGGGCCGGCGGCCTTCGCCACCGTTACGTTTTTCGCCGGCGCTATCATCGGCACGAGAACCGCGAGATTTCGGTGAAATCGCCGCGTCGAACGCTTCGCCCGGTGGACGACCGTCCGGCCGGACGGGAAAATGACGGTTCCTTGTCTTGAACCGTGAATTCTTCCTTGGGGTCGACACGTCCGCCATGTCCCTTGCACCGGGTCGCCGGCTTTTCGCGCACGCGGCCCATAAGAGCGTCGGAGTCGCCGGCGGCCGCACCGCCTTGACCGGCGAGCCGCCCGTGCCGCGTCTTGATCCTCGGGCCCGTTGCGGCGGGCTTCGCGTTTGCTTTGCCGTCGAGCGGCCCGAGGCTCGTCGGCGGCTTCGCGATTTGCAGAGGCGCCTCGAAGCGGAATTCCACGTGCACTGTCATACCGTGAGCCTTTGCCCCGGCATGGGCGGTCTCGATCGCATCGACGCCGCCGATTGCCTCGTGGTGCAGGCCCGCGGCGTGGCGGCGTGGGGCCGCTGTCCCCCGGCCGTTCGGTGGTACTGGGAGCAGGGCCGCCCCGTGGTGGCGATCGGCTTCGGCGGCCACGATGCGCCGGGCTGGAGGGTGATGGTGCGCGACGTTTTCGGCGCGGAGATCGGGCCGAGCCAGGTCCGCTCGCAACGCGTCTTGGTTCGGCCCGCGGCCTCGGCTTTGGGGCATCCCGTCCTCCAAGGCGTGGCGCCGCTGATCTCGTCGGCCGGCCTGCGATTCGTGGCGACTCCGTCCGAGGCGACCGTACCCCTGTTGATCGGCACGTCGGACGACCACACCGAGCCGGTCGCGTGGATTCGGGCCTGCCCCGGCGGCCAGTCCTTCCTGACCTCGCTCGGACATCCCGCCGACTTTCGCGAGCCGAGTTTCCTCCGGCTTCTGGTGAACGCCGTGCTGGCCGCGGCTCGCCCCTGAGCGGCGTGCGTGCTTCTCGATGTGGCGCCGTGGCGGCGCTCGACGATCCGAGGCGTCGCGTCGGCATGGCCGGTTCGTTCGCCGGTTGACGCGCCGCCGCCGCGCACGCAAGATTGGGGCGTGGAAGAGGGACGAGTTCCGTGGTCCGTAGGGATCGAGCACGGGGAGCGCCATCATGCGAAGGGACCGATGGATTTCGCGGCGATTGTGCGGGCTGGTCGTGCCGGCTTTGGCGGTTGTCGGGATCGTGTATTCCGGACAGCCCGCCCGTGCGGGCCAGCCGGACCAACTCATCGAGAATGGCGGCTTCGAGCAGGGCGACGAGCTGCCTGCCTGGTGGAATCGTTTTCCCCCGAAGGATGAGCGCGGCAACCGCCACCTTCGCGACACGTCGACGTTCCGCTGCGGCACGGCCAGCGCGCTGTTGTGGAACGTCGCGTCCAGGCCAACCGGGCAGGCGCCCATCCAGTGGAACCGGTACGGCATCGTCGTCGACGACGCCTGGGTGCTCGACGTTTCGTTTTACGTGAAGACCGAGGGGGTGCCGGCGGCCGGGGCGGGATGCCATTTCTACGACCAGCGGCGCGAACATCTCGGCTTCGTGGCGATTCGGGGACCGCAACGGGCCGACCAATGGACGCGCGTCGAGCGCAGGGTCGACGTGCCGGCGGGCGCGAAGACCATGGGCTTTGTGCTGTACGGGCGCGACGAAGGAAAGACCTGGTACGACGACGTGTCGGTCGCGCCCGATCCGGAGGCGACGGCCCGCCGTGCCGCGGTTCGGGCGCGGTTCGAGGTGCCCGAACGGGGCGACGGCGGATTCCGCCTGGTTTTGGCCCACTCGCTCCAGAAGATCCCGCGTCGGGAGCGCGTGGCGCACGGATTTCTCATCGACGAGGCGAAGCTCGACGCGGCCCGCGACGAAACCGAGGCGTTCCAAGTGGTCGTGATCCCCGAGGGCACGCGCCTCGAAGGCGTCGAGGTCGAGGCGGCGCCGCTTCGCGGGCCCGGGGGCGAGATCGAGTTGAAGTGGAACCGGGTAGGCTACGTGAAGACGGCGCCGCCGTCCTATCCGGTCGACTACGTGGGCTGGTGGCCCGATCCTTTGTTCCCGCCGGGCCGGTTCGACGTCGAGGCCGGCGAGCGTCAGCCCCTTTGGGTGCGGGTCGACGTTCCCGCGGACGCCGAGCCGGGCCGATATGTCGGCCGGATCACGGTCCGCTCGGGCGGCGTCGCCAGGTCGGTCGACGTCGAGCTGCGCGTTCGCGATTTCCGCTTGCCCCGGCCGGGGCGCCTGGCCACGGCCTTCGGGCTCTACGCCTCGGCGCTGGCCAGGGGCTACGACACGCAGGCTCCCTATCGGGACGCCATGCCCCTCGAGACGTTTCGGCAATGGTGCCGGTTTCTCGGCCAACGGCGGCTCACGCCGAAAAACGTGGCGCGGGAGTACATCGACGTGAAACGCGAGAACGGCCGGTGGCAGGTCGACTTGAGCCCGCTCGATCGGACGGTCACGTCGCTGGCCGAATACTACACTCCCTACGGCTTCTGCCTGCATCGACTGCCCGTGGCCGCCACGTTGTGGCACGACGGTCCCCGGCCCGACGTGCAGGCGTGGGTCGACCAGACGGCGGCCATCGCGGCGGCATGGGAGGAGCACGGTCTGCCGAAGCAGGTGTACATCTACGGCCCCGACGAGCCCCGCACGACCGACTATCCGTTCCTGCGGGATCTGTACGCGCGGCTGCGCAAGGCGGTGCCCGACTTCCCCATCATGCAGACGATCGGCGATCCGACCCCGCACGACCTGGTGGGGCTGGTGGATATCTGGTGCCCGCTGACGGCCCGGTCGGAGACCGAGTTCTACCGGGACCGTCTCGCCGGGGGCGATACGCTATGGACGTACGTCTGCTGCGGCCCGAAGCCGCCCCACGCCAACTTCTTCATCGACGAACCGGCCGTCGACCACCGGGTGCTCTTCTGGCAGGTGCGCAAGCTGGGCGCCACTGGGTTGCTCTACTGGTGCGCGTGCTGGTGGCCGGGGCTGCCCGCGCCGGGCGCGGGCGACGACTGCTTCCCGCAGAAGCCGATCGACATGGCCGACGTGCTGACCTACCAGAAGTACCAGTGCAACGGCGACGGGCTGCTGGTCTACCCGGGCCCCGACTGGACGCCTTACTCGAGCATCCGGCTGGAGGTCATCCGCGACGGCGTCGAGGACTACGAATACCTGGCACTGCTCGCCGAGCTGGTCGAAAGGGCCAGGGCCCTCGCGCCCGAGCGGCGGCCGGCGTCGTTCGAGACCGCGGAAGACCTCTGCCGGGTTCCCGACGCGATCACCCGTTCGATGACCGACTACACCAAGGACCCCGCCGACCTGTTCGACCGCCGGCGGCGCGTGGCCGACGCGATCGAAGGGCTCAGCGGCGAATCACGTTAGGCGCATGAGAAACAGGAGGGCCACGCAGCCCAAGACGGTGATTGCACAGCTCGGCGATACGGGAAACCTGGCCGGACCGTAGGTGCCGCAGTGGGGGCAGATGTCTTCGAGCGGGTTCACCCTTTCTCGGCATTCCCGGCAAGTCGCGCTTTGTTGAAGCAACGTCGACAACGCGCGGGCTGCCCGCTGCCATCCTCCTCGAAGGTTTTGCCAGACCCGTGACATGGAATTCGATCCTCCTCAATTGGGGCACGTTGGACAAAGCCGCCAAGACTCCTCACGTCGTGTATCGGAAGCAACCTCCCGGTTTTGGGAGGATGTTATCGCGTCAGGTGCACCTCGATGAGGCGATTCGCATCGGTGATCGGCTGCACCACGATTCCGGTGATCTCGTTGCCCTCGTAATCGAGGCGGTCGATGCGCCAGGTCGCGTCGATCTTCAGCGCCATGACCCGCACGGCCACGAAACGCGTCAAGGTGAACACCGCGTTGGAACCAGGGCCGCTGGCGTGTTCGTACAAGGGCAACATGCGGGCCCGGCCGAGCATGCCGGCGAAGTTGCGGCCGTCGGCCTGGCCGCCGAGAAAGGCCTTTTTTGCGTCGGACTTGATTCCCGTTCGCCCCGGTAACTGGTCTCCGGAGACCAGTTCCCCGCCGTGGACGTCCATGTCGCCGACGCTGGGCCCCATGTCGATCTGCCGGCGCACCACGGTCATCACGTCGCCCGGCGGGCCGACCTGGATCAAGCCGAAATTACCCGGCGGCATTTCGGTTCCGTCCCAGTCGCCGGGATACATGACGATTTCCGACACCCCGTCGGGGCCGGCCACGACGCCGAGGCTCCCCTGGCCGGGGCGGTAGGCGTAGTTGTCGCCCACCCCGCCCAGAGCCAGGCTGTCCCAGTTCTCCGCCGAGGTGGCAAACGGCAACAGGGCGGGATACCAGGTCGTGGCCGTGGCCGCCGCTTCGACGTCGGCGTCGTAGATTCCCAGGGCCTTGGCGAAAAACAGCCCCACCGAACCGTTGGCATGCGACGTCGTGAAGGGGACGCGAACCCGCACGCTGTTGGGCGGGTCGAAGGCGAGATTCAGCGATTCTTGAAGATCCTGGGGATAAAACAGATGGCCCAAAAGGATGTCGCCTCCCGGCGCGTTCTCCACGTTCAGCCCGACGTCGGCGTCCTTGGCTGCCGCGGGGTTGGCCCGCACGTACTGCCGCGCCTGGAGACGCGCGTCGACCGGATCGGGCGACAGACAATACCAACTGGTTTCGAGCGAGCCGTCGACCTTGTACAGGGCCGAGGCTCCCGCCAGCGCGGCCGCATCGGCCGTTCGCTGCAACTGGCCCCGCACCACGCAGAGATAACCGTAGTCGACGGCCAGCGCCACCACGCCCAGCAGGAGCATCAGCATCAAGGCAAAGAGGATGACGATGGTTCCCGCTCGTGGAGGCCGTCCGCCGGCCTGGAGTCTCGCACGACCGAACGAGGATCGCTCCTCACGACACCGGACCGAGTCGACGGAACGCATGGTGGTAGCTCCCGGCGGTTTCCTTGTCTTCTGGAATGAGAGACGCCTCGACGCGACGGCACGATCCGATCGAATCCGTCCCGAGGCGACGGTTCGACGAAAGCCCCACGCGCCAGGAGCATCTCGGAGAAGAGAGATCGACCGAAGAGTCTTGAGACTTGCCCACCTGAAGCCTAGGTCATCCCCGGGCGAAGTCAAATGCCCGCCGGGTTCGCCGCCGGGTCGCCACCGGCCGCCGAGAGACTTCGTCCAAGGCTCGCGGTTCGGGCGTTCGTCCGGCGTCTCGGGCGAAATGTGACGTAGACTTCAATGGAAACCTCGGATCGCCGGATTCGACTCGGCGGCCCCACCCTCGACGGCTCGGTCCGGCACCTCTCACCTCGATTGGCGCTGCCCCAAGAGACGGGCACGCGGAGGGAGGCAATGCCTACCAAGACCGGCGGGCTCGACTCGGGCAACTTCGTGCACGCGCCCGAATCGCCGAAAAGCGCGGCGTTCTCCGAGTATCTTGACTTCGCCGATCGCCTGCTGCACCAGTGGCGCGCGGCACGGGAAGCCGCAGACCGCCTGCCTCTTTCGCCGGAGGTCGGACAGCGCAAAAAGGAGCTCGACGCGCTGGTCGGCGACCTGGCCGATTCCTTCCGATCGCACTACGGCTTGAAGGCGTGCAGGCAGGATCCCGCGTTCCTGCCCGTCTCTCGATTCTTCGCCCGGTACCGCCCCGTTCGCGCGCCCTTCTCGATCCTCCACTGCAATCTCGAGGTGCCCTTGCACACGGTGCTCGCCTTCCGCGACCAGCACGATCTGGCGCGCGTCAACGCGGCTCTCTGCGAAGACGCACCCTTGCGCTGGTGGCAATCGGGACCGCACGACAGGCCGTGCTATCTGTTCGGAGAGTCGCTTTGGGAACTCCACGAATCGGAAACCGGCCAGAGCGACGAAGGGCTGGTCGTCTTGTTTCTGCAGATGTCGGGCGCCGGGCAACGGCATGGAAACGGACGCGTTGGGGACGGCTACGCCGGTTCCGCCGCGATGCGCGAAGCCGACTTCATCGAAGACGACGTCCGGCGTGTGGTCTGGCGCCGCTCGCGCGGCCGATGCGCCAAGTGCGGCGCTCGGGAAGGGCTCGAGTTCAACCTGGCGCGACCGCTGCGACCGGGTCACCGCGCGGCGCCCGATGACGTCGAACTCGTTTGCCGGGGCTGCCTGCCCGAAGGGAGCAGGCAGCCCTGACGATTCCGTCAAGCGGCGCCTTCCATGCGGATGGCGGCATGTCGGCAATCCGTGCCGGGCCGCGACGAGCCTCGATCTCCTTCGCCTCCCAGCGGCCCTTTTGCGGTCCCCGCCGGAGACGCCCGGTCGCGATTACCGCACGAGCCAGACGGGCGAGTAGACGTGCGATGTTTGTGGGTCGGCCGACGGGATGCCTCCCTTCATGAGGCAGGGCGCGGGCTGGATGATGACCCGCTTGCTGCTCATGCTTCCCGTCAACTTGACCTCCAGGATACGGACGCCCATCCACCCGGTGATCGTGTACATCGCGTTGTTGCCCGGCCCGACGACCTGGGTGAACAGGGGGATGCAGCGGGGCTGCCCGATGATCGACTGCAGCTCGTCTTTCATGCCGGCGCTGATTCCCGTATCACCGTTGAGCACCAGTTCGCCGTTCTCATCGAACTCGAGCGTGCCGCCGTGATAGGCCAGGTCGGCCGGACTGATCCCGTACAAGATTTGGCGGGCCAGGTCGGCGGTCGAGTTGTTCGACGAGCCGATGTCGACGGTGCCGCGGTTACCGGGGGAGCCGGTGCCTTGGGGGAAGAGGTTCACCTCGACGATGCCGTCCGATCCGGACGTGACGTACCCCGGTTGCCCATTCCCGGGTTCCACCCAGGTCCAGTTGTCCTGGAAGCCGTCGTTGTTCTCCGTCCCATCGGGTCCGTAGGCTGCCTCGTAGGTCTCCCAGTCGAGCGCGAAGGGCAGGATATCGAGGTTGCTGCCGTCCGAGGGCGTTTGGAATCCCGAGATACCTTTGAGAAAGGCGGCGGTGGCCTCGCCCTGCATGCCGCAGCTCGTCGCCCCCAGCACCCGGGCGAAGAAGAGCGGTGCTTCGCCGTTGATCTCGGAGGTCTTGCGGATGCGAACGCGAACGGCGTTGAACCGACTTGGATCGTCGAATTGCCAGACGGCGTTGGGATCCGAGGGATTGCTCAGGTAGCCCACCTGGACGTCCGACTCGGCGAGCAAGGGCGACCTGGCGCCCACGATATTCAGTGCCGAAAACTGGGAGGCGCTGTTTTGCACGGCTGCCACCCCGCCTTCCGGCAGGGTCCCTCCGCCGGCCGCGGTCGAGCCGAGCAGCTCCCACGCGGCGGCCAACGCCGCGGCGTCGGCCGACCGCTGAAGCTCGGTCGAGACCACGTGAAGGTAACCGAGGTCGACCGCGAACGCCACGAGGGCGAACAAGACGACCATCATCAGGGCGGTGAGCACGAGGATATTGCCCGATCGGCGCGGGCGTCGTTGTCGCGGGTTCATTGCAGGGTCTCCTGAACGGCGGTGCTTGTCGGGATGGGACTCGATCGACTAGAGGTCGGTGCGGATGACGCGCGGCGCGTCGTCGACCAAGACCTCGCCGTCGGCCAGGAACCGCCGCACTCGTTTGAGCGTCAGGGAGGTGACCCGGTTCGCCGCGTAGCCGACGCCCGAGTTCCCGACCGAGACGTCGGGCGAGTAGGCGTTCAGGTCATACACCCCACGCCAAATCCATGCCTTGAGGTAACTCGATCCGCCGAAGTCGCCCCAGGTGGTGGATTCGCCGTTCGTGATCTCGAAGCACAGCCAGCCCTCGTGCACCCGCATGGACTGCGTCCAGCGGATCGTTTCGCCAGGATACGCGAGAACGGCGTCGACGGGGGCCCGGCGCTCGATCAGGGGAACCTCGGCCTCCCAGACTTGGAGCTGCAATCCGCCCGCGGCGTACTCGAGCAGGCTCTGGTAATTCACGTCGAAGGTGCAGTGGAGCGAATTGGCATCGGCAAAAGGCGAGATGACGCAAGTCACCTGGGGAGCGTTCGTATCGACGTCGGGCTGGCCGACGACGAGCTCCCAATCTTCTTCGACGCGGACGACGGCTTGTTCCTCTGGCCGGACGACGGCGGACGAGAGGCCGAGAACCACAATCGCCAGCAGACCCCGAATGATCCACAGGCGCGTAGCAGGAGCGTAGGTGCCGAACATCGTAAACCTCCCGGCAACACAATTGCCTGAATCGAGAGTGTTCCATGAGACCGAGGAGCCGTCTCCGCCCACGCAAGATGAGACCGGGGCGGCCGCCAGCGGATGCGATGCGGAATGACGATCCTCAGCGGAAATGTCTCCTCCATAGAAAACGTAGTCTGAATCGGGCGGGAAAGCAAAAGTGGCTCCGGCGATTTCCGACCATGAGACCCCGGGATTTGCCGAAGACTCCGATCCTGACGGTTCGGCAACGCCGCCCCGTGGCCGGCACACCGGGTGGCGCCGTGCGGGGCGCGGCCCAATCGCGTCGGGCGCCCGGGGATCAGAACGTTCCCGCGGTTCGGGCCTGGTGCAGTTGGCCGGCAAGCTGATCGATGGGAGCGGGATCGAGGTACTGGTTGACCAGGCGCTGGGTCTTGTTGAACATCGAGTTGATCTTCGCCTGGACGAGCTTGTCGGGCGAGAAGATCTTGGCCTTTTCTTGCGAGAGGTACAGCGAGAAGTCTTCGCGCGTATCGAGGCTGCGCACCTGGCGGATCAATTCGCCGGCCCGGTCGAGCTCCCGGTTCGCCAGGCTGCGCCGGGCCTGTGCCAGCAGCACCTCGCGCCGCGTGACCAGGTCGATCAGCTCTTCCTGCAGCCCCGTGACGAACCCCTCGGCCTCGAGGCGCTGATCGTCGTTGGCGATCTGGGCCGTCAACGCGCGCCGAAGGCCCGGCACCATGGGCAGTCGGGCGAGAAACTCGGTTCCGTGCTTGACCAGCAGAATCCGCAAAGGAGGCTCGCCTGGCCCGATCTCAAGGCTCCCGCCCCGGTCGCTGCGGCCGATCCACTCGGTCGTCTTCGAGCCGGGCGCGTGGCTGTACACGTCGTATCCGGCCAGGGGCTGATGGGGGGCGGTCCGGGCCTGAAGCGTGAGTTTGGTGGTCGCGTTGGACGGCAGGACCCCCAGCGCGAGCTGCTCGAAGCGGCCTCGTCGCCGCCCGCTGATCGGGTTACGGAACCCGCTATCGAGCCGGCATCGCACGCCGGTTGGGGCAATCGCGTCGACGGTCAGGAACGTCCAGTCGATGGCGTTCACGCCGCGGAGCTTACCGCTTCGCTCGTTGTGCCGGATCACCGGCCGGAACAGATCGCCCGGCTGCACGGTGCGCACCGACCCGTCGCGGGGCGGGAACCCGCCGGCGCGCAGTCGGAGCACGACCGCGTCCTCGTCGACCGACACGATCTGCGCCAAGGGCGAAAAGGCGTTGTGGATGCCCTGAAACGCGGCGTCGCGGAGCTTGGCCGCCTGCCATGCGGGCACGCGCGCGACGTTGCCCCACTGGCGCGTGCGCACGTCGAGCTCGCGCACCGAGACGTCGTAGCCCGGGTCCCCAGGCGCGACCGTCACCAGGAACACCTTGTCGAACGGCTCGGAGGCGATCGATTCCTCCGGAAGCGACTCGACCGCGACCGACTCGAGGTCGTCGAGCATGGCCCGTCGCAACGGCGGGGGGGCCACGAGCACGTCGACATCCCAGGCCGCCCCGATCACCGCGTTGACTCGTTCGACGAGTCCCTCGGCCAAATCGGATTGCAGGCGGGCCGTCAACTCGGGCGCGCGCGCCGCGGCAACGACGACCTGCACCCGGTACGGCGTCAGCTCCCACACCGACTGGGCGTGCGCCGGGCGCGCGCCGGCAAGCAGCACGACCGCCGACCATGCGGCCGTTGCCCGGGCCCATCGACGAAAAGGCTGCAAGCGGGCCAAACTCATTTCTCCTCGACGGAATACTGGGCGGGGGGACGCCACGCCTCGACGTCCTGGTACAGCGTGACCGGCCGGGAACCCACTCCCTCGAGCGTGCCGAGGTAGGCGAAGTGGTCGGGCAACTGCCACAGGGGCACGACGGACACCTCGTCGTGGGCCAGGCGATGGATGCGGCGAAGCCGGCCGCGGACCTCGGCCCAGTCGGCGGCCTGGTCCAACTGCCTCAGCGCCAGGCTCATGTACGCGCTGCAACGGCCGCTCAGGCCGCCTTCGCCCAACCCACGGCGGGCGTCGACCACCGGCTCCCACATGGCCAACTCGGCATAGAGCAGGTCCACGTCGTCGGGAATCATGGCCGGCAGGCCGGGCTCCAACTCGCGGAGCACGACGGGAACTCCCACCAGCTTGAGTTGCCGCTGGATCGAACGGCAGGCGGTGCGGGCAATCTCGTGGGGCGGGTGGGCCAGCACGACCTCGGGCATCGATTCCCACGCGACCCCCTTGTTCTTCTCGATCGCGGCGGCCTCGCGAAAGGCCACCTCGGCCAGGCCGATCGCCAGGCGCGGCTCGAAGGCGCGAGGCGCGATGCTGCTGTCGTAGGCGTAATCGAGCGGATCGTCGTGCGACAGCCCGGGCGAGAAAGGGCCGCTCACGACCCGGCAGCCCGAGATCGACTCGCCCCGCGTCAGATGGTCGAGCACCGCTTGGCGATGGATTCCGTACACCAACGCCCGACGAAACGATCGACGCGACGGCAGGGGGCGATTCGGGTTCGGCACCAGACAATGCACCAAAGGCACGGCGTAGGGCTCGATGATCACGCCGTCGACCGCCCGGACCCGATCGAAGTCCCACGGGTTGATCCGATCGAGGACGTGGATCTCGCGGCGCGCCAGCGCGTCGATGGCGTCGGTCAACCGGGCGAAGGGCCGCTCGACGATCTCGTGGGGGCGGACCGAGCCGGTCTCGACGGCGTGCTCCCGGAGGACGAACACGGCGCCCTCCGCCGACTGCTCCAGCAGACGGTATTCCCCCGCAGCCGCCGTTTCGTCGGAAGCGTTCGCCCCGATCGACGAAACGGCGACGCTGCGCAACAGCCCGTGGGGCCGAACGTGGGCGCGGCGCAAGTCGGCACGCACCCGATGCACGAGACGGCCCTCGGAGTCCACCTCCGGCTCGACGGAAACCTGCTGGAGCAGCCCGGCCCAGTCGGCGCGGTAGGCGAGGTCATCGGGGTCGGCCATCGCGAGGAGCTGCCGGCCCAGATCGTAGCCGGTCACCGGCAGCCCGGCCGGCGATCGGCTCGGATCGACCCGGTACGCCAGGCGGAGGCCCAACTCCTCGATTTCGACTTGGCCCACGGGGCACTCGTATTTTCCGCCCTCGGTGCCGGGGCCCATGAATTCCATGAGCGCGCGGCACAAAAGCCGGCTGGCCCGGCGCGCGGCCCAGTCGTGAAGCTGCCCGGGGGCGACGTCGACCGCCGGCAGCGTCACTCCCACCACGAGCCGGCGGTACCGGCTTTGAACCGAGTCGATGAACTCCCTGCCGCCCGGAAGGTCGGGCCAGATGTGCAGCAAACGGCGCCCCGCCTTGTGGGCCTCGCGGAGACGCCCCTCGTCGACGTCGCGGCGCCCCTGCTCGAGCAGCCTGGCCGCCTCGGCCTGGAAGCCCTCTTCCCGCTGCTTGACCACTGCGTGTTCGGGATACAACTCGGCAAGATTGCGCAGCAGGAGCCGAGCCGTGCGATAGTCGTCGTCGGCAATCCGCTGGTTCACCAATTCCTGCGTGGCTACCCCCAGAGCATTCTCCAACCCCGGCATGTCGGGATTCCTCCGGAACAGCTCGCGGAGCATCGCCAAAGCCGACTCGAAATCCTTCTTCTGCAGGAACGTCGCGGCCTCGACGCGCAGGTAGTTCTGGATCGAGCCCTCCAGGTTGGGCACGTTCGGGTAGGTCGTCCGGAGGAACTGGAAATAGTCGTACGCCTCGTCGAGACGCCCGGCCTCGACCAGCCGGTTCGCCTCGTCGAGCACCAGCTCGTCGAACAGCTTGATCTCGGTCACGGTGCGCCAGTCGAGTTCGTATTCGGTCTCGGGCTCGCCGACCAGGCGAATCGTGAGGCTGCCCACCGCCGGCCTCGGATCGGGGACCCGCCGGTTCGGAAAGTCGATGGGCATCACCCGCAGCACCGCGTTGTCGTTGTCCTCGTCGAGGACGATCCGATCAAAGGGCTCGGCGCGGTACAGGGGCTGCTCGGGCTCCTGCTCCTGCTGCTGGTCCTGCGGCTGGTCCTGCGGCTGGTCCTGCTGCTGCGCGAAGGCGGCGGGCAGCCATCCCCACGCCGCGACGAGAACGAGAAAGGCTCCGAAGCACAGCAAAGGTGCGTAACCCCATGTCGCCGGGGCGTTCGAGCCGGCGGGGCTGGAGGCCATCGATCGTCGACGGGCCGCACGGATCATGGGATGAAAAACGTTGCTCACGGCTTCTGGATCTTGAAGAGGCTGCCGTCGTCGCCCCCCACCAACAGCGCATCGCCCAGGGCGACGGGGCCGGTCGCCAAAGGACACCCGGCCTCGATCTTGCCGGCCTCCTTGCCGGTGTCGGCCTCGACGCACCACACGACCCCGCTCTGCGAGGCCAGCACGAAACCGCCCTCGGTCGCCAACGGATCCCCGGCCAGCGGACCGTAGGGCAGGGCCACCTGCCAGGCCATCTGGCCCTCGGCATCGAGACAATGCAACTGATCGTCGGCCGTGGCCAGAAGGACCCGCTCGCCGACCCGGCCGGGGCCCCAGTCGTTGCGGGCGCCCAGGGCGCGCGGCTTGCCCGGAGTCAGGTCGGGCAGCTTGAACGTCGCCAGCGAACCCGAACCGTCGACCCCGTAGACCGTCTCTCCCAACACGGCCAACGGCGAGGCCAGCGGCAAAGCGAGGACGGCGTGGGCCTCGACGGCCAGATGCGCCCGGGGCTCGGCCTTGACGGCGATCCGATACAGGCCGCTGCCGTTTTCGGCCAGCAGGAACTCGTCGTCGCCCAAGGGAATCGGATCGGACCACGCCACGCGGGCGCCCGCGGGCAACGGGGGCTGGAACGGATCGGCAAGGAAGTCGCCCGACCGGGGATTGAGCAGATAGGCCTGCCCCACGGCACAAGGCACGAGAAGCCCCCCGGCAAACGCCAAGGGGCGGGCGGCCAGCGTCGTATCGGGCAGGTAAAGCAGACGCAGTCGCGGGCCGTCTTGGGGATCGTAGATCGACAGTTGCTCCGCCGCCTTGCCCACGGCCAGGGCCACCGCGCCGCCCGGCAACGGGGCGACCGCGCCCACCGGACCGCGCAACTCCGTCGGCTTCAACGCCACCGTGGGCCGATCGGCAACCGTCTGCCCTTGAAGCGACTGGGTCTCGACGTGAAAGACGGCCCCGGTCGCCGTCACCGCGGTGATTCGCTCTGCCGCGGCGTCGACCATCGGCTTCACCGCGAGTGGTGCAGCCAGGTGGATTTCCCAGAGCGGCTCGGCCGCCTCGGGCGCGACGGCCGAGACGAGCACGCCGGGCAAACCCATCCGGCGACGCACATGGAAGACCGTCTGGCCGATCATCACCGGAGGCTGGAGGGTCGCGCTGCGCCCGTGGTGGACCGCGCGGGGCTGAAGCCGGCCCTTGGACGACTGGACGTCGTAGAGGGTCAACTGGCTGTCGGCGATCCAGACCTGGGCTCCCAGAAACAGCGGAAAACGGATCAATCCCTCGGGGCTCGTTCGATCGTCCAGGCTCTGCTCGGTTGCAGCCCGGGCCTGGGTCACTTGGGCCAGCGGGCTTTCCGGATCCTTGCTGCTGATCTCGAACACGTACAGCTCGGCCTGGTCGGTCGCCACCAGCACGCGGACGCCCGATACCTGAGGGGCCACGTCGACGTGCCCTTGGAGCCGCGCGCTCTGAATCAATCGCACGGGCGGGTCGTCCTTCTTGCCGGGCTCAAGGGTCAGCACCCGAAGCGTCGCGTGCTTGACGCCGTCGTTTTCGGCGACGATGAGGTAGTTGTCGAGGATCACGGGCGGAACCGTCACCGATCCCGGATCGTGCCCCAGATAGACCACCTGTTTGGGCCGCCCGTCGCTCAGGTTGACCACGAACAGGTTCGAGTGCTCGGCCACCTGGTAGATGGTCGATCGCCGGAGGTCGACCGCCGGCGCGACCCGCAGGGCCTGGGGGAACTGGACGTACCCGGGCGAGTCGCCGGTCTGCAAGTCGATTCGCACGAGGCGTCCCGATCGCGTGGGCACGAGCAGGCGTTCGCCGGCGACCACGGGATGCCCGTCGAAGGGCTCGCCCACGGCGTGGCGCCAACGCGGCTTTCCCGTGCCGGCCTCGACCCGCAGCACCTCGTTGCGTTCGGCGTCGACCATGATCGCGTCGCTGCCGGGGGTCGGCGCCATGGCGGTCGGAGGAAAGGCGAGGCTGCGTCCGTTGTCGGCGAACCCCACGCGGCGGCGCCACACGATCTTGCCCGACGCCGCGTCGAGCCCGTAGGCCACGCCCTGGGCCACCGCGTAGATCACGTGCTTCTCGGCGTTGGGCACGGGGGCGTTCGCGGTCCGCGGAGCCAAGGCCACCGAGGCGAGCGTGCCGGCCTGCGGTTCCGATGTTTCGGCCGCCCGGGGCTCGTCGACGATCGTGACCTCCGACAATTGCGCTTCGGAGACCTCAACCACCGTTTCGCGCAGCTTCGGATCGTCGATGAGCCTCGGGTACTGCTTGAGCAGGTCGGCGTGGATGCGATACGCCTCGGCGGTCTGCTGGGCGGCCACGGCCCGCTTCATGCCGGCGACCGCCTTCTCGAGTTCCTCGCCGCGGGCGATTTCGCGCTTGGTCAGGGCGAGCCGGGCGTCGATGTCGGCGAGCTTCGTCACGGGCCGCGACGAGGGGCGAATATACTTGTTCACCAGCGCAACGGCTTCCTCGGTTTTTTGAACCAGGGTCGGGTTGCGTTCCTTGTGCGCTTGGCCGGCCAACTCCTCGGCCAGCTTGGGCAACATGGCGACCAGCTCGGGCTGAGCCTCGACCTGGAACGCCGCCTCCTGGGCGATCTCGCCGAGCACCTCCTGGGCAATCGCCAACGACTTGGTCCAATCGGTCGAATAGTCGGTGGCCTGCCGAAGCTTGGCCAGCCCGCAACGGACCCGCGCCAGGCTGGGCTCGGGACCCGGGCGGTTCCCGTAGCTCTCGAGGTACTTTTCGTATTTGGCAATTGCCTGGGTGTACGAGGCGGCGCGGTAGTCTTCCTCGGCCGCTTTGAGCAGCTCGTCGGCCCCTCGCCCCCGCAGCGACCAGATCAGGGCGGCCAGGGCGATCACCAAGAGCAGCAAGCCGCCGCCGCCGAGCAGCATCAAGGGCGAGTCCCAGTTGCGGCGGCCCCTTCGACGCGCGAGGCCGAACAGGCGCCGCCGCCGGCCGACCGGCGCCAGCGGCGCCGCGGTCGGAATCGTCTCGGCCGAAAGGTCGTCGCGATCCATCAGACCTTCCAGGGGGTCGAGCCCCGACGGCGGGGGCTGCGGAGCGGGGCGCGAGCCGGCGGGGCGCGCCGGCGTCTTCGGCTTCGCCGCGGGTCGATCCGGCGCCGGCGCAGATTTGGGGCGTTTCTTGCGGATCGACGGCGAGGGAATCTCATCGTCCAGCGGGGCGAGCCCGAGTTCTTCCTCGTCTTCCTTGGCCTGCTTCTCCCAACTGAGCTCTCCTTGGGCCTTGAGCTTGTCGGCGGGGGAGTCTTCCTCGGCGCGGTCGAGCAGTCGCTGTGCCAGCAATCGCGACAGGTGGCCTCGATCGACCAGCCACTTCGCGATCAACGCGGCCGAGAGCCGGGCCGACGGGCGCGCGATCTGCTGGCGCAAGTGCTCGATCAGCTCCGGGGCCACCAGGTCTTTCTTCTGCAATACGTCGATGAATTCTTCGGGAGAGATCATGGGCGTCCTTCGGGCGTTCCTAAAGGTCCTCTTCGTCGACGCAGGCCAATCGAACGTTTTCCATGCCCACCGCGTTGCCGGCGTCCAGCGCCATGACGACCGTTTCGTGCAACGCCTCGCTGTCGGCCAGGATCAGCAGGCTCGAAGGGCCGCGCGACCCGCTCGCGGGGGCCTCGCGCGACTCGCGAAGCTTCACCAGCAGTTCCTGCTCGCTCGGCGCCTCCTGCTCGTTGACCCAGATCGTGTTGTCGCGCGCGATGCGGATGATCACGTAGTCGTCATCTTGCTCGTACTCTTCCAGGGGCCGGGCCTGAGTCGAGGCCTCCTCCTGGTCGGGCGCGGGCACCTCGATCGACTTTTGCAGGCTGTAGGCCGCCGTGACCATGAAGAAAATGAGCAGCAGGAAGACCACGTCGACCATGGGAGTCATATCCATCCCCTCGTCTTCCTCGCGCTTCCCGCCGAAGCGAATCTCGTCGATCTCGTCGGGGGGCTCGTCCGAGCGGGGCGGAGCCGACGGGTGCGCGGCGCGGCTTGCGTGGCCCGGTGCGGCCGGGGGCGCCTTGGGGGCCGGCGTCGGCGGCTTGGGGATCGTTCCCTCGCGCCCGCACCGCGGACACTGGAACGACGCGCCGGCCCGCTCGTCGGGAACGGTCATCGACAAGGAACAATAATCGCAGCGAAACGCTATCGTCACGGCGAAGGGCACCCCGGGCCGGGCTACGAGTCATTCGATCTCCAACACCCCCACGTACAGGCCGTCGACCCCTTCGGCGCGCCCGATGGCCGACTCGACGCGCCACACGTCGCCGTTTCTCACCTTCCTCTCGGCCTTGACCAGCACGTTCGTCTTGCCTTCGAAGTACCCCGACTCGACGAACTCGGCGATTCGGGCCGCCTGCTCGTCTTCGTCGTCGGGGAGCGGAGCCCCCTGCATTCCGTCGCCGAGGTACACCCGGGCGGGGCCGGGGCCTTCCCGGGCCGCGATCGTGATGATCACCGCGGAACGCTCGCTCACGGCGCCGCCGTGGCGGGCCGGCGGCAATTCGACCGCCGACTGGACCGCCGCGGTGGAACACACCAGAAAGAAGATCAAGAGCAGGAAGACGACGTCGATCATCGGCGTGATGTCCAGCTCCGCCGTGTCGCGCACGCGGCGATGGGGGAGAACCGGCCCCGCCAACTCGTCGTCGTCGCGCCAATCGCCTTCGAGGGGGACGTCGGTGGCCATCGTGCTACGTCCTCCCGCCGGGTCCGCGCGTCATGGCCGCGCGAAACGACTCCATGAAGCGCGTCAGGCCCGCGCCGACCAGGTCTTCCATCTTGCGGATTCGCACGTTGATGCTGGCCGTCGAGAGCACCAGGGGGATGGCGATCGCCAGCCCGAGCGCCGTGGTGATCAAGGCCAGGCTGATGTCGTCGGCCAGCGCGGTGGGATCGACGTTCTCCTTCGAGGCGAGCTTGCTGAACGCCCCCATCATGCCCAGCACCGTTCCGAACAGGCCGAGCATCGGGGCGCTCTTGATGACCGTGTAGACCCAGCTCAAGCGGTGCTCCAATTCGGCCAGCACGTCGCGCTGGAAACGGTCGCTGAGCAGGCCGCGAACCTTGGCGTAGCCGATGTTGCGATTGGCCAGGGCGAGCGTCACCAGTTGCGGCATGGCCCGTTCGTCGCCGTCGCAGAGCTGCACGGCCCCCTCGAAATCGCCCGCCGCCAGGCAGCGGTCGAGGCGGTCGAGGAACTCGTCTTGTTCTTGCTCGCTGCGGAACCGGGTTTGGGCGACGCGCCGCCAAACGAGGATCACGCAGAAAGCACCCCACAGGGCAATCAGGCCCAAGGCGATGTAGTCCACAATGCCGGCGATCCAGGTTACTGCCGTCAGGTCCATGGTTCAACTTGTGTTGGGGTGAGATGGGCGTGGTCGAACCACTATCGGTAGGTCTGATCAACGACGTAGAACTCATACCCCCCGCGAGCCGAACGAATGCCGAAATAGGTCGTGCGGACGTTTTCGGGCGGCTCGTTGGCCGTTCGGGCCCGCGCTTGCTCCAATCGGAGCAGCTCGGCTTCCAGTTCGGGAGGGATGAACTTGAGGATGAGTTGCCCGCCCTCGATGCCGGCTTGCTTCAACAAGGCGCGGTCGGCCTGCTCGAGCCCGGCCTGGTTGCTCCAGGTCAAGTAGTAGCGTTTCTCCTGGTCGGCCGGGCCGATGCGCGAGTCGGGGCGGGGCTTGGTCAGGTTGTAGGCATAGGCCACCCGGTTGTTGGGCAACAGCACGCCCAGTTCGATCTTGAAGTAGTCGAGTTGCCGGGCATAGGTGTCGAGGGTGTTTCCTTCGCGAAAGCGGACTTCCCAGCGCCGGGCCCGCCCGGTGCCGCCCGGCCCGGACCCGATTCCCGGGTTGCGCCCGTCGCCCGTCGATCCCCCGCGCCCCGCGACGGCCTCTTCGGTCAACGAGGGATCGTCGAGCAGGGCCTGTTGATGGGCCACGGCGTCGGCGATCGCGGCGAGGGTGTTCTCGACGGCCGGTTCGTCGAGGTCGGTCTCCTGCCCCAGCTCCTCGGCCATGGCGGCGTCGAGTTGCATGCCGCCCAAGGGGCCGTCGCCCGTGCCGATCTCCTCGAGCGTGACCGGCACGGCCACCGTGCCGCCGAAGATCTGGCTGCTCAACCAGAGGATGAACAGGATCACGACGCTCGTTCCCACCAGGACCAGCAGCGCGATCAGCATGCTGGCGACCCGATCGTACCTCGAGACGCCCAGGCCGTAGGACGCGAGATCGGTTCGCACCGAGTCGACGCCGGAGGATCCCGTGCTCATGCCCCCGTCTCCTCAGTCCTCGAACACGGCGTCGGGCCGGATCGCGCGATACCAGGCTTGCCACTTCCGGATCGCCGCGGTCCGCTGCGTCTCGGTGGGGTCGTCGGGCAAGCCGAAACCGTCGAGCTTGCGGCTGAGCCGCCGCAGCGCGTCGCGGGCCTCGCGCACGATGACGGGATCGGGATCGGTCAGGGCATAGATGAGCACGGGCACATTGTCGAGATTCCGCTGGCGGCCCAGCGCCCGGACCGCCGCCAATCGCGCCTTGGGCGACGGATCGCCGGCCAGCTCTTGGAGCTTTCGGGCGTGTTTCGCCACGAGGGGTTCGAGCTTCTCGGAGGGCAGCTCCTCGAGCGCGCTGAGCGCCGCGTCGTAGTCGAGACTCTCCGTCTCGCCCAGAGAATCGAGCACCTGATCGAGGGACCCGAGTTCCAGCTTCGAGATGACCTGGCCGCCGCGGATGGTCAGCCCGGCCGTGAACTTCGGGAGGCCCCTTCCTCCGACGAGGGTGCCGTCGCCCAAGGTCTGCTGCTGCTCAATGCTCTTGCGGGTCGAACGAATCAAGAACAACACCCCGAACGCGGTGGCCGACACCTTGCCGCACTGGTCGGTCCAGCTCCCGTCGTCGGCTTGGTTTTCGAGAAGATAACGGACGCCGTCGTCGTACCACCTGGGTTGCTGTTCCGCTCTGGCTTCGGCCATTTCGCGAAAGCTGAAATACCGCTCGAGGGTGTAGAGGTAGTAGAGATTGTAGTCGCGCTGGGTGATCGTGTAGTTGGCCTGAACCCAGCCCTTGCCGCGCTCCAACGCCCGGTGCACCAGATCGGGATTGACCTGGGACTTGGCGGGCGCGGCCTCTCTTTTCTTCTCGCGCAGGGCCTGAGGCCGGCCGTCCTCCTCTCTCTTTTTCGGGGCTTTGCCGACGTTCAACAGTTCGGCGCAGATGTACAGGCTTCCCAAACCCGCCGTGGCCATGCTGGGCTTGATCATCGTCTGCTGCACGAGGGTGAAGTCGTTCGAAAGGTTGCCCTGATAGCCGAACCCGCCGCTGGGATCCTGGGTCTTCAGAAGCCAGATCATCCCGCGGTCGATCATTGTGGGTGAGACGCGAAACCCGGCGCGGGTCGCCTCCCAGAAGCTGAGGATCGCGTTCTGGGTCATTGACGTGTCGCCGGTCTTTCGGATCGAATCGTCGTACCCCCAGCCTCCGTGGCCCTTCTGCTTCGATTCGAGATAGGCGAGCAGGGTCTCCACCTCAACGCTGTAGCGGTTGGGATCGAACAAAGAGAAGAAGACAATCATCAGCGACGTGCTGTAGATATCCAGCCCCAGCTTGGTAGAGTCGTCGTGCGCGAGGGCCTTTTGCGAAAGGTAGTTGGCCGCCCTCACGATACCCGGATGGCTGGGATGCTTGCCCTCCTTCAGCAGAACGATTCCGATCAAGGCGACCGCTCCGGGCCTCGGGTCGGTGGTCACGTTCTGCTCCAGGAACCCGACCGCACGATCCACGGCCTGCCGAACCTCTCTGCTCTGGGGGGTATATGCCGACGCGGTTGGCGTCGAAGCGGCCAACCCGACCAAGGCCAGACCCGCGGCCAAGGCCGCGGGACCGCGGTTTGCCGAAATCGACATCCCCATCTTCCGATGCTCCTCCGTACCGTGAGTCGGCGATGAGCAGAAATGGCCTTCCCCCTGAAGAAGTGGGGGGCCGGCAAAACTTGCCGCCCGAGAAGCACGCGCCTACCCACCCACCAGCGCAGATGGTAGCCCTGACGACTACCTATGTCAAGGAGCCGCCGCGTGCCGCTAACCCCCTGTCGTGGGCATGGGCGAGTGCTGCCCTACTGCACCTTCCGCACGACGCCGACCACGACTCCCAGAACGCGGGCGTTTTTGACGTAGATGGGCTTCATCGACGAGTTGGCCGGCTCGAGGCGGATGCGGTTCCGCTCGGGAAACCACCGCTTGAGCGTGGCCTCGTTCTCGTCGGTCAGGGCGACGACGATCTGGCCTTTGCGGGCCGTCCGCTGCTTGCGGATCACCACGTAGTCGCCGTCGGCGATCTGGTCTTCGATCATCGAGTCGCCGCGGACTTCGAGCACGAAGAGGTTCTTGTTCCTGGAGCTGAAGAACTCGTCGAAATCGACGCGCTCGCCCTGTTCGATGGCTTCGTGCAGCACGCCCGCCGCGATCTGGCCGGCCAGCGGGAACCCCTTCGGTTCCTGGTATTCGTCCGACAGCCGGATGGCCCGCGATAACCCGTGCGACGACGAGGGGCTGCGATCCCGGAGGATGAGCCCTTTCTTTTCGAGGGCTTTGAGGTGGCACATGACGCCGTTGGGCGATCGGATCTTGAAGTGCTGGCCGATCTCGCGGACCGTGGGGCCGTAGCCGCGATTCTCGATGCGGTCGCGCACGAATTCGTAAACCGCTCGCTGGCGATCCGTCAGTTTTGGTGGCTCCATCGAAAACTCTCCTGGGATTAGACACGGCAGGTTGGTAGACACTCTTCCTGGACAATCGTACAATATACGAGTGTACACAGTCAACCACCTGGAGGGGCTCCGGGCCGAAAAAATCGGCCGGGCGGACCGCATTCCCCTGTCGAGCCGCATGGCGAGCGGCCCGCAGGCGGGGGGGTGGGCGGGCCGGCCCGCTCGGGCGAGACTCCTTGCCGGATACCACAAACGCCTCGTCCGAGGGGGGGTTGGCTGGCCGCCTTCCGCCGGTATGCTTGGAGGGGCGCTGCGCACAACCACCTTTTGCGGCTCTCGGCAGAGCGGCGAGCGAGGCACGAGATGGGCAGAAACGACGACACGGTAGGCAGGCCGATGGAGGTCCTTCTGGTCGAAGATAGCCTGGCCGACGCGGGGCTCACGATGGCTGCCTTGCGAGAGGGGCAGGTCCCATGTCGCGTGAGCCTGGTTCGCGACGGCGAGGAGGCGTTGCGCTTTCTGGGCCGAGAGGGCGTCTACGCCCGCGCGCCGCGCCCCGATCTGATCCTGCTCGATCTGCATCTGCCCAAGAAGGACGGTCGGGAGGTTCTGCGGGAGATTCGCACCGACGAGTCGCTGGCCGGTGTTCCCGTGGTGATCTTGACGTCTTCCCGAGGGCATCAGGAGATCTTGAAACGCGAGCACCTCGAGGTCGATACCTACCTGATGAAGCCGGTCGACCTGGATCGGTTTCTCGATGTTGTGCGTTCGCTCCGCCGGTTCTGGCTGTCGGAGGTGATTCTGCCCACGTTGGCCTGAGAAGGGGCAAGGAACCGTGCCATCGCCCCCCGATCGCGTCGAATCGTCGCTGGCCTCAGGCGAGCTTTCGCGCCGCAATTCACTGTTGGACGGAATCAACCGCGTCGTTCGCGAGGCGTTGACCTGCGACTCCGAGGCCGAGGTGGCCCAGGTCTGCCTCGACGTGGCCGAGCAACTCACGCAGAGCAGGTTCGGCCTGATCGGTGAGATCAACGCCAAGGGGCGATTCGACACGATCGCCCTGAGCGATCCCGGTTGGACGGCCTGCCGAATTGCCCAGACCGAGGCCGTCGTCGCCCTGCGCGACATGGAGGTGCGCGGCGTCCTGGGGCGGGCGATCCTCGAGGGCAAGCCGACGATCGTCAACGACCTGAACGGCGATCCCGACCGGCTCGGCCAGCCCGATGGCCACCCGCCCATCGCCAGTTTTCTTGCCGTTCCACTCAAACAGGCGGAGAAGACGGTGGGCCAGATCGCCTTGGCCAACCGTGAGGGCGGGTACGAACCGAGGCACGTGACCGACGTCGAGGCGCTGGGTGTCGCCTTCGTCGAGGCGTTGTACCGGAAACGGGCCGAGACGGGCTTGCGCCACGCCCAGGCCGATCTCGAGGCCCGAGTGGCCAGGCGAACCGCCCAGTTGGCCGAGGCCAATCGCCGGCTTCAGGCCGAGATCGCCGAGCGCGAGCGGGCCCAGCAGGCCCTGAAACGAACCGTCGACGAATTGAAGCGATCGAACGAAGATCTTCGCCAGTTCGCCTACGCGGCCTCCCACGATCTTCAGGAACCCTTGCGGGCCGTGGGTGGCTTCGTCCGCTTGCTTCAACAGCGCTACCAGGGCCGGCTCGACGACACGGCCGACGAGTACATCGCCTTCGCCGTAGGGGGGGTGTCGCGCATGCAGCGGCTCATCGACGGGATGCTGTCGTTCAGCGCGGTGGGCAGCCACGCCGCCCCCTTTCGACCGGTCGACGCGAACGAGGTCGTCGACGAGGCCGTGGCCAACCTCGATGCCGCGATCGGCGAGCACCACGCCGAAGTCACGCGCGACGATCTGCCCACGGTCACCGCCGACCGGACCCAATTGATGCAGCTTTTTCAGAACCTGATCGGCAACGCGATCAAGTTTCATGGACGGCAGCCGCCCCGCGTTCACGTGGCGTGCCGCCGAACCGAGCGCGACTGGGTCTTCGAAATCCGCGACAACGGCATCGGCATTCCCGCGAAGTACGCCGAGCAGGTGTTCGGCCTCTTTCGGAGGCTCCACGATTCGGAAAGCTACCCCGGGACCGGCGTGGGGCTGGCCGTCTGCAAACGGATCGTCGAACGCCACGGCGGACGCATCTGGTTCGACTCGGAGCCCGGCAAGGGCGCCCGCTTCTGTTTCAGCATTCCCGTCGCTCCGCCAGCCTCCGAAACCACCGGTTAGAGCCTTACGCCGCGACTTCTTCGCGCCGTGCGCGCATGTTGTGAGGTGGTGGGCCGATAGAGGGATGGAGTGTTGGAGTGATGGGATAATGGAATTCGGCTCGGATGGGGGCCCTCACTCCACCATTCCATCACTCCCAGCGTTCCCTCATGGCGTATCTTCTGCTTGGTTGCGGCCACGGGCCGCGTTCGGGAGCTTCTCGCGCGGGCACACGCGCGCCTCAAGGCGCCGCCGAGAGTGCCAGTTCGAGAGCGACAAGAACCGTCACGGCCACGGTCACGGCAATCGCCGCCCGGCGGTCGACGTGTCCGTTGGCCCTGCCCAGGCCGAAGTGGGTTCCCAGGCCGTTCCAGAGCCGCAGTCCCGCCGCGATCAAGGGCAGCCCGACCGCAACGACGACCCAGGGCGATGTGCCGTGGGCGATCAGCTCGCGAGCGTCGCCGCCGCGGACCCAGGCATCGCCCGCCAGGTACGCCCCGTTGGCGACCAGGCAGAATCCCGCGAAGAAAGCGGCGAGGTAGGCATGCCGCGGAGTGACGACCCGCACGACGGCAAGCAGCAGCAAGGGGATCACGGTGCCCCATACGGCTCCGCCCCACGCCACCAGCAACGGATGGGGGTTCTCTCCGGCATCGGTTCGAGAAATCGCCAGGGGGTGCAGAATCACGCGCTCGATCGTTCCGCCCGATGCCCAGAGGTGCAGTACGTGGCCCAATTCGTGCACGGCCATCATCCCCAGCCAGCCAAAGGCGATCGTCGAGAGAATCAAGAGGCATTGGAAGAAACGACCGTTCACCTTGGCTTCCTTCGTCGGGCGAAAGGCGACGTGGGGCCGGCAAAGATGCGCGTCGGCCGTTCTCACGTTACCCGGAGTTGACCACTTTGGGCAAGATGCTTAAAATAACTCGGCAAGGGGGTATCACGTGCCGCGAAATCCGACTTCCGGTGTGACGTTTGGCGAGGTCCTCCGGTTGAGCCAGACGAAATCGCCTCAAGGAGAAGATTGACATGGCCACCGCGGGCCAAGTTCATGGCGACATCACCCAGTGCATCGGGAACACGCCGCTCGTCCGGCTGCAGCGAATCACCGAAGGCTGCGTGGCGACCGTGCTGGGGAAACTCGAGAACTTCAATCCCCTTTGGAGCGTGAAAGACCGCATCGCCCGCGCCATGATCGATGCGGCCGAGCGCGACGGTCTGATCGGCAGCGATACGGTCATCGTCGAGCCCACGAGCGGAAACACCGGGATCGGCCTGGCCTACGTCTGCGCGGCGCGGGGATACCGCCTCATGGTGACCATGCCCGAAAGCATGACCGTCGAGCGGCGGCGGATCTTGAAGGCGTTCGGCGCGGAGCTGGTGCTCACGCCGGCCAGCGAAGGCATGCCGGGCGCGGTGCGCAAGGCCGAGGAATTGGTCGCCGCGAACGCCCACTACTTCATGCCCCAGCAGTTCAAGAACCCGGCCAACCCCGAGATCCACCGCACGACCACCGCCGAAGAGATCTGGCGTGACACGGGCGGGGCGGTCGACGTGTTCGTGTCGGGCGTGGGCACGGGGGGCACGATTACCGGCGTTGGCGAAGTGCTCAAGGCGCGCAAGCCCTCGGTCAAGATCGTGGCCGTCGAGCCGGCCAACAGCCCCGTCATCAGCCAGACCCTGGCGGGCGAGGAACTCCGGCCCGGCAAGCACACGATCCAGGGCATCGGCGCCGGGTTCATCCCCGACGTGCTCAACGTCGACGTCATCGACGAGGTCGTCAAGGTGCTCGACGAAGACGCGATGGAGACGTCCCGGCAACTGGCCAAGCAGGAAGGATTCATGTGCGGCATCAGTTGCGGGGCCGCCACGTGGGCGGCCCTCCAGATCGCTCGGCGCGAGGAGTTCAACAACAAGGTCGTCGTGGTCATTCTTCCCGACCTGGGCGAGCGCTACTTGTCGACCAAGCTGTTTCCCGATTGATGACCCGTCGAGCGCGCGGATGCGTGATCCGGACGACCTGTTCTCCGCCCTGGCCCGCAGCAAGTTTCGCCGTCGCATGAAGCTGGGGCCCGCCGAGCGGAGCTATCTGGCCGACAAGACGCTTGAGGTCGTGCTCGACCATGCGGGCCGGTTCGTGGCCGAGCGCCTGGCCCCAGCGCGGCCCGAAAACGACGGGCGCCAGACGCCCATGCGAGGCCACCCGGTCTTCATCGCCCAGCACGCCACGGCCACTTGCTGCCGAGGCTGCCTAGCCAGGTGGCATGGCATCGCGCGGGGCAAAGACCTCTCGCCCGCCGAGGTTGAGCACGTGCTGGGCGTGATCCGGCGATGGCTCGAGGCCCAGGGCGTCGAAGACCAGTCGTTGCCGTTGTTTCCCGAATTCCCGTGACGGGTGAGGCTCCATGCACGCAGAGGTTCTCGCGATCGGCGACGAAGTGGCCGGCGGACAGCTTCTCGACACGAACAGCCAGTGGCTCAGCCAACGGCTCGAAGAGATCGGCATCCGGGTCTTGTACCACGCGACCGTGGGCGACGAGTTGGGGCCGCTGGCCGAGGTGTTTCGGGAGGCGGCGCGGCGGTCCGACGTGGTGATTGCCACGGGCGGGCTGGGCCCCACGGCCGACGATCTCACCCGGCACGCCATGGCCGAGGCGGCGGGCCGCGCCCTGGTGCTCGATGCGGGGTCGCTGGAGCACATCCGGCAGTTGTTCGCCCGGCGCGGTCGCATCATGGCCGCGCAGAACGAGCGACAGGCCCTGTTTCCCGAGGGAAGTCGGCCGATCCCCAACCCACACGGGACGGCGCCGGGCATCGCCATGGAAGTCGCCCGGCCGGGCAAGGGGCCGTGCCGGCTATTTGCCCTGCCCGGCGTGTCCGCGGAGATGCGCGAGATGTGGCACGCCACGGTGCTGCCGGCGTTGCGCGGGCTCGGGCGCGGGCGCGTGGTCAAGCGGCGGGTCATCAAGTGCTTCGGGGCCGGCGAGAGCAACGTCGAGGCCATGCTGCCCGACCTGATCCGCCGCGGCCGGACTCCGACCGTGGGGATCAACGCCAGCCAGACGACGATCCTGCTGCGCATCCTGGCCGAAGGGGCCAGCGAGCCGGAGTGTGACGCGCTGATCGAGTCGACCGCGGCCACGATCCGCGCGTGTCTGGGCAGCCTGGTCTTCGGCGAGGGCGACGACGAACTGCAGGATGCCGTGGGCCGGCTGCTTCGCGATCGGAAGCAGACGTTGGCCACGGCCGAATGGGGAACGGGAGGAACGATTGCCCACTGGATGAACGACGCGCCCGACGCCCAGGGCCCGTATCGGGGCGGCGTCGTGGTCGCCGGCGAGGCGGCCCTGTTACAGATTCTCGGCGTTCCCGCCGGGCATTCGATCCCGACTGCCGAGTCGACCGGGGCGATGGCCGCAAGCTGCCGCCGGATGTTCGCCGCCGATCTGGGGCTGGCGGTCGGGCCGTTTCCCGCGTTCGATCCCGCCGCCCCGGAGCCGCAACCCGTGTTCGTCGGCTTGGCGCGGTCCGAAGGCGTGGAGGTCACGCCCTTTCCCTATGCGGGACATCCCGCCACGTTGAAGGTCTACTGCGCGAAGCGAGCCTTGAACGTGGTCAGGCTTGCCCTGACGGAAGATCGCCGCGTCCCGTAGCGACCAGGGCGCGATCGGGAGCACCCCGGCTCAGAGTATCGCGGCTTAGTCGCAGGGATCGCCCTGCGATTGACATTCGGGACAGAGGTCGTCGGAAATCCACGCGGAATCGTCGTCCCAGACCGCTTCCACTTCCCAGTGTCGCCCACAGATCGGGCAACACATCTCCACCATCATCATCGGCATCGTCGGGTTCCGTATCGTTAGCTCCCGAGGCCCTCACTCGGGGATCTTGCCCTCCTCTCGGTTCTCGCAGGCCGGGATGATCCGTGTCCCGGGCGCCCGCCGCCTTCTCCTCAGGGCCAGCGCGCACTTTGGGCAAAATGGGCTGGCGCGGTAAGGGGCTTTGTGGGAGAATCGTTCGTGTGACATTCCTCGACACGAAAGGATTCTCCATGCTGACAGTCGGTGAACGGGATGCGGTGAACCTCCTGCGGTTCTTCGATGACCTGCCAGACCCTCGGTCGACGGTCAATCGGCTGCATCGACTGGGTGACGTGATCGTGATTGCAGTCTGCGCGGTGATTGCGAACGCCGATGGCCCGACCGCGATTGCGACCTGGGCGAAGCTGAACGAGCCTTGGTTGCGAAAGCATCTGGCCCTGCCCAACGGCATTCCCGGCAAGGACACGTTTCGGCGTGTGCTGGGATTGCTCAATCCGGTTGCCTTCCAGCAGTGTTTTCAGCAATGGCTGGAGTCGTTGCAGCTGCCCGCCGACGACCCGTCCGGCGAGAAGGCGCATATCGCCATCGACGGCAAGACGCTCCGCCGATCGCACGACCGGAAGAACGGCCTGGGGCCGGTGCACATCGTGAGCGCCTGGGCATCGGATCGCGGCATCAGCTTGGGACAGGTGGCGACCGAGGAGAAGTCCAACGAGATTACCGCCATCCCGCAATTGCTGGACTTGATCAACGTCGAAGGGGCCATCGTGACCATCGACGCCGCCGGCTGCCAGAAGAACATTGCCGCGCAGATTGTCAACGGCAAGGGCGACTACGTCTTGGCCCTGAAGGGCAATCAAGGCAAGCTCTTCGACGACGTATCTTTGCTGCTGGGTTGTCACATGCGGGACGACTTTGCAGACTGTCCTGTGAGCCGTTACGTCGAGGTCGAGAAAGGACATGGGCGGCTGGAGGAGCGGAGGTACTACCAGATTACGGCCCCGGATTACCTTCACGGCCGGTCGGAGTGGGAGGGGCTGAAGACCGTTGGGGCGGCGGTGCGGATTTATGAAGAACAGGGCGTGCGGAAGACGGACACCCGCTACTTCCTGAGCAGCCTGCGTCGCAACGGCAAGCGATTCGCCAGCGCCGTGCGGAATCACTGGGGCATCGAAAACACGCTGCATTGGTCCCTTGACGTGACGTATCGGGAGGACGAAAGCAGGGTGCGCGATCGCACGGTCGTGGAGAACTTATCCTGGCTGCGCCGCCTGACGTTGAGTCTGATCAAGCACCATCCCCACAAGCAAAGCAACATCATGAAACGCCGCATGGCCGCCTGGAGCGTGGACTTCTTGATGCAAGTCCTTACTGGCAAGGGCGCTTAGTGTGCGCTGGCCCTGGCCTTCTCCTCGATCCCTGATCCGTTCTCCTCTATCCCTAATCCGCTTTTCGATGCCCAATCCTGACAAAGAATCTGCCAAGAAATCGAAAACTCCGGAAGCAAACGCCACCGAATAACTCGCTTCTGGTGCATGTACTCCCCCATTGCACGGGGGGCGCGGAATAATACGAAGAACCGGCGGGCAATGGCCGGCAAAACAAGGGGGCGACTCCCCCCTCGCGTGACCCTTGGGGCCGGCGGTTGTGAGACGCCGATTGCATTCGGGACGACCCGCGTCAAAACTTGTCGGCGAGCGGCCACGACACTCGCGCCAGGGGTCCCAACGGCTGACCCGCCGCCGGCCGGACCATGACCGACTCGCGGGGGGCGCCGGGCGGCTCGGGCCCAAACGCCACCCCCCGGGCCCGGACGATCGACTCGGCGAAGTGGCCGGGTGGCATGGCGAAGCTGATCACGTCGCGCTCGATTCGGCGAGCGTACGCCGCCGCCGAGGCGAGCAGCCTCTCGACCACCTCGACGTCCGACGGCTCGCCGCACAGCTCCGAAACGAGCAAACGATCGGCCTCCTCCTCGACGCGAGCGTAGCCGACCATGCGCCCCGCGCGCCGGCACACGAGCAGCTTGAAGCGCGCATAGGCGTGGAACAGCATCTCGTAGAGCTGCCAATACTCGGCGTCCCTCACCACCTTGCCGTCGTAGTTCGGCGTCCGGTCGTAGAGGCGGGCCATGGCGCCGAGGTGCTCGGCGCCGAACGTGCCGACCAGCTCGCACGGCTCGGGACGATCGCCCCAGTCGAAGGCCCGGGCCGACGCCGCCCGATAGGTCTGGGGGATCGTCTCGAAGCCCAGGCCCTCGTAGACGGCCGGCAACTCGGTGAACAGGACGGCCGGCGCCCTCCGCTCGTCGACGATACCCAAGGCGTGCCGCAGCAGATGCCGCGCGACGCCCCGGCGGCGGAACCGCTCGCGCGTGGCCACCGAGGCGATTCCCACGATCGGGCGCGGCTGCCCGTTCAGCCAGATCTGCATGGGCATGAGCGACACGTTCGCCACGAGCTCGCCGCCGTGGTAGAGAGCGTAGGGCGTCCACGTGTAGAACCGCCGGCCCCGTTCGACCATCTCGCGGAACACGGGCCGGTCGACGGGAAACACCCCGATGAGAAACTCGTACAACGCGATCCGCTCCGCGTGTTCCGGCGTGCGAATTCGGCATTCCGACGGGTCGAGATCGTTCATGGGCGGTTCGGGGCGGGATGTGTTGCTCTGCCGACCGGCGGATGATAGCCTGTCGGACGGCGTTTGGGCAAGCTCGATCGTTGTTGCCCGATTTCGTGTCTCGACCGATGGGAGGTGCAAGATGCGGCGGTTCTGGCTCGTGTTGGCGGTTTTGGCACTGGCGTCGGCCGGCGGCGCGATCGACGAGGCGACCCGGGCCGGCGCGGCGACGCCGCCGGGGGCCACGGTCCGCGATTTCGGGGCGGTCGGCGACGGGGTGGCCGACGATACGGCGGCGATCCAGAAGGCCGTCGATTCGGGGATCGGCGACGCGCGATTCCCGCGCGGCGTGTACCGGCTTACCCAGCCGGTGGTCGTCGATCTGGATCGCGTGGGGCCGGCGTCGCTGGTGGCCGGCGGCACCGCCCGAATCGTCATGGAAGGCCCGGGGCCCGCCTTCCGGTTCGTCGGCACGCACGAGGGTACGGCCGGCCCGGCGACGGTCAAGCCCAACGTCTGGGAACGGCAGCGGATGCCCGTCGTCGACGGGCTCGAGATCGTCGGCGCCCACGACGAGGCCGTGGGCATCGAGGCGACCGGCACGATGCAGCTCGTGGTCACCCGGGTCAATATCCGCCGGACCCTGCACGCGATTCACCTCGTCAAGCGGAACCGCAACGTGCTGGTGAGCGACTGCCATCTGTACGAGAACCGCGGCGTGGGGCTTTTTTTGGACCACGTCGACCTGCACCAGATCAACGTGACCGGCTCGCACGTCAGCTACAACGCGGCCGGAGGGATCGTGGTCCGGGGGGGCAACGTGCGCAACCTGCAAGTGACCGGCTGCGACGTCGAGGGCAACATGCCGCTCGAGGCCGACCGGGCCGCCGCCGACCCGCCCACGGCCAACATCCTCATCGACTGCACGGGCGGAACGGCGGGCACGGCCGAGGTGGCCATCACCGGCTGCACCATCCAACACACCCACGCGGCCAACGACTCGGCCAACATCCGCTTCGTGGGGCTCGACGCGGGCGACCGGCGCTGGGGCCACTTGGTGATCGCCAACAACGTCATGAGCGACGTCCAGATCAACGTCGACGTCCAACTCGCCCGGGGCGTGAGCATCGTGGGCAACACGTTCTGGAAGGGCGTTCAGCACAATCTTCGCGTGGTCGACAGCACGAACGTGGTCATCGGGCCCAACGTGATGGACCGCAATCCCCGCTATCAAGACCAGGCCCAGGCCGACGACGGCGTGTTGATCCGGGGCTGCCAGGATTGCACGATCGCGGGCCTGCACCTCAACGGCGTGCGCCGCAAGTCGGCCGGGCTGATCCTCGAGGACTGCCGGCGCATGAACGTCACCGGCTGCACGATCCTCGACTGCGACAACGCCGGCATGTTGTTGAAGAACGTGACCGAGAGCCGGATCTCCGACTGCCTCATCCGCAACGAGCTGCCCGACGCCGAGGGCTGGCGCCCGGTGCGGATCGAGGGCGGCGCCAAGCTGCTTTTCGACAGCCCGGCCGAATACGGCCTGCCGGCTCGCAAGAGCCCGTAGCCGATCCCGAGGGGGCGGAAAGCGGGAAGCCGAGATGATAACCACAAAGGGCACGAAGGGCACCAAGAGGCAGATCGTCAGGCTCATCCGCGGGCGCCGGGCGGGCGCGCGAGGCCGCCCGGGGGTTTTTGGTCAACGGGTCATCGCATTTTCCAGTCGGTGCCCCCAAGCGGAGGAGGAGTCGATCGTCGGCGGGTCGGGATGGAGCCGCGGTTTTGGTCAACGGTTCGTGGT
>Ga0334899_1000888_pt1 | contig 32328 bp, 26 predicted proteins | sample GraSluR3_MG_FD_207219 | JGI IMG/M metagenome (GOLD analysis project Ga0334899, IMG submission 207219) | Sludge microbial communities from methane-producing bioreactor in Wageningen University, Netherlands - Granular Sludge_8_08-R3 | ecosystem: Engineered > Bioreactor > Anaerobic > Unclassified ...
GGGCTGCACCTCGCGCACCCCGTAGGTTCCCGGCGCCAGCCCCTCGAACGAATACTCGCCCTTGGCATCGGTCTGGGTCGTGTCGATCACGGTGCCTGAGGCATCGAGCAGGTGGATGGTGACGCCCGGCAGCAGCGGCTCGCCGGGGTCGTAGAGGCCGTTGCCGTTGGGGTCGGCGCTGACCCGGCCGCTGATCCGGCTGGGCAATAGCTCGGTGAAGTCGTAGCGCACCGCGTCGGTTGCCGAGACGAGCGTAATGCCCACGATCGAATCGGGGGCGACCAGCTTGCCGCCGGCCGAGCCGACGTGATCGCGTCCGTCGTAGTAGCCCTCGGGCTGCACCTCGCGCACCCCGTAGGTTCCCGGCGCGAGCCCCTCGAACGAATACTCGCCCTTGGCATCGGTTTGGGTCGTGTCGATCACCGTGCCCGAGGCGTCGAGCAAATGGATGGTGACGCCCGGCAGTAGCGGCTCGCCGGGATCGTAGAGTCCGTTGCCGTTGGGGTCGGCGCTGACCCGGCCGCTGATGGTGCTGGGCACCAGCTCGCCGAAGTTGTACCGCCTGCCGTGGACGCCGCTGTTCAAGCGGATTCCGGTGATCGAATCGCCCGGGTTGTGCGCGTAGCCGCCCGCGGTGCCGGCCGCGTCGAGTCCGTCGAGGTAGCCGGCAGGCTGCACTTCGTCGATCCGGTAGTTACCGGGCATGAGGCCCGTAGCCGACCAGGTTCCATCCAGCCGGGTGACGACCTCGATGGGAGCGGACGCCGAGCCGGTGGGCGGAAGATACTGGATCCGAAGGAGCACGTTTCCGATGCCCGTCTCGCCCGGGTCGAGCACGCCGTCGTTGTCGGCGTCGTGGTAGACGGTGCCGCTGAGGGTGGCGGGCCGTGCCTCGGCAAAGTCGTTGCCGACGCTGTCTTCGCCGCCGAGCAGTTCGACGTCGCTGATGACGTCGACGCCGGCAACCCGGCCTCGCTTCGCCCCGTCGACCGTGCCGGCGGTCGCCCCGATGCTGAAATACCCGTTCGGCTGCGTTTGGATGATGCGATAGGTGCCGGGCAGCAGATCGTCGAAGCGGTACTTGCCCGAGGCGTCGGTCGTCGTCGTGCGCCCCGTGCCGACGTAACTCTTGCCGTTCCACGCGAGCAGCGTCAGCTTGACGCCGGCAATGCCGGGCTCGCCGGCGTCGCGCACGTTGTCGAGATCGACGTCTTCGTAGACCGTGCCCGCGATCGAAATCGGCAGCGGAGTCTGCTCGATCGCGAAAATGGCGCCCGCCGTGTAGACCGATCGAGGCTCGTTGCCGGGAGGCATGTAGTCGTCGGGCGGCAGGTCGAGGCCCGAGCCGCCGAGCCGGTCGTCGTAGTAGTCGAAGAACATGTCGGTGCCGGTGGCCTCGAAGAAATGATCGGCGGCGAACGTGGCGGTGAGCCGCGACCCCTCGAACTCGTTTCCCTCGGCCACGGCGTTGGGGCCGAGGAATCCCTGCTCGTCGACGTCGATCGTGAAGACCAGCTTCTCGCCGGCGTCGAATCCCTCGAAGCGGAAGGAGAGCGTGGTTCCCCCGTCGACCACCGTGGCGTGCACCGAGTCGATGCCCGTGTGATCGACGAGGAGCAGGGGAGAGGATCCGAAGGCCCCGATGCCGCCCGGCTCGGTGTCGAAGAAGCAATCGCCGATGGTCAGGCCGTTGCCGAGCTTGTCGGTGTCGATGATAAGTTCGGTGAGTTGGGTGCCCGGCGCGCCGCCAACGAACGTGATCTCGAACACGTCGCCAGCCTCATCCTGCCCCGTGGCCTCTTCGAAATAGACCGCCCCGATCCGAATCGGATCGGCCGAGAGAAGCTCGCGGGGCTCCATCTGCTCGAACCGGCAGATTCTCGGTTTGCGCCAGAGCGTCGACAACCGCTCGCCAAGGGAAAACAGACGACGCGCCCGGCGGCGCGGTTGAGATGCTTTCCGTCGCAGGCCCACAAGTCACCTCCATGTTGATGCGTCGCTCCGGCCCTCTCCGTGGCCCGGAGCATCGTCACGGCTCGGTCGGCCGGATGGCCGTCATCGGCGAGAAACGGCGCCGAACGCGTCGTGCCCCAATTGCCACAATCGCACGGTCGTATCGAAACTGCCCGAGATCAGCATGCCGGCTTGGGACTCCCAGGCGAGCGTGGTGACCGAGCCGGTGTGGCCGACCAGGCGGTAGCGCTCGCTCTCGGTGGCCAGATCCCAGACGCGAATGACGTTGTCGCTGGCGCCGGCGGCCAGCCGATCGATCCCGCAAAACGCCAGCGACATCACCACGCCGGGTCGCGGCGGCAGCGAGGCAAGCAGCGTGCCGCGAGCCGTATCCCAGACCAGCACGCTCCGCTCATCGCCGGCGGATGCCAACTGCAGCCCGTCGCTCGAATAGGCGAGGGCCCGAACCCGACGGCGGTGGTGTTCGAGATCGTACAGCACCCGGCCCGCGACGAGGTCCCAGATGCGGATGCGTCCGTTGCGGCCCGCGGCCGCCAGCCGGGTGCCGTCGGGCGAGCAGGCCAGGGCGCGGACGTCTTCGCCCGGCGCCTCCAGCACGGCCAGCGGCTCGCCGGTGGCCCCGTCGAACAGCCGCACCACCGGCTCGAACCCGGCCACGGCCAGGATCCGGCCGTCGGGAGTGAACGCTAGCTGGCTGATTCCGCCAAAATCGCAGTCCAACGTGCGCACCGTTTCGCCCCGCGCGGCCACCCAAAGCTTGACTCGACGGTCTTGGCCGGCCGTCGCCAGGACCTCTCCGTTGGGGCTGAAGACCGCACTCTGCACCCAATCGGAATGGGCCGCCAACTCGCGGAGCAATTTCCCCTGGCGGGCGTCCCAGATTCGCACCTTGTGATCGTCGCCGACCGTAGCCAGCATCGTCCCCGTCGCATCGAGGGCGACGCACGAGACGACCGGCATCTTGGGAATCGCGATCTGCCCGCGCAACTCGATCACGTCGCTGGGCCCCAGCTCGATAATCGACTCCGCGACCGATGGGGGCACCACGACTCCGGCCACCAAAACCAATGCCAGCCAACAAGATCTCCGCATAGCGACGACTCGGTTGCGAGGTCTCGGGGCAAGGAGAAGCCCGACCCGTGGCGCGGACCGGGAACCGTTCTCTCTTTAGATCGGCCGAATCGGCCCGCCGCCCCATGCGAAGTCTTGGAATATGCCGATAATGCCGCGAATGCCGGTCAAGAAGCACGGGAAGACTGGCGAAACCAGGAGAAAGCACAGGCCTCTGGGAAAGAGGAATGAACGAAGAAGCATGGATAACGAACGGAAGAACACAGAGAATGGGCGAAGAGGGAAGAACGAGCGGCTTCAGAACAGAGACAGAGAAAAGCCGGTTCGCCCCTCTTGGTTGCGTCTTCCCTTATCTGCTTCTCGCCCTCGTTGATGCGGCCGCCGCTCCACGCGGCCGGAAACATGCCGCAGAGGGGGCGGATGGAGAACAACCGGAGGAACACGCTTCAACGACACGCACAATCACGGCCTCGGGCCGTGCCGATCGACCCGTCCTCGATCGGCCCGACTCCCAGAACGCCCTCTTCCGTTCTTCATTCATCGTTCCTCGTTCCTCGTTCCTCGTCTCCATCACCGCTTGATCAGCGGTACGAAGTCGCGTTCGTTGTGGCCCGTGTAGAGTTGGCGCGGGCGGTGAATCCGCATGTTCTCCGAAAGATGCATCTCCCGCCAATGGGCGATCCAGCCGGGCAACCGGCCCAGGGCGAACAAGACGGTGTACATGTTCTTGGGAATGCCCATCAGCCGGTAGATGATGCCCGAGTAGAAGTCGACGTTGGGGTACAGTTTGCGCTCGATGAAGTAGGGGTCGCTCAGCGCGATCTCCTCGAGTTCCTGGGCCAGCTCGAAGAGCGGGTCCTGCTTGCCGTACTTGTCGAGCAGCCGGTGGCACACCTCCTTGATGACCTTGGCCCGGGGGTCGTAATTCTTGTAGATGCGGTGCCCGAAACCCATGAGACGGAATTCGTCGTTGGGGTCTTTTGCTTTGTCGACATACTTGCCCAGGTTGCGGTTGTCGTCGAGGATCATCTCGAGCATGTTGATGCACGCCTCGTTGGCCCCGCCGTGCAGCGCCCCCCACAGGGCGCAGATGCCGGCCGAGATGCTCGAATAGAGGTTCACCGTGCTCGAGCCGACCATGCGCACCGCCGACGTGCTGCAGTTCTGCCCGTGATCGGCGTGCAGGATCAGCACGAGGTTCAACGCATCGACGAAGGCCGGATCCATCTCGTACCGCTCGCTGGGAACCGCGAACATCATCTGCAGGAAGTTCTGGCAGTAGGTCAACCGGTTTTCGGGATAGATGAACGGCTGCCCGATCGACTGCTTGTAGCTGAAGGCCGCAATCGTGGGCATCTTGGCCATCATGCGATAGATGGCCACCTCGCGCTGCTCGGCGTTCCGCGCGTCGAGAATGCCCTCGGAGTACACGGCCAGAGCCGCCACCGCCGAGCTGAGAATGGCCATCGGGTGGGCGTCGGGCGGGAACCCCGCGAAAATCTGCTTCATCCCCTCGTGCAACAACGTGTGCACGCGGATGTTGCGGCGAAAAGACTCCAACTCGTCGGCCGTGGGCAACTCGCCGTAAATCAGCAGATAGGCCGTCTCGGTGAAGTCGCACCGCTCGGCCAGCTCTTCGACCCGGTAACCCCGGTAGCGGAGCACGCCGTTCTCGCCGTCGACGTACGCGATTTGGCTGATGGTCGAACCGGTGTTCGCATACCCGTCGTCGAGCGTGATGTGTTCCGTCTGGGCGAACAGTTTCGAGATGTCGATCGCCCGATTGCCCTCGCTTCCCACGACGATCGGCAAGTCGAACTCCCGATCTCCCAATCGCAGCTTGGCCGTTTCGCTCATGGCTTCGTCCACCTACGCGACTGTCGGAACAGGCAAACGCTCACACCAAGCGCTCCAGGCGTCCTGGCGAGCCTTACCACTCTAGCAGCCTTCAGGCGACCGGACAATGATTCGCCGGCAGCGATGAATTGCAACTCGATGAACGATAATAGGTTGCGCGCTCCGGCCAACAGGCGAGCCGAACGAGACACGGCAGCGACGTCCCCGTTGAACGTCCGGCCGTCGAACCACTCCATCGTGGGGTTGATGGTCGCGTCTGCGCGCAGCCCGACTCGAACCGCGCCCTCACCGGGTGCGCGTGTCGTCCAACGGCGTAATGTGCTTGGCGGCGACGTGCCGCGAACGGTACTCGCGTACGTAACCGCCGGTGCCGTGGATGCCGATTCGTTGTCCCACGTAGTAGTTCAGGTTGACGCCCGGAGCCGGCGTCACGTAGCAGCGGACCGTGCCCTCTTGGTCGACCAGGGCATATCGCGGGGCCCCCAGCTTGGAAGATACGACCCGTGCCAGCCAACCCTCCCCGTCGAAACGCGCCTCCGAGGCAGCTTGAGTGCCGGCGATTTGCTTGGGCGAACCTTGGACGGCCTGCCCCGAGGCCGCCTGCTCATAACCGGCCCGTTGCACCCGGTCGAGCGCGAGCAGACGTTGGTGCACGTCGCGCGAAGCATTGAGCTTTTTGACCAGCAGACGCGCGCGGCCTCGCTCGACGGCGGTCTCGGCCCTTGCCAGCAGGGCCTCGGCCCGCGCCGCTAGCTCGTCGAGCCGCCACGCCCGCGCCTCTTCGGCCAAAACGGCCGACAGGCGCGCGTCGACCGCTTCCCACTCCGCTTGAAAGCTCTCGGCCACCTCACCCGCCGCGTCGCTGGAGTCTTCGCCGTCGGCGCGGGACGTCGTTGGCTGGGTTGGGGTCCCCGCAACCCAAGCGGCTTCTTTGGGCGCGACCGGATCCGCAACCGGCGAGAGCTGGCTCTGCCCTGGGCTGCGGGACTGCCGAGCCGTTTGCACCTGGGCTGTGCCGGCCGCGGCCCCTTCCTTCAAAACGGCCGCCGGCGCACGGCCCGTCACGAGCGGACTTGAAGCCGGAGAGGTCTTTCCGACCCCGCTCTTGTGGTAGTTCGGGTCGACGTACCTGCCGAATATCCAGCGGAACTCCCCAGCCGGCGGGGCGATCTTGTACCAGACCGTCTGGTTCGAGGGTGAACCCGAGGTAGCCTTGCCCAGGATCTCGACGATCTCGCCCCGATCGAGCCGCACCTGGATCACGTCGCGGTGATCGCCCAACTCGCTCCCAACGCGGGACGCCACGCGATCGCCCGTCACAACGGCCAGACCGTCGCGCCCCACATCGAGATACCGTCCCGATACCCACGAGAAGCTGTCTTCCACCGGCCGGATGGCGTACCATCCCCCCGGGTCATGGCGGTAAACCTCGACCGGGTCGCCCGTGTTCAGCTTGCTCGTCGGATAGTAGTCCCTTCCCGGCCCGCTGCGCACCTGCACGTCGTCGCTCGTCACCCAGGCTCTGTAGGGGAACGTCTGTTCCGCGCACACTGCCAGAGCAGGCAAGACAAGGAGGATCCACAAGGCAGCAAGGCTCCATCGCATCAACAAGCCTCCCGGCCGGCGAACGGAACGATCCGACAAAGCGACGAGGAAAAGGCAAACCGCGGGCTTTTAGCCGAAAACGGCGGCTGACTCAAGACCGGTTGGCTAACGATCGCCCCAACTTTCGCCGCTTTCCGACCCGCCGCCCCGCGCCCGCGCGAATCCGGGCGGCGCACCGTGCGAGCGCACGAGCAGCCAGATCGCCGCTGACCATCCCCTCTTAAGAGGCGTGCATTTGACGCCGCCAGCCGCGTTTTCCCGATAAGAACCGTTGACAGAAAATGTAACGATCGGCAAGATTAGTGGCTCTAGGAAAGCTGGAATGCGCCGACAACTCATCTTTCGCTCTCTTCTGTTCCTACTGACCCTGGCGGCCGTGGTTCTTTCCGTGGGGGGGTTCGTTACCCTTGCGTTAGGCAGGCTGCTGGAGGCCATGGGTGATGCCGTGGGCGCTCAGGTGGCCGGTTACGTCGCCTTGGGCTGCGGCGTGCTGTTCGTCGTCGATCTGATCTGCCTGGTCCTGGTCCAGGCTGTCCGTTCCCTGGTCGAGTTGGACGACGATTCGGAGCCGAAATAGCTCGCTACTGCCAGCGGAACTCGGCGTCGGGTATTTCGACGATGAAGTCCGCCCCGAACGCCTGGGAGGGGGTCGCGAAGCCGGCCGGCACGGCGCTGGCCAACACCCGCTCGACCGAGGCCAGCGCCGTCGCGACCGTCAGCGCATAGCCGTCGGGCGTTTCGAGGGTCGCCTCGACGCGGTCGCCCTGGGAGTTCGACGCGCGGCCCCAGAACGAGGCACGCCCCGGCTGCCCCGATGCCCTGGGACCGACGAAATGCCGCACCACCGCGCGCAACAGCCGTTTGGGGAAGGGAAGACGCAGCGCGGGCAGCAGGGGTCGTAGCCGGCGGAGCCAGCGGATCCGGCCGGGCGCCATGGCCAGGTAGACCTCGACGTTGGGGATGCCGGTCGAGTGCCAAGCCGAGGCCACGTCGCCCCAGGGGATGGTGACGGCCCATCGCCGCCCGTCGCGAAAGGGAATCTCCATGCTCTTCCAGGCGGCGGGGACCTCGGTAATGCGGCCGTCGATGCGAGCCCGGCCTCCCCGGGGCAACCCTTCGAGCATGGTGTTCGCGGTGCCCGGGCTGATCGCGCCGACGCCGCAGAAGGCCAGGATCAGTTGGGTCGCGTCGGGCAGGCGTCCGGCCAGCTTGGCCGCCAGGCAGTCGCTCGGCACCACGTCGAATCCCACGGCCGGCAGCAGGCGGATGCCCGACGCAACGGCCCGACCGTGCCGCGCCGCCGCTGCCTCGATGACCGCGATCTCGCCGGTGATGTCGAGGTAGTCGACCCCCGCCTCAAGGCACGCCTCCATCATGGGCTCCGCCGTGGCCGAGAACGGGCCCGCGCAGTGGAGCACCGCGCGAAGCCCCTCGATCTGGGCGGCGACGCGGTCGGGGCAATCGAGGGGGAAGACCCGCCCAGGCAGGTCCAACTCGGCCGCAAGGGGCGCGATGCGCTCCGTCCGACGACCGGCCAGCAGGGGTTTTTGGCCTCGCCGGGCGGCCTCGCTCGCGATGCGGCGGCCCGTGTAGCCGTTGGCCCCGTAGATCATCCACGAGTCAATCGAGGGGGAAGTCTTCTTCAGTGCTCTGCTTCTGGTAGATGGGCAGGTGGCGGTAGTAGACCTCGAGGATCATGGTGGCCATGGACGTGCAGTAGAGGCGGCCGCCCTTGTCGGTGACGTGCCCGGCCTCCATGTACCAACTGCCGGCCTCGTGCCCCTGCTTGGCCTGCGACTTGACCAACTGGTCGCGCATCACCGGGTTCCACTTTTTCCACAGCTCGCCCTCCCAGTGGCTCATGACCTGGGTGGCGTAGTAGTTGTAGTACATGTTGTTCGTCGAGGGCCCCCGGTCGCTGATCCACTTGACGCCTTGCTGCAGCGCGGGATGGTCCCTTTTCCAGCCGAGGTACATGCGGCAGAGCAGCCCCACGGACGTGGTGCCTTCACGCCCGGCGGCCGGATCGGTGTACCCGTAGTGCGCGCCGTTGTTGGCCTGGACGCTGTCGAGGAACCGGTAGGCTTTCTGCACGGTGATGGGCGGCACTCGCAGGTAGGCCATGTGGCCGCTCTTCAAGGCCATGACCTGCCAGCCGACGACCGACGTGTCGCCCGGGGTGCGCGGCTGATAGCGCCATCCGCCGCCAATCTGGTCTTGGGCGTAGGCGATAAAGTTCAACGCCTGCTGGGCTGGCACGTAGAGCCCCTTGTCCTGGGTCATGGCGTAGGCCTCGCACAGGGCGATCGCGGCGATCCCGTGCGAGTACATGTTGCCGCCCGCGTCCATCAGGCTGCCGCCCTTCTGATCGACCCGCATGTTGTTGACAAGGAAGTAGAGCCCCGCGCGGATGCGATCCTTGTACTCGCCGTCCTTGTGCGTCTGGCCCGCGCCCAAGAACGGCAGCAGGGCCATGCCGGTGGCGCCGTTGCGGGCCTGGGGATGCCCCGGGTTGCGGCATTGCCCGCGGCACTTGGGGCACTGGGTGTGATCGAAGCTCCAGCTTCCGTCGGGCAACTGATGCTCGGCGAACCACTTGAGGGCCAAGGCGACGGCGGCTTCGCTCGCGCCGGTTCCGCCGCGCGAGGCCACGAGGCGTCCCTTGCCCGCGCCCCGGCCGTCCAACGCGCCACCCGAAAAGGCCCCGATCTTGTGCAGCAGGTCGCTCTTCGGGGCGCGGTCGAGCCCGACGTCGAGCTCGACCGACACGGCGGCTGCTTCCATGTCGTCGAAGGGCGACGTGTCGACCGTATCCTGCTCGAAAGTCGATTCGAACACCGCGTCGCTGATCTCGGTCGAGATCGCCTCAAGCGGCGCGTCGTCCAGATCGGTGATCTCGACCAACTCCTCGTCGTCGCTAGGCGCCACGAGCAACTGGGCGGTCTGGTCGAGCACGGCCGGAGGCAGCGTCAGCAAGGCCAGGGCCAAGAGCACGACGATGTGGATCACCATGCTCACCAGCCAACTGGGGGTCTGGCGGAGCACCTCCCGCATCCACGAGCCGAACTTGCCCTCGTCGTCGAACCCGGCAGGGCCCTCGTCGCCGACGGCCCGCGCCGGCTCGCCGGCTCTTGCCTCATCCGGGGCGGCCGCTTGCTTCGCCCTGGTCGCGGTCTCGGCCTCGGCGCCGGAGGCGGTTGGGCCGTCGACGTTGGTTTCTACCTGGGGGGACGGTTTGTCTGGCATCGGTCGCCGCTCCCAACCATCGGAGAAGAACACCCAAGCAAGAGAATCTCCCTGACTCGATTTCAGGTTACCCGGAACCACCACGAAAGGCAACCAACGACCACCCTGCGCCCCCGCTCGGGGTCGCGTCGCCGAATGCCCCCCCACTTAAGGCGGGTGCGCCGCACGCGGCGCCTGCGAATCGCGGGGCAACGCCTCCCCCCCCTTCTTCGGCAAGTCGCGCAAGTGCCGCTTACAAATCGGCCGTCAGCCGATACAATGGTCGGTTTGGAGTGTCGCAGAGACCTACTGCTTGAAAAACTCGTCGAGGATCCGATGGCCAAAGGCAAGGGTGGAAAGAAGAAAAAGGCGGAGACGGTCTTTCTCGTGTGCGAGGAGACGGGCGACTACAACTACAGCCTGCGACGCAAGCCGGGCGGCGAGAAGCTGAAGCTCCGGAAATACTGCCCGAGGCTCCGCAAGCATACCTGGCACAACGAAAAGAAAAAGTGACCGCGGCCGAGTCCTCGGCCGGGCACCGCTTCCGTTGGCGACGACGAGCCGGGTCCAGGCGTCATGGTCAAACGCTGGCGAATCCATTCGCATGACCCCGACCGAATCGCGGGGCTCCAGCAGGCGGCGGGGGTGACGTCCGTCATCGCCCAACTGCTCATCTGCCGCGGTATCTGCGACCCCGACGCGGCGCGCCGGTTCCTCGATCCCAAGCTCTCCGACCTGCGCGACCCGAACGACCTGCCCGGCTGCGCCGAGGCCGCCGAACTGCTGGTCGAGGCGATTCGCGACGGACGGCGCATCGTCGTCTACGGCGACTACGACGTCGACGGAATCAGCGGCACCGCCATCCTGTGCCGCTGCATCCGGATGCTGGGAGGGAACGCGGGCTATTACATCCCCCACCGCATCGACGAGGGCTACGGGCTGAACCGCGATGCCGTCGACCAACTGGCCGAGCAACAGACGCGCCTGCTCGTGACGGTCGACTGCGGCATCGGCAGCGTCGACGAGGCGGTCGCGGCCCGGCAGTGCGGCCTCGACCTGATCGTGACCGATCACCACCAGCCGGGCCACCGCTTGCCCCCGGCCGCCGCGATCGTTCATCCCGCCCTGCCCGGCGGCGCGTATCCCTTTCCCCACCTGAGCGGATCGGGCGTGGCCTTCAAGCTGGCCTGGTCGATCTGCCAGCGAGAGGCCGGCGCCCGCCGCGTGGGCGACCGCATGAAGGAGTTCCTCCTCCAGGCGGTCGGACTCGCCTCGCTCGGCACGATCGCCGACGTGGTGCCCTTGATCGACGAGAATCGGGTCCTGGTCCGCCACGGGCTCGATGCGCTCAAGCAGCGCCCGCCCGTGGGGGTGGCCGCGCTGATCGAGGTGGTCGGCCTCGACGACAAGCCGCGGCTCGATGCCGAGGACGTCGCCTTCTCGCTGGGCCCGCGCCTGAACGCCGCCGGGCGTCTCGGGCAGGCCCAGCTCGCCGCCGAGCTGCTCATGACCGAGCGGCCCGAGCGGGCCCGGGAGGTCGCCGCCTACATCGACGGCCTGAACGCCAGCCGCCAAACCCTCGAACGAAGCATCTACCTGGCCGCCCACAAGCAGGCCAAGGAACGGTTCGACCCCGAGGGCGACCCGGCCCTCGTGCTCGCCGATCACGGCTGGCACCCCGGCGTCATCGGCATCGTGGCCGGCCGGCTCGCCGAAAAGTACCATCGGCCGGTCATCCTGATCTCTTGGGACCCCCTGGGCGTAAAGCCGGGCGTGGGCTCGGCGCGAAGCGTGCCGGGATTCAATCTCTACGCCGCCCTCGAAACGTGCGGCCACCACCTCGACGGCTTTGGCGGCCATGCGGCCGCCGCCGGATTGACCCTGAAGCCCGAGCGTCTCGACGAGTTTCGCGCCGACTTCTGCGAGTTCGCCGGCGCCGAGATCGGCGACGACCAGCGCACCGCCGATCTGTGGATCGACGCCGAGGCGCCCCTCAGCGCATTCACCCTCCAGGTCGTCTCGCAGATCGAACGGTTGGGCCCCTTCGGCCAGGCGAACCATCGGCCCCTGGTGTGCGCCAGCGGCGTGCGCCTGGCCGAGCCTCCCCGGGCGCTCGGGACCGGCGGGCGGCACATCGCCATGAAACTCCAACAGCACGACGTCACCTTGCGCGCCGTGGCCTTCGGCGGCGCCGACTGGACCGACGCCCTCATCGGCTTGAGCGGGCCCATCGACGTGGCCTTCCGGCCGGTCGTCAACACGTTCCGCAAGCGGCGCAACGTCGAGTTGCACTTGGTCGACTGGCGGCCGGGTTGATCCGCGATCGGGCCCTTTCGGCCCCCCGCTTCCGATGACCGAGCGTCCACGCGAAAGACGGCGATGAACTCCTCCCAGTTCGATCAGGCCAGGGAGCAGATGCTCCGCAGGCAGTTGCAGGCTCGGGCAATCCACGATCGCCGCGTGCTGGCCGCCATGGCCCGCGTGCCCCGCGAGCAATTCGTCGACGCGGCGGCCCGCGACCACGCCTACGCCGACCGGGCCTTGCCCATCGACTGCGGCCAGACGATCAGCCAGCCCTACATCGTGGGGCTGATGAGCCAGGGGCTCGGCTGCCGGGGCAACGAAACGGTGCTGGAAATCGGCACGGGCAGCGGCTATCAAACGGCCGTGCTGGCCGAGATCGCCCAAGAGGTCATCAGCATCGAGCGCCACGAGGAGCTGTCGAAGCGGGCCGCGGCGCGTCTGGCGGACCTCGGGTACCGGAACGTAACCCTCATCGTGGGCGACGGCACGTTGGGTTGGCCCGCGCGCGCCCCCTACGACCGGATCATGGTCACGGCCGCCGCCCTGGGATGCCCCGCCGCCCTGTTCGATCAGCTTCGCGAGGGCGGGCGCGTGGTCATCCCCGTCGGAGGACACGACTGCCAGACCCTGAAGGTCGTCACCAAGGTCGGCGGCGCCCGCGACGAGATCGACCTCGCCCCCTGCCGCTTCGTTCCCCTCGTGGGCGCCCAAGGTTGGCCCGAACCGCCGGCCGGCGACTGACGCCACCCCACGAACGCCCGCCCCACCGATCGCACCCCCCCTCGCGTTTCCGCCGAACGGCCGTTTGGTCAACACGCCGGCCCGTTTTCCAATTCGGCCCGCCGATTGGGGTACCGATTCCCGTTCCGCGAGCCTTTTGGTCAACCGACCAGCCGGTTTTCCATTTCGGCCCACCGATTGGGGTACCGATTCCCGTCGAAAGAGCCTTTTGGTCAACAGGCCGGCCGTTTTTCCAATTCGCCCCACCGATCGTGGTACCGATCGTCGTTGGGCGAGTCTCTTGGTCAACAGGCCGGCCGTTTTTCCACTTCGGCCCGCCGATCGTCGTAGCGATCCCCGTTCGGCGAGTCTTTTGGTCAACAGGCCGGCCGTTTTTCCACTTCCGCCCGCCGATCGTGGTAGCGATCCCCGTGCGACGGGTCTTTTGGTCAACTGACCAGCCGTTTTTCCAGTCCGGCCCGCCGATGGTGGTGGGGCTGACGCGGACGCTTCCCTCAAGCGAGATCCCTCTTGGCCGTTTCCTGGAGTTCCCACCCCCGATTCGCCCCTCAGTCTGCGATACCCCCGAAGTTCTTATGCCTGCCCCCCATTTTTCGTGCATTTCATTCATTTCGTGGCTCCCGTCCGACGCCGGCCCATTTTACCCGATGTGCTGGCCCAATTTCGAGGGCTCATCTTGAAGCCCTGTCGAGCGGATCGCCGTTCGCGCGCAGTGAGAGCAGCGGATGGGCCGGCGCTCCGCTGGCGGGCTGCACCCGACAAGACCCCGAGCGGTCCGTTTAGAGCACCCGCGCCGTTTTTTCGCCGCGGGATACTTGACAGGCATCCCGCGAGCGGTATCCTGGCGCCTGGTGGATCGTGTTCCGCCGAGTTCCCCAAGCATTCGCCCGAAACGTCTCGGGCCCGATCATCCGTCGTCTCCGGTGATGAGCCCTTTCGCCGAGATTGGCACTGTCGCCGGTCCGCGTGGCCGAGTTTCGCCCCGCGAGCTTGGCCGTCACCCGGACGCGGCGTCGGTCCTCGTGGCGCTCCCGCGATGCTCCCGCATACCTCTGCAACGTATCCCGACACCGAGCAGCCCCCAGGGTATGGCACGGCTTGGTCGTTGGCCGTGCCGCGGCGGACTGCGACAGGGGCGACCTCGCTACGCACCGGCGGCCCGACGGGCACGATATCCGCAGCGCGCAGGAACTCCTGGGCCACAAGGACATTGGCCCGACCATCGCCTACAGCCACGATTCGAGTCAGGGCGGGCGCGGCGTCGGCAGCCCCCCGGGCGCAATGACTCGTCGGCCGGACGAGCGCCCGCAAGAAACTGCCTATCACGCGGCAGACCGTGCGACAAACGAGCAACCAAAGACTACAATTGGACTTACGACAATCGGCTGCCTGCGCGTTGGGCCGCACATGTGCGATCTACAGGTGGTAGACAGAAACCTGTTATGACCAGGTTGGCCGAATCGAGACGGGAGCATCTCGTCGACAATGATCCCTGACTTCCGCGGTGACCGACACCTCCATGAAGGGGTGTACCTCGCAACCGAAGCTGAGATCACCTTCCGATTTGGCACCGCAACAGCTCGCCATCGTCGCCTCGCGTTGCCACTGCGACGCTGGATCGAATTGTCCCGATCGGCGAGAAGGGCCTCACGAAGGCGGGAATCCGAAAGCTAATCGCCAGGCTGAACGAAGAATTGGCCATATTTGAAGGTAGCGAAGAAGCCCGCTCCTCACCCTCAAGCTAGTTGCCAAGAATCGGCCAACCAGGCGATACAGCGGAGCGGCCGTTCAGGTCAATCCTGACCCCAATGCTCCTTGGTCGCCGCCCGCTGATCTTGGTCGTTCTCCTACCTGAGGTTTCCGTGACACCAAGCCATGACCCAAGAGAATTCGTTGCCGACAGAACGCGACTTCGACCCGTGGAGCGGAGATTTGGATGCGCAATGCGCGTGGAGGAACTTTGGCGGTTTGACGATCGAACAGGCAAAGGCCAAATTTTGTGAGAACCCGCTCCGCTACCAAGAGGACTTCATGTTCATGGGTGGGAAAGCATTCGCGTACTACTTTCCGGTGGTTGAGGACTACCTACGATCGATTCCCGACGCGGCAAGCGAAGACGATCACGAGGCGTGGATTCTAGCCCACTGCATTCGAAACCAATTCGATCGCGATGATGTCCGTCCTGTCCAACATCTTTCGGCACGTGTACTTGATCTCGCGAAATTCCTGCGTGTCAACATCCATCGATTCGGTGCGGACGATGACGAGCGGCAACGTGTGGCCGAAGCTTGGACGGAGTTGGTTAGGCATGTCCACGTGGCATTGAGATCGTAGGCGAAAAACCGCGTGCATCGCCGGTGGGCCCGCGGTCAAGACCGCGCCTCTGGTGCAAACGGCAGTGCCTGCGGTACAATACCGAGTGGCCTCAGGGATGGTACCGTCGGGAGCGCCGCGCGGCGTGCCGATGGTTTCAGGTTGAGTATGAGGACGAACGTTGCCATGCGGTTTACTCGGATCACTCACGACCCAGCGGTGATGGGAAGCAAGCCCTGCATTCGCGGCTTGCGCGTTACGGTGGGGATGATCCTTGGGCTACTCGCCTCCGGTGAATCGCGGGAACGGATCCTGAAAGCGTATCCCTATTTGGAGGCGGCCGATCGCGATGAAGGGCTTGCGTATGCGGCATGGCGGATGGAAGAACGCGAAGAGGATCTGGTGGCGCCGTGAGTCTTCGTATTGTCGTGGACATGAACCTGTCCGTGGAATGGGTGCCGCTGTTGGAGCAAGCCGGTTGGCACGCAGTTCATTGGTCTGGGATCGGTGATCCCCGCCCGGACGACGCGACCATCATGGCATGGGCGCTGGAACACGAGCACTCGGTGTTCACGCACGATCTGGACTCTGGAGCTACTGCGGAGTTGTCCGCCGGAGCACTTGTCGTCGTCGAGCAGGCAGAGAGTCGCGTGCGGATTCTGCCGCTCTAAGGTCATCCTGTCGACGAGATTCCGTGTGCGCCCGGGCGCGACGTCGCCGACGTGATGGAAGAGGCCGCCATGCCGAGCGAGGGCGAGAGGTGATAATGATCGTGACGGCCGAGATCCTCATCGTCGTCTTGGCGGCGCTGGCGGCTGCGGCGGCGGTCGCCGCGTTGGGCGTCTACCGATGGACGAAAGGAACCCGGGAGCTGCGTGCCCGGCTCGAGGCCGCCCGCCTGCCCATGCACCCCCGGAGCGTCGATTTTCGCGAGATCAAGGGATTGCCCGCCCCGGTTCGAGTCTACTTTCGCGCTGCCCTGCGGGAGGGCCAGCCCATGGTGACCGGCGTGCGCGTTCGGCACGAGGGCACGTTCAACATGGGCGAAACGACGGACCGATGGCAGCCGTTCACATCCGAGCAGCGGGTCGTCACCCGCCGGCCGGGCTTCGATTGGGACGCCCGGATCCGGCTGATGCCCGGGCTCACGGTCCGGGTGCACGACGCCTATGTCGCGGGCGAGGGAATTCTGCATGCCGCGCTGCTGGGCCTGTTTCCGGTCGCCGATCGGCGCGGCTCGGGCGACGTTGCCGAGGGCGAGCTCATGCGCTTCCTTGCCGAGGCCGCGTGGTATCCGACCGCCCTGCTGCCCAGCCAGGGAGTTCGCTGGGAAGCGGTCGATGGGCGTTCTGCGCGGGCGACCCTGAGCGACGGGGCAATTGCCCTGACGATGCTGTTCACCTTCGATGCGGAAGGCACGATCGAGACCGTGCGCGCCGAGGCGCGGGGTCGCACGGTAGGCCAAGAAATCATCCCCACGCCCTGGCAAGGTCGTTTCTGGAACTATGCCGAACGCGCCGGCATGCGCGTGCCGCTGCATGGCGAGGTGGCATGGCGACTGCCCGAGGGTCCGAGGCCCTATTGGCGCGGCCGCATTGCCGCGATCGCGTATGAGTTTGCGGAATGACACGCAATGGAATGGGGTTTCGGCCTCCGGAGGCGGCAGACCGTACCGACCGCGTTTTTCCCAGAACGCGTTCGCCGGGAGGCCGGCGCGGCGCACTTGGGCAAAGCGGATTGTCGGCCCCGTGTCGGATGCTGTACGATATCAGGGTTCGGGTGTCGCCGCGAACAGGTTTCGGGTCGGAGAAGCCCCCCGCTGGTGGAACGAGAGGGCCTTGTTTGGCGCACGTACCGTGCTGAGTGTGGTTCTGAGCGAACGATTGGGAGCGTGATGCGCAATGCCAATCCCGAACGCCGAACTCGCGGTGGTGCGACCCGAGAAGGCGGCCGAGTACCTGCTCAACATTTTTCACCCCGTTGGCGGCTCGAAAGCTCCGTGGTTTGTCTCGCTCGGATACGATCCCAGTCGTCCCGAGCGTCTCGCGCACGACTTGCTTGACGTGATCCGTCGATGCGACGCAGTCAGTATCCACAAGTCGGAATTCGGCGTAAAACACGATGTGCCCGGTCCAGTGGCGACACCATCCGGCCGATCGGTGAACGTCGTCACGGTGTGGATTATGCAACCGAACGATCCGCATCCACGTCTGGTGACTGCTTATCCTGGCACGAGACCATCCGATGAATGAACACGATACCGTGGTCCTTACGCGGTCGCTGCCGGCTCATCGGCTTCAGGCCGGCGACGTAGGTGCGATCGTGCACGTTTACGAAGATCAGCAGACCTACGAGGTCGAATTCGTTTCCGGAGGCGGCGGGACACTGGCCGTCGTCACCCTGAAGGCGGACGACGTGCGAAGGTTGGATGAGCGCGAGATTCTGCACGTGCGCAGAGTTCCGGCATAAGCACCGCATGCAGCCGAGCGGGGGGGACCGGTGGGCGAGGCGCGCTGGGCAGCGCGAGCGCGGAGAAGGATCTGCGGGAGCGCGGACGTACCGGTTACCCGTTGGGCGGTGCGACGTTCGTGGAGCGTGCGGAGCGAACGGTCGGTCGCGGGCTCCATCGCGAAAAACCTGGCCGTCCATCGAGATGACTCGAACGACCACGGTCGGTTCATGTCCCGGGAGTCGGGATCGGCTCAAGGAACCGCCCGCAGGATGACCGGTCCCAGGAACGCCACCGACAGGTGATCGCTGACGGGGCGCTTGTCGATCACGCGGAAGCGGAGCGCCAGCGGCGAGCCGGGCTCGGCCAGGTCGGTCAGGTCGAGCGAAATCCACTCGCTTCCTTCGCGCGACCGAGCGATGTCTTCCTCCCAGACAAGGCGATCGTTGACCCAGAGTTGCAGATCGCGGTGTCCGGGATACCGGTTTTCGACTCGCGTGTCGTTCACGAAGGCGTCGAGCATGAGCCGGCCGGAGAACTCGGGCACGGGCACCTCGGCGCAGACTTCGGCCATATCGCCCGCGGTGGACGGCGCGTGTCGCGGATAGGCGACGGCCACCAGCGAGCAGCCCTTCCACTCGAACGGGCCGGCGCAGAACGCGCCGAAGAAACGGCACGGCCGGCGAAGCCAATCGGCGGCCTCGAGCCGGATCAGAGGCTTGCCCTCGGGCGGATCGGCCAAGCGATCAAACAAGGCGTCGAGCTCGGTGCCGACGACCTGGTCTTTGTACGGGAACAGGCCGGCCACGCCGCCCGCCATGAGCTTGTCGAAGCGTTTTGACATGTCCGCGCGGCGCTGGGCGGCCTTTTCCTTCCAGCGGCTCACGTCGCCGAGTTGATCCTTCCAGAAGGCCACGTACTCGTCGACGCCCTTCAAATCGGCGAGCGTCGCGGCGATTCGGGCCAACTGGGGCTCGACGCGGGCTCGCGTCGCGTCGAGAAGGCGCCCGGCCTCATCGAGCTTGCCTTCGTCGACCAGCGCCATCATTTGCCGCTCGAACGTGGCGTGCTCGTATTCGGGGTAATCGAGGTGCGTCATCTTGCGGGCGTAGGCGAGGGTCGCCCGCATGGGCTCGAGGTAGACCGCTTCGAGGCGGTCGCGATCGATCGCCGTCTCGACGGGCGCTTGGCGCCGCAGGGCGGCCAGGATCCGCTCGAGGTCGTCGAGCAGGGCGAGGGCCCGGTTGCGGTCGTCGACCTTCTTCAGCCGGCAGGGCCAACCCTTGTTGGGCCAGAAGCGCCAGGGCGGAAGCTCGAACAGGTCCTTCAGGGCCGCGAGCCGGTCGTCGAACGCCCGGGCCGTGGCGCCCGCCGCCGGCCCGTAGACCAGCCGGTACACGGCGTCGCGCGTCGGCTCCCAGTCGTGCCCGGCCGGGTCCCAGGCCCAGAGTCCCAGCGCGCCGACCTGATATTCCTCGGGCCAGCCGCCGACCACACCCCAGAGCAAGACGCAGTCGGTGTTGTCCGCGGCGTCGCGGATTTTCTCGTAGTCGGGACGGTGCCACCCGTTGCTGAGCGGCTGGATGTCGAGGTATCCCGGTCTTCCGTCCTTGCGCAACGGGCAGGCCACGTCGCCGTTGTGCAGGAAGCCGCCGCGGAAGTTGACCAGGTTGTGCCACCAGCCGGGGAGCCGCCGGATTCCGATGCGCCGGGCGGTCGCGGCGTCGTCGGCGCAGGGCACGCGGGTGAACATCCACTGGGCGTCGGCCAGGCCCCACTCCGAGGCCGCCTTGTGGTTGAACTCCCTGTCGATGTTCTGGTATTCCTTCAGGGGCGGCGTGATGGCGATCTTGCGGCCCGTCATGCCGTGCTCGGCGCCCAGCGCGACCACGCGGCGGACGACCTCCTCGGCCGCGTCGCCCGCCCCCACGTCGTCGAACGAAATCCACAGCCCGTCGACGCCCAGGGCGATCAGCTCCCGGAACGTCCGGAGCACGTCGTCGACTTCACCGGCCGCGACGCCGCACGACACCGTGCCGTAGACGAACAGCCCGCGGCGGTGCGACTCGCCGATCATCCGCCGCACGAGCGGCTCGTCGAGCGGCCGGCCGGCGGGGCATCCCATCGACGCCTTTCGCGCCGGGAAGATGATGGTCGGCTCGACCTCGGGATCGTCGCGCACGTCGGTGAAGTTGATGCGCGAGCGGAGATAGGCGTCCAGCGCCCCCGGCACGAGATGCTGCTTGAGCACCGAATGGGGCCGCCCCCGCCAGGCAATGCTCGGCCAGTCGCGGACCGACACGACGGGAAAGACGACCCGCTCGTCCTGCGTGCGAAGCAGGTCGAAAAAGGCGTTCTGCCCGTAGATCACGCCCCGCGGGTTGCTGCCGCCGATGAGCACGACCTGGCGGTCTCCGTCGTCGACGCAACGGATGACGTACCCGTCGTGGCCGGGGGAATCGCCGCTCAGGTCGATCTCGTGTTGTGCGCACAGCGCGCCGAGCCGCGAGTTCGTGGCGACCTGACCCAAGAGGAACACCTGGCGGACGCCCGCGGGCACGTCCGTCTCCGCACGGATGGGCAGCCTTCGCCCGAAGCGTCGCTCGATTTGCGTTTGCAGATACTCGGCCGCGTAGCGCTCGGGCTCGGTCGCCTTGGCGCCGACGACGATGGCCGCGGCGTCGGGGGCCTCGAGCGTTGCCGTGATGCCCGAGTCGTGGTACTCCTTCGGGTGGGGGACGATCGGGCAGGAAGTTTGCCCCTCGCCCGCGACGGCAAAGGTCGGCAGGGCAGTCAGCAGAAACGTCAGCGTCAATCGTTGGATGCTCATGAACGGATCCCCGTGCAAAGCTCTTTGACCCGAGTCGCCCCGTGTTCAACGGTACCGAACTTCGATGCGTGCGGGCCGAACGACCCCCTCCAGCGTTACCGTTCCGTCATCGCACCGATCCGCCGGTTTTCCGTCGATGGATACACTCACGATCTTCGCCCTTTCGGGATGCCGCAGATGCAGCACGATCGCCTCCGGGGCCGTGCGCGCGGGCGGGTCGAGCTTCACGGCGATCGATCCCCGGGCCACGTGCGAGTCGATCGTGTAGCTCACCTTGCCGAAGTGCGTTGGCGCGTCGCGCACGGCCACCTGCTTGCCGTCGGCCAGCCAGTGTTGCGGAACGGCCTGGGCCAGGATGAGGCGGTTGCCTTCCTCGCGCACGAGCATGTTCCGCAACAAACGCAACTGCTGGGTGCCCGAACGGAGGTGCGGCAGGGTCGCCTGGTTGGCACCCGTGGACATATCGGTGCACTCGACCCCGGCCCAGGTTCCCCGCGACATTCCATAGGCCAGGGAGCCGTAGAACCCCAACAAGACGCGCTCGACTTCGTTGCGTTCGAGGCAGTTCATCCAATAGCCGTAGGTGAAGGCGTGGTCGATGCCACCCTTCCCGCCAAACGCGCACATGCCCATCAGAAGACCGTCGCGTCGCTCCAGCAACTCGGGGATCAAGCGGAAGCGCTCGTCCGAAGCGGGCAGGAACTTCGTCTCCAGCAGGATGCTGGCGAACAGGCTGTAGTAGCCGTGACCGGAGTAGCCCTGGCCGGGCTCGGCGTCCTTTTTGCCGCCGGGCACGTAGGCGGCCCGCTTCAGGTACTTGTGCGTCTCGGGCATGACGGGCAGGATCTTCATTCCGTGGTGTTCGGTCACCGCCCGACGCATCGACCTTACGATGTCTTGCCGATAGGCGTCGCTTTCTTGCTCGATGCGTGCGGCTTCGTCGGTCCTTCCCGCTGCCCGCAGTGATCGCGCCGCCGCCTCCATGCCGACACAAAGGCTCGCGTCGGTCACGTAACTGTAGTCGGCTCCGGGGTTGTCGACGCCGACGTTGGACAGGATCAGGCCGTAGCAGACCGAATCCTCCTCTTGCGTGGCCTTGGCCTCCTTTCGCTGGCGGATGATCCAGTCGCACATTTTGACGATGTTCGGGGCGGCCTCGCGGAGCCACGCCCGGTCGCCGGTGAGCTGGTAGTGCTGATCCATCACCCACAGAAGCGTGCCCGTATCGACGAACCCGAAGCTGACGAAGAAGCAGCCCTCCGGCGAGATGAGCGTCGCGAGCGAATCGAGGTAGTCTCGGGCCTCGTCGGGGTAGCCCATCACTCCCAGTGCATTGCAGTACTTCGCCGCCATGATGCCGAAGATGGCCTCGTAGAATCCCGAGCCGTCGTGCGGTTCATACCTCTCGCCGATCTTGTCGACATTCAGGAACGTATAGGCCAACCACGCGCGGTAGGCGTCGTTGACCCGAGCCTCGGGCACGTGGATGCGAATGCCCTTGTTCAGCAGATGTCTCCAGAACGCGGAGGCCTCGGCCAGGCGCTTGTCGAACTCCTCGGCGGAACTCTCCACGGCCCGTTCGTAGCCGTCCAGAAAGGGCAGCTTCCCATAGACGGTTTGCTCGGCGCCGGGGGCCAATTCCCACTGCCAGGAGGCCACGGTGCGGACCTTGCGCTCCTGCCCCGCGCCGTAGGCCACGCGCCAAGCGAGGCGCGCTTCGCGGCGGCGGTCGCCCGGATTCGAGACCTTCAGGCGCACGAACGCCCAAAGCGGCTTGTCGGCGCTCATTTCGTCGGACCACGCCACGGCCGTCTGCTCGTATTGCAGGCCCGGCTCCGATGGAGAGGCGGGCTCGAAGTCGGCGATCACGATGGGCGTATACCCGTCCCGCAGGCGTTTGACGGCGCGCGTGCCGCCGCCTTCCTTGCCGAGCCAGGGGTCGCCGTCGCCCAGCGCGAAGAAGGCTTGCGCCGATCGTTGCGGAACGTGGCCCCGCCAGTGGTCCACGCGGGACGGGGTGAAGTTCAGCCTGCCGTCGGGCAGGATGATGAACTCGTCCCGATGGTTCTTCACGCCGATCGCTTCGCGGGGATGCTTCATCGCGGGATAATGGCTGCCGACCGAGGCGAAGCTCGGGTCGCGGCCGGCGGCCAGCTCCTTCTCGGCCAAGGGGTCGGAGCCCCGCGCCGGTGACGCCGCCATGAAAGTCGGCAGCACGAGGCTCACGACCCATGCCGCCTTCGCCAAACGATCCGACCAACTGCGTGCTCTGAGCATTGCATCCCTCCCGTGGGCCAATGGAGCCTTGGAAATCGAGACGACCGGGGCCTCTCGTGTTTCGAGGCGTCGGCTCGAACGGGCCGTACGGCGCGCCCGACCGCTCGCCACGATAGCAGACCGATCGCAGCCGGGCAAATCGTCAGGCCGATTGCTTCGCGGCCCGTTCCCGCAGACAGCCGGCTAGGTCGCGTTCACGCGTTTCCAGGTAACGATCAGAAGCGTCGAGCTTGCGCCCGCCACGGCGGTCAGCACGACGGCGGCGGGCCAGTTGCCGTAGATCCAGTGTCCGGTGGCGATCAGCGCGCTGTAGACGGCCGCGCAGCCGATAATCATGCAGACGATTTCCATGGGCACGTTCCAGCGCCGCCCTGCTTCGTCGAGGGGTTGCCCCTCGGCGGCGGCGCGGCGCGCCACGGCCGCCCAGCCGGGTCCGCCCGGACGGACCAGCGTTGCGAACCGCCGCAGCGTGGCTTCGTTGGTGGGCCGGGTAACGAGCGTGACCGCGAGCCAGGCGATCGTGGTCACGCCCACGCCGCCGACGATCCTGGCCCAACTGGGCAGCCATTCCGGCCCGAACAGCTCCAGGGCGACGGCCACGATGAACGAGACGACCATCGCGGCGATCTCGCTGAAGGCGTTGATGCGCCACCAGAACCAGCGCAGGAGGAACAGCAGCCCCGTGCCCGCCCCGACCTGCAGGATAAGGCGAAACACCTGCAAAGCGCTGCTCAGGTAGAGCCCTCCGGCGGCCGCGGCCACCATGGTCAGCAAGGTGCAAATGCGTCCGGCCCGAACCAGCTCCTTCTCCGGCGCCTGCGGCCGGACGAACCGCTTGTAGAAGTCGTTGACCACGTAGGACGAGCCCCAGTTGAGGTGGGTGGAGAGCGTCGACATGAACGCGGCCATCAGCGAGGCCAGCACCAGCCCGCGCAACCCGCTCGGCAAGAGCGTCATCATCGCCGGGTAGGCCAGGTCGTGTTGGACCACGCCTTCGGACATGTGGGGAAACGCGGCCTGGAGCGATTCGAGGGTGGGGAAGACGACGAGCGAAGCCAGGGCCACGAGGATCCACGGCCAGGGCCGGAGGGCGTAATGGGCCACGTTGAACAGCAGCGTCGCGCCGGTGGCGTGGATCTCGCTCTTGGCCGCCAACATGCGTTGGGCGATGTAACCGCCCCCACCCGGCTCGGCGCCGGGGTACCACACGCTCCACCACTGCACGGCCAGGGGAATGACGAAGACCGACAAGGCGAGTTCGTGGTCGCGGAAGTCGGGAAACATCGTCAGCTTCGCCTGCACGGCCTCGTGCGCCAGCAGGCCGGTCAGGCCGCCGACCCCGTCGAGGTTGAGCAGGTACACGGCCGCGGCGATCGCCCCCCCCATCGAAATCGCGAACAGCAGGAAATCGGTGATCAGCACGCCGGTCAGGCCGCCCAGCATGCTATAGATGACGGTGACCGCGCCGGCGGCCACGATCGTTTCGACCGGCGAGGTACCCAACATGGCCCCGGCGATCTTGATGGCCGCCAGGTTGGCCGAGGCCATGACGATCACGTTGAACAGCACGCCCAGGTACAGGGCCCGAAATCCGCGGAGGAAGGCGGCGGGGCGGCCACTGTAGCGAAGCTCGTAGAACTCGATGTCGGTCATCACGCCGGAGCGACGCCAGAGCTTCGCGTAGACGAACACGGTCATCATGCCCGTCAGCAGGAAGGCCCACCAGATCCAGTTGCCCGCCACGCCCTGCTGGCGCACGACGTCGGCGACGAAATTGGGCGTGCCGGCGGAGAACGTGGTGGCCACCATCGACATGCCCAAGAGCCACCAGGGCATGCCCCGGCCCGCGAGAAAGAAGTCGGCCGAGCTGCGCCCGGCGCGCTTCGTCACCGCCAGTCCCACGGCCAGCGTGATCGCCATGAAGCCGACGACGATGGCCCAGTCAATCGTATTGAGCGTCATGGATGGTCAAGGGTTTCGGGAGGGTTCGGGGGTTCCGGGTTCAGGGCGGCCGGCGGGGTGCGTGCTGCCTTCCAGCCCCGGAAAAGTCCAAGGCTCCGAGTCGTCCGAAGGCGTCGGTTCGCGAAAAAAGCCCAACTCGTGCAGCCCTCGAGCCTCCGGTCTCCAGCCTCTTCACGCGCCGACCAGCTCGCGGACGTATCGCAGGGCCTTCTTCGCTTCGGCGAGCTTTTCCTCGAGGCTGCCGGGCGCGAGGGTTTCGACGATCAGGGGGCCGTGGGTAAAGCCGCCGCGGATCAGTTGCGCCATGAGGTCGGGAAACCGGACTTCGCCGGTGCCGGGCGTCACGTCGACGTTCTTCGGATGCCGGTAGTCTTTGACCAGCATGCCGGTCACCAGTCCGGCCACGGCGGCCGCGTCGTCGACCGGGTCGATCTTGCCGTCCGAGTAGTAGCAGATGTTGCCGGGGTCGTAGAGGATGGTCAAGTTCTCGTGGCCGACGCGCTCGATGACCTTGCGGCACAAGGGACTGTTCGCGAGCAGGCCGCCGTGCGCTTTCAACTGGAGCGTGACTTGCCTCTCGGCCGCATAGTCGCAGCACTCGGCGAGGGTCCGGCAGTAAAGTTCCCAGGTCTGCGCGTTGCCGGCCTCGGCGATCAGGACTGACCACGCGCCGCACGCGGCGCAGTTGTCGATGATCCGGCGCAGCCGGGCCGGCCCTTCGTGGCCGCGGAAGTCGCCGCCATACATCAGGGGAATCTCGAGCCCGCGGCGGCGGGTCTCTTCGCCGATGCGGCGGGCTTCCTCGATCGGGGTGTCGGCCCCGACCACCAAGCCGGTTTTCGACTTGGCGCCGCCGAAGCCGATGTACCGGAAGCCTGCCTCGGCAATCGCGTCGAGGGCCACGCGGTACTCGTAGCCGGCCCAGGGCCGCGTTCGGCAGCCGATCTGCCAACCCGCTCTCGGGGCCGCCGCGCGGGCCGGCGCGGGCCGATCGCATGCGGCGGCCACGCCGGCCGCCAGCGCGCCGCCGAGAAATCGGCGGCGCGTCAACTCGAAGCATGTCGACATCGCTTGGTTCTCCGAGATTTCTGTCGGGGCGTCCCGCCGACTACAAGTATTCCTCCGGGAATTTCCACGGCGCCCGATACTCGGGCTTCGAAAGCCGGACCGCCTCGTCGTCGCCGACGATCTGTTCGGTGGCCGGGTCGAAACGGATCTCGCGCCCCGCCTTCATCGCCAGGTTGGCCAGCGCGTTGGCCATGTTGACCTTGTGGCTGTACGTCACCCCGCAACTGGGCTCCTCGCGGCTGCGGAGGCAGTCGAGCCACTCGCGCTCGTGGCCGGGCGAGGGAGGGATCGACGGCTCGGGCGGCTCGGCGCCGACCATCTCCTCGACCTGCGGCACGATCGTGTGCATCGTGTAGTTGCCGAACAGGGTGGCCTTGGAACCGTGGAGGTAATAGCCCAAACGGCGCTGCACGCCCTCCATCTTCGCTCCGTGCTTGGTGTAGCGTTCGACGTCCTGCAGGTTGAAGCCGAAGCTGCTCACTTGCGACATCATCCAGGTCATGACCACGCCGGGGAACTCCCAGGTGACCTCGTGGGTGTCGGGCGCGTCCGTGTTGTCGTGCACGCAGTGCTTCGAGCTGGTGCTATGCACGCGGATGGGGAATCCCAGGTTCAGGGCCCAGAAGGGCAGATCGAGAATGTGCATGGCCATGCCGCAGGTGCGCCCGCCGCCGTAGTCGAGGAACAGCGTGTGCGACCAGCCGTTTCGCACGATATTCTCGTTGAAGGGGCGCATGGGGCCGGGGCCGACCCACATCTCCCAGTCGAGCCCCTCGTGGGGTTCGCCGTCGGGCGGGAAGCCCAGGCCGTCGGGCGGATTTCCCTCGTTCGACACGAGAAACGTGCGCACGACGCTGATCTGGCCCAATCGGCCCGACTGCGCCCACTCGACGACCCGGCGGTAATTCTCGCCGGCGTGGATCTGAATACCCACCTGGCACACGCGTTTGTGCTTGAGCACGGCGTTCTTGACCGCGCGGCTTTCGGCCAGGTGAAGGGTCATCGGCTTCTGCAGGAACAGGTCCTTGCCCGCCTCGCAGGCGTCGACCGCCTGCCGGCAATGCCAGTGATGGGGCGTCGCGATGATCACGGCGTCGACGTTCTTCTGGTCGAGCACTTCGCGATAATCGTGGTAGGTCTTGGCGGTGTCGGGAAACCGGGCCGCCACGGCGTCGCGCTTCTTCTTCCACACGTCGCAGACGGCCGTGACCGTCACGTCGGGGTATTTCGCGCAGGCCGTCACGTTGGCGGTGCCCATGGCGCCGGCCCCGATCAGCCCGATCTGGATGCGATCGTTCGCGCCCGGCTCGCCCGCGCCGCCCAAGGCGTGCTTGGGGACGAACATCGGCACGGCCGCGCCGACGGCGCCGGCCTTGCCGGCGGTCGCCATGAAATCGCGGCGTGAGATCTCTTTGGGTGCAGACATGACTCGCTCCTATGGCGGAAGTCTGGGGTGGGGTGTTTCTGCTGGAACCTCGTTGGTCTTGTCGCGCGCCGCGCCGCCAAGCTCGGGCGGATGGGGCGCCAATCCGTGCCCCTGCCACGGCGGCGGGCTAATCCGCCGCCGCTTTCTTCACGCGCACCGCCGGCGGCTCGGCATACGCCGCCCACACGTCGGCCAGCGTCGCCTCGTCCACCCTACCCGGGTGGATCCACAGCCGATGCTTCAACACCAAGGGCTCGCCCTTGCGCAGGGCGACTTCGCGATCGCCGGGCCAGGCGGGCTGCACGCTCCGCCAACGCGGATACTGCCCGGCCACGCGGTCGGCGTTCTGCGGATCGGGCCAGGTCGGGTAGTCGGGGTTCGTCACGTGCTCGAGCAAGGCCACCCCGGCCGGACCCTTCCCACCCGGAAAGTTGCCGGTCAGGTGAAACCAAACCCGGCGCGGGCTCGATTCGGGCGGATCGACGTGCATGGCCACGTGGCGACCGTCGAACTCGGGATAGGTTCGAAAGGTGAATCCGCCGTAACCCGCGTTCGGACGCCCACCGATCGACAGGTCGTCGACCAGCGCCTCGAACCGCAGCTCGACGTCGAGGTATCGCCGGCGATCCTGCTGGCGGAAAGCGCGAATCGCGACCTTCTCGCGCACGATCTCCTCGCGATCGCCCCATTTCCACACGTTCGTCGCGTCGATCGCCGCCAGCACCGCTCCGGGGGCAAGCCGATCGAGCGACACCGGCCGCGCCCACACGCCTCCCGGCTCGCTCGGCAGCACGCGAACGGCCCAGATGTCGCGCGACTCGCCCTTCCACCGCACGACGGGCCAGGCCCAGCAGAGCCCCCGGTGATGCGGGTGGTCGAGCGAGTAGTCGTCGGTGACGATCTCGCCGTCGGGGCCGTGGATCGGATGAATATAGTCGCCTCGCGCGTAGTATTCGGGAGGGTCCTTCTTCCGCTCGTAGTGCTCGACGATTTCGGGCGGCGGCGGGACCGTGCCCTGGTTGTAGCGGAGCACCGGCAGCGCGCCGTCGCGCACGTCGACCGCCTTGGCCTTCTCGTCGAACTTCGCGATCAGGGCCGGCGCGGCGGGCCCGTCGGCGGCAAGCCGGAACCGGCGCTCGCCTTGGGGCCCGGCCGGCATGAGCCACCACAGGGTGCCTTTCGTCGAGCCCTGCGCGTCGGGGACGAACTGAACGGCCGGGCCCGACTCGCCTTCGCGGCCCTCCTCCACGAGACGCAACCGCTTCGCATCGACCGCCCGACCGAAGACGGCGGCCAGATCGATCGCGACCGACGCGGGCGCGCCCACCCGGGCCGCGGCGCCCTCGGGATCGGTGACCACGAGGATCGGATCGCCCGCCCCGAGCCGGGTCGCCCCGAGCAGGAACAGGAAGCAAGATACCGTCAATCGTCGTCTCACGTTCGCACCTCCTTCGTTCATTTCCAGACCGCCGGGTCGCGGCGGTAGTTGATGCCGATCTCGTCCAAACGCCTGCCGTGGGGGGCAAGCCGCGCGCGGAAATCCTCCCAATCGCGCGCGTCCTTCGGCGACCAGCCGACCTCGGCGAACGCGCACAGGCGTGGGAAAAGCAGTTCGTCGTGCCGGTGCTGAGGAAAGCCCCAGAGGCACGGCTCGACGCCGAGGATGTGCCTGGCCTCGTCGGGCGTCAGCTCCGGCGGCGTCGGCTCGAAGGCGTAGCACTTCTCCAGCGACAGCCCCAGGTAGTTCAGGTAGCAGCTCTGGTTCGTCGACATGACGACGTCGTGGCCGGCGCGGGCGGCCGCCACCGCGTGCTTCGGATCGAGCCACGACTGGACGGTCGCCTCAGGCGCCAGGCCCCCTTCGACGATCTCGGTCCAGCCGATGATCCGCCGGCCCTTGCTCACCACGAACTTCTCCATGCGCTTGACGAAGTAGCTCTGCAGCTCGTCCTCGCCGGCCAGTCCCTCGGCCTTCAGGCGGGCCTGGCACAGGGGACACTGCTTCCACACCCCCTTCATCCGCTCGTCGCCGCCGATGTGGATCAGCGGCGAGGGAAACAGCTCCATCACTTCCGACAGCACGTCCTCGAGAAACTCGAACGTCTTCTCGTTGCCGGCGCAGTAGTTGTTCGGATAGTCGAAGTAGCTGTCGACCGGGTCCTTCCGGTTCTTCGCGTTCGGGCACCGCAACTCGGGATAGCACGCCAGGGCCGCGCTCGAATGGGCCGGCATCTCGATCTCGGGCACGATCGTCACGTGGCGCCGCGCGGCGTACGCCACGATCTCACGCACGTCGTCCTGGGTATAGAACCCCTGCGTGCACTTGCCGTAGACGCGGCGCCACCGGGGCGCCACGGCGGGCCACCTGGCGACGTTGGTCAGCTCGGGATACTTCTTGATCTCGACGGCCCAGCCCATGTCGGTCAGGTGCCAGTGCAGGCGATTCATCTTGTAGCAGGCCATCGTGTCGATGTACCGCTTCGTGTACTCTTTTGAAAGGAAGTTGTGGCCCGGATCGAGCATCACCCCGCGCCAGGCGTAGCGCGGCTTGTCGACGACGTGGACGCACGGCACGGTCCACGACACGCCGGTCGTCCGGCACGTGCTCTCGACGGCGGCGGGGAGCAGTTGGCGAAGCGTCTGGACCGCGTAGAACGCGCCCGCCGCCGCGGCCGCCTCGACCGCGACACGATCTTCGAGAACCGTCAGCTCGTAGCCCTCGGGCCCGAGGTCCGATCGATCGGGAACGACCTGGAGCACGATGCGGCCGGCCGGCGCGTCGCCGGGCGACGGGTCGCGCACCGCAAGGTTAAAGCCGGTCGGCGTGCGGAGCATCTCGGCCAGGTACTCGCCCGCGTCGCGGGCCGCGCCCGACGCGCCAATCGTCGTCGTCGGGGTTACGGTAAAAGCGCCATCGCGCAGCTCGAGCTTCGCGGGGTGCGGGATGACCGTAACCGCGGGGGCCTCGGCGGCGGCGCTTGGGGCCGACCATCCGGAAACGAGCGCGATCGGGATGAGAAGGCGGCGAATCATCGACGTTGCTCCTGAGGTGGAACCGTGGCAAGGGGGGCGCCGTTCAAAACGCGACCGGTTGCCCCGAGGCGATGCTCTCGTAGCAGGCGTTCATGGCCTCGACGGTGCGCCGATGCCAACGGAGGTTGATGCGCGGCTGGCGCCCGTGGCGCACGCAGTCGACGAACTCGTCGACCAGGCCGATCCATTCGTCGAAATAGGTGTACTGCACCGTGTAACGATCGTTGGGCGCGCCGTTGTGATAGACGTTGGGGCCGAAGCAGTCGGCCAGCAGGGTGCCCCGCTCGCCGGCGATCGAGAGGTTGACTTCCATGCGCTTGGGAAAGACCTCCCAGCCCGGCCCGGGTTCGGGCAGGCGCTCCTCGAGCCGCGACCACGAGGGATCGAGCAGGAAGGTGCAGCCGTCGGCCATCTTGCCGTCGACCAGCAGCAGGTCCTCGACCTCGAGGTCGGTGCGCATGTTCGGGGCGACCTCGGCGTGGATATGGGCGAAGTCGCTGCCGGTCAACCAGCGGAGCAGGTCAAAGACGTGCGGGTGGTCGCACAGGGCCCCGCCGCGGAACCGCCCGTCGCCCTCGGCCAGCGCGACGCGCCGGCCGTAGCTCGCCTCGGGCGAGCCCTGCCAGGGAAAGGCCCAGACGGGCGACAGGGTGAGGTTCGTGGCGCGCACCGCCACGAGCCGGCCCAACTCGCCGCCGGCCACCACGCGCTTGACCCGCTCGACGACCGGGTTGTAGTGCAGCTCGAGCTCGATCTGGCAGACCAGGCCGGCCCCTTCGATCAACTCGATCATCCGGTCGTATTCGGCCAGGTCGAAGGTGGGAATCTTCATCGACAGCACGTGGATGCCGCGCCGGGCGCACGCCTCGACCTGGCGAAGGTGCTCGCAGTTGGCCGAGGCGAGCACGGCCGCCTCGATCTCGGGATGCCGGTCGAACATCTCCTCTTCGTCGTCGTAGCACGGCACGCCCGAGACGGCCCGCTCGAATCGCTCCCGCACCTCGCGGTTCTCGGCGCAGGCCGCCACGAACTCGAGCTTCGGCGAGTCGCAAAGCGTCTGGAAGTACTTGCGCGTGTGCCCGTGGGTCAACGACAGCATGGCGATCTTCAGGGGCTTCATGCGACGCCTCCTTCCACGGGCAGCCGTTCGCGCCGGCGGTCCGACTCGAACACCAGCGCGACCAGGCGCCGCAGCCGGCGATGCTCCGCGCGGCGCGCCGCCGCGCGCTCGGGCTCGCGCAGGGCGGCCAGCGCCGACCGCACCAGGGCCGCCCGGCCCGCGTCACACTCGAACAGCTCGAAGTCGACGTCCGTGTGCCGCCGGCTGCCACGATCGCTCCAGAGGTAGATCGAGCTTTGGGCGACCTGCGTATCGACCGCGCGATCGGACGCCACTCCGCGTCGGGCGATCAGCTCGTGGCGGTCCTGCATCGGCGTGCCCGATGGCAGGGTCGTGCCGGCCTCGATCCCGCACACCACGCCGCTTTCGAGGCGCAACACGACGTTGGCCGCTCGGCCCTCGGCCACGGTGCCGTGCAGCCGCGCCACCCGCGATCCGCCGAGCCACTCGGCCAGGTCGATCTCGCGGTAGAGGATCTCGTCGAGCGCCAGTTCGCGCCCGTCGGTCAGGCAGGCGAACCGGACCATCAGCAGCGGCTCGATCGTGCGATCGTCAACCAGCCGTTTCAGCTCGACGAAGCGCCGCTCGCGGCGCCAGGGGAAAAGAGGGATCGTATGACCGGAAGGCTCGATCGGGCCCAGGGCCCAGCCGGGCACCAGGGCGACGGCGCCGTCGGAGGGCTCGTGCGCGCCGCGCCCGTCGAACAGGCGCCAGGGCCCGGCCGGCCTCACGGCGTATTTCGCCAGCAGGCCCGACAAGGCGGCATCAAGATCGGATGCGAGCGTTTGTTTCATGGAGTGCGTTCATGGGAATTTGGGAAGGGGACCGTCCCCGGTCCCAGAGGCCGCTCAAAGCATTTTCACGCGGGGCAAGTACTTCTCGACGAACCGGGCGTTGAACTCGTCGCCTCCCGGGGCGTTCGCGCTTCGCCAGACGGGTGGCTCGATGCCCCGCGCCACGCACTGGCGAACACACTCGATCTCCAGCCGGTGGGCGATGTAGAAATCGATCAGGTTCGAGTTCGGCGCGATGGGCGTGTCGAAGCCGGGAACCGTCACCGCGCAGTCGCCGAC
>Ga0334899_1000890_pt1 | contig 32151 bp, 27 predicted proteins | sample GraSluR3_MG_FD_207219 | JGI IMG/M metagenome (GOLD analysis project Ga0334899, IMG submission 207219) | Sludge microbial communities from methane-producing bioreactor in Wageningen University, Netherlands - Granular Sludge_8_08-R3 | ecosystem: Engineered > Bioreactor > Anaerobic > Unclassified ...
TATTTCATTGGACTGAAAAAAGAATCCGGGGACATTTTGTGTTGTGCTTTCTGGCTTTTCTAATGGAACGCTCATTGGAGATTAAAGCAAAAAAGAATGGGATTGATGCATCTCCTCAAAAACTGAAAGAATCTCTCAAATCACTACAGGTGATGGGTTTTTCTACCAACCATAAGGACTATTTCTTGAAGACAAAGGGTGATCCGCTTGGGAATAAGTTGGTGAGGCTCTTTAGAATTAAGCCTCCCAACAATGTGACGGAACAATCCGAACTCGTTCTTTGATTTACATAAGATTTAAGTCGCTTCTGTTCGTGGTGGCAATTTGGCATTTTTTTGTTGTAACTTTTGCGCTATGACTCATTTTGCACTCCCTGTCGTGACAAAGTCAAGAGAGCCTTATTTTGATTTTCGATGTTATTTTGATAGGAATTGCCACAACTTTAATTCAGACGATAAGCCTCTGGTTCTCCTTTCTTTTCTCAGGTCTGTTCCTTTTGGTCTGTTCCTTTTCCCACTCCTTAGAGCTTTTGGTGTGGTCAGGGGTCTTGATGAAAGAGAAAAAGCTATAGACAATCTCTCTTCTAATATAGCCCTGGCGATAGTGTTTGTTCTTGCAATGTTCTATATAGGAAAGGGTTACGAAATTGGCATCGATGGGTATATATCCTTTATTCTGATTCCTTTCACGGCCAAAGCTTTCTTCTCCCTGGTTTTTCACTTTGCAGAAAACAGGCGATTTCGATCTATGGAAGAAGTGTCGGTTTGATATTCATAGTGTTCTCAGTGTTGTCGCACGGATTTAGTATTATAACGATGATTGAGGTAATACCGGGTATTGCAATTCTAATTGTGACTGAACTTTCAAAGAGGCAGAAATGGTTCAGATAGGTTATCGGCCTTTATTGTAGTGAGCACTATCGTCTATATCGACAACTTCGATAGGGTGACAATGCCGTAATGCATCATAATTAAATCTACTCAAGAGAATGCTTACGGTTTACTTGCTCTTTGTGATACCATTTGCCTTTCTGTTCATTAGATCTCTTTCCAGTGACCGAGGAAGATTCCACGAATTTTCCACGCTTTCAGGAGTATATTCTTACTGGAGGTGACCGCATGAAATCATTCTTGATTATCGTAATTGCCGCTGTTAGCAGCTTTTGCTTTGCAGCGGAGAATTACACTTTGCATTCGGATATTCCATACAGATCTCAGGACAACAGTCTGCTGAACAGCCTGGACATCTATGTACCGAAAGGATCCGGGATTGAAACCTCTTCTTTCCCGGTAATGATAATGATTCACGGAGGTGGCTGGAGAAGAGGGGATAAGGCAAACAGGGATGTCACCCTACACAAGGTTCCCTATTTCATCTCGAATAACTGGATATTCGTGAGCGTAAATTACAGGCTATCACCAGAAGTGAAACACCCGGTACACGTTCAAGATGTGGCCGCCGCTGTTGCGTGGGTGAAAGAGAATATTCCTTCTTATGGAGGAGACGCAGATAGAATATTCATTATGGGTCATTCTGCCGGAGCGCACCTTGCCGCACTCGTTTCGACTGATGAGAGATACCTTGAGGAATGCGGGGTCGGTCTTGAAGCAATCAGTGGGGTTATTCTCCTTGATGGAGCGGGTTATGACATACGAGCTAGTCTTGAAGATTATAACGAGGGAATCGCAGTTGATTTGATGTATATCAATGCTTTTGGTCGCGAAGAAGAGGTGTGGTATGACGCGTCCCCGATAAACCATGTCTCTTCAGGAAAATCGATACCTCCGTTCCTGATAGTATATGCCGGCAGACGTATCAAGTCTGAAGAGATCTCCAGAGACTTTGCTCTGGAACTACAGCTCTCCGGAATACCCGTCTGGTTATACCACGCTATAGACAAAAATCACGCCGGTGTAAACACAGATCTGGGACTGCCAGAAGATGGTCTTACTTCAGCGGTAACGGATTTTCTGAATCGATTACTCGATGAGCAGTACAGTCAGATAAGTTCCGAGGCCAAAAAAGACGAGACGTAAGAGGCCAGAGGTAAGAAGACCAATTAGATCTTGCCTTTCTTACCTCTAGCTTCATTCCCCTTACCTCTGATCCGCCTCGTGAGGGTCGTTGACTGGCTTTCGTAAGCAGACTGGCGACTCCACATAATGGAGATCCCGTACAAAAGCACTTTGGGATAACAGCGCAGGGGTCTTGAACAGGAGACCCCAAACAGACCTTCAGGGCAGGCTCAATGGGATACTGAGGTCGGAGTTGAGGAAAAATGGCACAGACATGAAAGGACTTGTCAGTCCCAATTTCGCCCTTTAGTAGTGTGGATCAGCATACTAGAAAACTTCATTTTTCTGCAATTCCAATCGAAATGTTTGTTTGCTATCTAAATGATTCTGTACACTCTTATATTCGCACCTAGTTACGTGAACAATACAGCTTGTTTAATATGGTTGCGAGTGAGGTTTTTGTCGCAAAACGCAACCTGGAGTAGTTGTTGTATAATGAGGTGTTATAGCGTTTGTGGATGATTCGTTCGCAACCTATGGAGGCTGTATGAGAATCAAATTCCTTGAGGAGAGAAAGAATCTTCTGGACTTGAAAAAGATCGACATTTCTAACAAAGAGTGGCTCTATATGCTCGGAGAAGAGACGAGGCATTCTGTCGCAATAGAAGGCATATTTAGTTCTGAAGAAGACCTTGATGCGGTTATAGAGAGAAATGCTGCTTCAAGCAGCGTGCAGAGCGAAATCATAAACTACTTCAGGGCAGCTCAGTTTGTCTACGATCTAGCTCTACAATACAGAAATGATTACGTGAAGCCTCATTACATTCACGTAATCAGAACACTCCATAGTCAGATGTTTAGAAATGTAAAGTCGCCTTATCCAACAGGAGAATTCCGTACTAGCGGTGTTGAAATTATGAATGCAAGAATTACTCCTCCTTTTGACCCGAGAGATTGGATGGATATGTTTGTCCGGTACATCGATTATGCTCTGGAGAAATTCCCGATCTATGGTGCCATAGCCAGAATTCATACTTTGTTCGAGTCTATTCATCCTTTTTATGACGGGAACGGGAGGGTTGGCAGACTTCTAGTGAATTTCATACTGATCGTGAACGGTTACTGCAATATCTCAATTAAAGGTTTGAAGGAACAAGATAGAATGGAATACTATGAAGCTCTGGAGATGGCAGATTCCGGGATAGAGAAGATGATCAATTCGAATTCGCACGAGTCCTTTGATGAACGGGTAGCACTAATCGAGACCGGTGACTTTTCACCCCTGGAAGATCTCATCTATTCAGCGCTCCTAGATGCAATGGATAGATGCATTATTATCGCAAACGACAGTTCTAGACTTCTTAACATCAGGCAGGTAGCAGAAGAATTGGGAATCTCTGAAACCGCAGTGAAGAAGAGAATTAAGACAGGTAATCTTATAGCGAGCAAATTAAGAACGGGGAGATGGCTGGTTTTTCCGTATAACATCAAGTGATAGAATCGGAAGCGAATCTTGGAGCGTTTCGCATTTGGCAGATAGTTGTTCTTAACGGGAAGTTAGGGTGTTCTACAGAGCCGTTAGACAAATCGAATTACTGTTTCACTTCTTTTCTGCAAGAGAGTACCCGTCCTCGTTGCGCAATACATCAAGAGCATAAGCGATTGCTGCCCTGACCTTCTCTTTATCTAATGAAGGGTGTGCTTCAACGATTTCAGAGATTTCCATTCCAGCTGTCAGCTCTGAAAGTATGTGCTCGACAGTTATCCTTGTTCCCCTGATCACTGGCTTGCCTAGCATTATTCTTGAATCTGAATGGATAAAGTCCTTGTAATCCATCGTCAACACCTCTCGGATATTATAGCATCTTGGACTTGTAGGCTCTGCAAATTGCAGAAGAGTCATCATTTGTAAGAACCGGGTCAGGGGTATGGCAAGAGCTAAAAGAGCGCGAAGAAACGTCTCCCGTACTTCGTCCAAGAGCATGGACCCGTCCTTGGCGGGGCGTGGAAGAGCCTGAGGTCAGAGGCAAGAGGTCGGAAGAGCGAAGAGATCCCAAAAAAGACGAGACTTAAGAGGCCAGAGGTAAGAAAAGCAATTTGTTCTTGCCTTTCCAACCTCTAACCCCATTCCTGTCACCTCTATGATACGCCCAAGACGGACGGTGGAAAATAGGGACTTCATTTTCTCGACAAATAGGGACACCGGTATTTACATTCAATTAACGTGACAATACTGACATGCGAAAAATGGGACTTTATTTTTGGGAAGATCGATGCCGCGAACAAGCGTGGAGGGAAGAAATATCTCAAACAGATAAACGCAGACAATGCCAGGTGGGTTCTGGATAAAGATGCGATAGAGAAATCCAGCAGGCTAGACGGATACTATGCTATCCAGACAAGTGAGAAGAAGGTTGATCCAAGAACGATCCTATCCAAGCATCATGATTTATGGAAGATAGAAGAATCCTTTAGGATAATGAAGAGCAATCTTGAAGTGAGACCGATGTTCCACTGGACACCGAGAAGGATAAAGGGTCATTTCGTTGTTTGTTTCCTTGTATTCTTGGTGCAAAGAGAGCTTGAGTTCAGAATGAGAAAGAAAGGAATACACACTTCAACCCAGGAGATACAACGAGCGATAAACTCACTCAAAGTGATGAAGTTCAGCCATGGTGAGCAAAGTTACTACATGAAAGCCAAATCACTACCTCTTGCTTCGAAGATTCTTTCATTAATGAAGATAACACAACCCGACAAGGTAACGCCTCAAGAAGAACTCACTCTCTGAATACAGAGTTTGTAGTGGCAAAATTCTTCGTTTCTGAAAATACTTTCGCTTGTTTAGCTGTTTTCAGAAGATTAAGTGATAAACTCAAGGGTATATCCGGGAGTTCTGTTACAGGCAGTGAGATAATCCCGCGGATCAAACCGCCTTCACTCATGAACGAGACTTCTGTATCAATAACGGCGTTGAGTAGTATCGACAGCCTGACCAAAAATCAGAACCGAAGAAAGGAGAACTATTATGAGTATTAAAGGAAACCTGATCGCTTTAAGAAGAATCGCCTCCTTTCCGTCTGGCTGGAGTATATCGGAAATCATTGATGAGAAAGCAGATACGATCTCAGGTTCACTTTATTGTCTTTTATGGGAAGTTTCTTTCGGATATTCGCCCTGTGGAAGTCCACGGTCTTCTTGGTTACACTGAGAATTTCGGCTATCTCTTTGCTGGTCTTTCCTTCTCTTATGAACTCTGCTATCTGTATCTCTCTTGAAGTGAGATTATCAAGAATAGAAGAGTGTTTTTTTGTAACAGGGTGCATTATCTCCTTTATCAGACCCTCTACAAACTCGACATCCTTTTCGTCGGTGTGCCTCTTCAAGTAATCCAGTGCTGGCTTTACATAGCGTTCCATATTACCCATGATGGTCTTCTCCAGCTCATCCTTTTCCTCTTCGGTCCGCCTGAGAAGACTGGTCAGAAGGTCGTTCCTCTTCTCTATAGTGTCGAGTCTGTCAAGAACGCTTATCAGTTTGTGCTCGACAAATCTCTGAAGAGAAATATCTCGCACGTACTCCAGAAGAGCTATGAGCTCGTTGTCCTTGTTGAAGATCGGAATGGAAAACAACTCCTGCCAGCCGTCACTAACCGAATGAGCCTGATATGGAACGATCTCGACTTCGGACTTCTTGCTCTCCTTCGTTCGAAGCACCGGGCACTTTTCGCAGGGACTACTGCGGTTGTGGTATATCTCGAAACACTTTCTACCGACAATCGCTCGCTTGCTGGAGTACCAGTGCTTGATCGAGCTGTTAACGTATCTTATTCTCATATCGACATCCAAAATACTGACGCCGTCCTGAATGCTCTCCAGAATGAAGACCAGAAGCTCGCGGCTATTCAGTATGCTAGACTTTTCTAGCGAATCTCTGGAAAGATATATACCTGGTATAGAAGTCAACGGTCTCTTCACTTCACTGGTATTTTCCGAAAAAAGACCTGGCATTTCACACGCTCCTTCGGTGCATTTATTTCGTAGACAATACTCGAATTATCCCACGGCAATGGCCTAGTATCAAATTTAGTGAGCTTTTTAGGTGATTCGTCATGTTTCCTATCACATGATAGACACAGGTGATACCTGCCAGTCTCATGCTGGTACAACTATATAGTAATACCAGTATTGTACCAGTAATCCGAATAATACTATCATAAGATACTGGAGGATTTGCTTTTTGCTTTGTGACGCGGGGAAAATATAACCAGGGAGGTAATAGCTTAATGTCCGAAAAGGAAGTTCTCTTCACACCAATTAAGATCGGAAACCGGGTTGCTCAGAACAGAATGGTAATCAACGCAATGGAATGCTGTGATTCCGATGAAGAAGGGAATCCCACCGAAAAGACCTACGAACGTTACAGGAAACTCTTCGAGGGCAAGGCCGGTCTGATAGACCTCGAAGCTATAACAGTTACTTACGAGAATCGCGGCAGAAAGACTCAGCTCAGCATCATGCCTAGAAACAAAGAGGCTCTGACAAAGTTTGTTCGAAAAATGAAGAACATCAACAAAGACACTATCTTTATCTTCCAGCTAACACATTCGGGAGAGTTGAGCCATCCAGCCTTTTCGAAACGCGTCTGCGTGAAGCCGCTTGCCGGTTTTGGTGGAGAGTTGCTGAGCGAGAAAGACATAGAACGGATTCTGGACGAATTCGTTCTGGCAGCAAAGATCTGTCACGATTCCGGTGCCGATGGCGTCGACCTTAAGCTTTCTCACGGCTATTTAGGCTCCCAGCTGTTACGCCCTTACAATGATAGAAAGTGGAAGTATGGAGGTTCCTGGGAAAACCGAAGCCGCTTTGCCTTTGAACTAATCGAAAGAGTCGTCAGAGAGGTCAACGATCCCAATTTCATAATCGGTTCAAAAGTCTCCGTATGGGAGGGCTTTCCAGGAGGCTGCGGAAGCGCCGGGCCTGACACTGCAGTTATGGATCTGACCGAATCGATAGCGCTCTGCAAAGGTCTTGAAGAGAAGGGTGCGCACTACATTCTCCAATCTGCAGGAAGCCCGTCGATTACTCTTGCACTATCACAGCCAGATAGGAAGATACCCGACTACGCCTACCTCCATCACTACTTCTCAAAGGTCCTCAAAGAAAACTTGAAGCCTGAAACCGTTGTTATCGGCTCGGCATACTCTATCTTCCGGGACGGGAAGAACTCTTTCCAGGCGGTCGAGAGAGAAAAGAATACCTTCAGGTACTGGGGTAATAAGAACATAAACGACGGGTACGTAGATATGGTAGCTCTGGGCAGACAGTCCTTTGCAGACCCTTACCTTCCGGCAAAACTAATGGAAGGTAGAGAAGACGAAATAAAGTGGTGCACTGCATGCGACAACTGTATCGAGCTTCTTATACGTCAGATGAATGTCGGTTGCTGTGTTTACAACAAACCGTACACCGAAGCTCTGATGAAAGTTAGAAAAGAAGAGGGACTTCTCAAAGAAAAGCACACATAATCACTGATTTAGATGTCGGGAGTTCATCCTGCATTGTTCTTATACAGGACGGACAGTAAAATACGGACTCCATTTTAGGAACAGGAGCAGTTCTTCCTTCATAAGAGCGTGCAGAGAGCGGTATCGGAAGATCGGTTCCGACGCGTTGCGCCCAAGTTCCTCGTTCCGGAGCTAGGAGCTTTGTTCTTGGTTCGTAAGAGCGAAAGAGACGTTGTCCGTCAACGGTCCGCCGTCCACCGAGAGAGAAAAATCGGTTCCAAGATGCGGGAACGATTCTGCGTTAGCCGTTCTCTCTTCTTTGACAAAGAATTAAAAAGAGCGTTGAAGGCGTGTCCAGGGTTTTGGCTATTCACAGCGTAAAACGGGTTTTCTGCTCTTAAGCGCACAGCGACTCTTCCGGGCGAGATCCCGTGCAAATTCATCACGGGATGACCGAAGATGTGCTCATCAGGCCAGCCTCAAGGGATGACACTCCTTCAAGTAATCCTGAAACTTCTCCTGGCCAGGATCTCGGTCTTTGAAACAGTTGCAAGTGACAAGTTGCGAGTTGCAGGAACGGTTATACGTTATCGGTTCACCGTTCTCCAACATCGAGAGTTGCAAGTTCCATGATGGAAGTTGTAAGGGAAAAAAAGCCCGGGGTCGGGGATTGCAGGTTGGAGGTTGGAAAGAGCAACAGAAGCTGGTTCACAGTTGAACCGTTCTCCGGGATGAGAAACAAGGGATCAACACGGTTGACTCGGGATGAAGGCTTCAGGTTAGTGGAAAACATAGCATCCCGTTATTCTGGCGTGTACCTGGCCATAATCCCGATCTTTAGTGCGCTTTCAAGACCAGATCCCGTACAGAACCACTACGGGCTGACAGAATGAGGAGATTCGAGGGTAGGCTCTACAGGATGACGCTCTTTTCTTACTTCAAGTCATCCTGGCGGGCTTCTGGCAAGGATCTGCATCCTCTCACAATGTGATCTTTACCAAGAACGAAGAACTGATCCTTGCTCTGGAACAAAAAACAATGATTTCTCTTTGACGGCTGTCTGCTCTTCTCGGTGGACGGCGGACCGTTGACGGACAACGTTGTCTTCGTCAGCGATCAGCGGGTTCTCGTTCTTAAGCACACAGCGGATCTTCAGGGCGAGATCACGTGCAGTTACCCTGAACAGGTGCACATCATAGCAGGCTCTATCGGAATATCTCACGGATATTACTCCCCAAACGTCATTCTGGCGTGTACCTGGCCAGAATCTTGATCTTTAGTGCGCTTTTAAGACCAGATCCCGTACAGAACCACTACGGGATGACAGAATGAGGAGATTCGAGGGTAGGCTTTACGGGGTGACGCTCTTTTCTTGCTTTCGGTAATTCTGGCGGGCTTCTGGCAAGGATCTGCATCCTCTCACAATGTGATCTTTACCAAGAACGAAGAACTGATCCTTGCTCTGGAACAAAAAACAATGATTTCTCTTTGACGGCTGTCTGCTCTTCTCGGTGGACGGCGGACCGTTGACGGACAACGTTGTTTTGAGCAGCGATCAGCGGGTTCTCCGCTTTTAAGCGTACAGCGGAACTTCCAGCCATCAGCGGGTCCTCAGCTTTTAAGCGCACAGCGGAACTTCTGGTGTACAGCGGCTCTTCAGGGCGAGATCCCGTGCAAAATCATCACGGGATGACAAAGTGAGCAAATTCCAGGGCAGGCTCTACGGGATAACAGAATGGGGGGATTTATGGGTGCTCTAATCACCCAGACTTACCGGGATGACAATGTCATAAGATCATACAGTTTTTTTGTAGGGGCGAACGGCTGTTCGCCCAAAGCGGGAGAACCACGATCGGTCATATGAACATGATTTTGCATCTTTCTACCCGCAACGCCAATCCAAATCCAACTTCAGTTCACAATATGACTATTTCACATCACCTTCTGGATTTTATGACTAGTGACTTCCATAGGAATGAATGGCCGCTCATCCTAAACACCCTGCTAAGATGGCGAGGTGAAGTTAGTTTGATCGATAATTAGAGTGGACTTGTGTATCACGAAGGATCACATAAGTGATACAATAATATCGAGGTGATGATTGTGAAGACGGTTAATGTTAGGGACGTTCGAAACAAGTTCAGTGAGATTGTTGACGGAAAAGAGGAGCTTCTGATTCTTAGGCGTGGCGTTCCGGTCATGAAGATATCACCGGTTTCTAAGGAGGACTTGATGAACTACTATCTTTCAAAGGCCCAAGAAGAAGCGAGAAAGATTGGCCTAAGCGAAGAAGAAGGGTTGGAAGTTCTTGACGAGGTAAGAAGAGAGATGAAAGATGAAGGTCGTCGTTGATACAAACGTCGTGATTTCAGCAGCACTCGGCTCTAAGACGTGCAGCATGGTCGTCGTGAAGGCACTCGAGCAGGGGGTAATCGAACCAGGAATATTCCCACAAGAGTTGAGAAGGTTTGTAGTAAGACTTAAAGAAAAGGAAAAGTACAGAAACGTTGATTTAGAGAGTCTTTCCAACTTTATAGAGTATTATATTGAGATTGTAGAGATTGTCGATGACTACCGGTTAGTTAGTTTCAGCACAGATCTTCCAGACAATCATTTTATCTCGTTAGCGGGCGCCCGTGATGCCTTGCTTATAACAGGAGACAAGCTTTGTCTGCAAAGTGCGCTACGCGGCAATGTTAACTGCAAGACCCCATCCCAGTACCTAAGTGATTATCTTTGATGGTCCGCAAAAGAGCGAAAGAGACGTTGTCCGTTCTCCGTCCGCCGTCCGTTCTCCAAGACCGAGAGTTGCAAGTTCCATGATGCAAGTTGCAAGTTTCAAGAACAAGAGCTAAAAAATCGGCTCTCGGTTCTGGAGTCTGGTGAAGATTGAGCAATCACTATTCTAAATGCTCTCAAGGATTTTATCCCAGATGTATTCCAAGATCTAGTATTCATTTCAACAAATACGGCTCTAAACAGCGTTCAGCGGGTTCACCGCTTTAAAGCGTACAGCGGCCTTTTCGGTGAATGGGTTCATGATCTTGAACGGTCAACGGCCAACCATGTTTTACAGCGCTCAGCGGGTCCTCGTTCTTAAGCGCAAAGCGGCTCTTCCGGGCGAGATCCCGTGCAAATTCATCACGGGATGACCGAAGATGTGCTCATCAGGCCAGCCTCAAGGGATGACACTCCTTCAAGTAATCCTGAAACTTCTCCTGGCCAGGATCTCGGTCTTTGAAACAGTTGCAAGTGCAATGTTGCAAGTCGCAGGAACGGTTATCCGTTATCGGTTCACCGTTCTCCGAAAGGAAAAATCGGTTCCAAGATCCGGGAACGATTCTGCGTTAGCCGTTCTCTCTTCTTTGACAAAGAATGAAAAAGAGCGTTGAAGGCGTGTCCAGGGTTTTGGCTTTTCACAGCGTAGAACGGGCTCTTCCGACCTCTTGCCTCTGACCTCAGGCTCTTCCCAAGGACGGGTACATGATCTGGGACGAAGGACTAAGGACGGCTCTTCACAGCGTTCAGCGGGTCCTCGTTCTTAAGCGCACAGCGGTTCTTTGAGCGAGAAGTCGCTTTGAGTTTGAGATGAAGCTTCGCTTCGAGAGAAACCCTTTTCGAGACTACGAAGAACAAGGAGAGAAACGAGATCCCGTGCAAAATCATCACGGGATGACTAAGCAAGTGGATTCCAGGGCAGGCGCTACGGGATAACAGAATGGGGGGATTTATGGGTGCTCTAATCACCCAGACTTACCGGGATGACAGAATGAGGAGATTCGAGGGTAGGCTCTACGGGATGATGGTCTTTTCTTGCTTTCGGTCATTCTGGTGGGCTTCAGAAAGGATCTGCATCTTCTCACAATGTGATCTTTACCAAGAACGAGGAACAGATCCTCGCTCTGGAACGAAGAACAGATTTTTTCCTCTTGAACGGTCAACGGATTACGGCTCTACCCTGCATACAGCCTTCAGCGGCTCTTTGTGACCAGCATAAACTGAGATCGACTCCTGCTCTTTCGCTTCATCCTGGGGCGCAAGCGCCAGCATCGCCTCCGCCGGTGATCTTTCGGCGCATCACTTCCCCGGACGTTCCTCCGGGCATCACTTCCTGGCGAAGCCAGCCTTGCGTCCCGCCGAAGGCGGCATTGCGTCTTGTTTCAGCAGTGAGGGATTTTTTCCAGCCTTCTCGTGAGCGAAGCGAACGTCTCGATGTTCTTTGTCTCAGCTCCACTCTCCATCGATCTTTTGCCCGCGAAGCGGAACTGGCGCGACGATAGGAGCAGAGGTTAGAGGCGACAGGCTAGAGGTTGGAAGAGCGCAAAGATCTTGATCTTCTTACGTCTACCCTCTATCGACTCGCTTGACAGCCTTTTCGCATATGCCTAACGGAAATTCTCTTCTTCTATCTCTTTAACTTTTCCAAAAGCATTTTTCAAGAATTCCTGTCTGTCTTCGGGAAAGCCTTCGGTAAAACTGGCATTCAGCCAGCGATCCAACATATCTATCGCTTCTTGAGGAGCCAGTTTCCAGCCTCCCATCGTAAGGACATTTGCGTTGTTAATTACCTTTGCCATCTTGGCGGCGTAGCTGCCTTCGACTACGGCTGCATAGATTCCCTTGAACTTATTGGCTACAATTGCCATTCCCATTCCGGTACCGCAGCATAGAAGGCCTCGATCGAACTCTCCAGCTTGGACCTTTCTAGCAACCTTTGGCGCAACTTCGAAGTAAGGCTGAAAATCTTCCATAGACTGCATTCCAACATCTTCGACTTCGTAGCCCTTCTCTAATAGATGGGATTTTAGGGCCTCCTTCAAGGGGAAACCGGACTTGTCCGCACCAATAACTATTCTCTTTTCAAACATCTTTACCTCCAATATCCGCCAGCTCTCTGAAGAGTCCGGCAAAATTCGAGTTCTTTTTGAAGAAGACAGGAATCGTCTCCAGAGGAGCATCGACGACATATCTACCGGGACCGTATTCTTTACCAGACCATAAATCTATCCATTCGTCTTCGGGAAGATAGACTTCCTGTGTCTTCTTACCTTCTTCGATAACTGGAACCACCATAAGATCTGGCCCCAGCATATACTGATACTTCATCGTGTAGAAATTGTGATCGCCTTCGTAATGGAGAAGAGGATGCCTCATTACCGGAATTCCTCTCGTGCTATTCTCACTAATTAGCTCTTTAAGATAAGGTTTCAATTTCTGGTGAATGCTGCTCATCTTTGCAAAGTGAAGAAGAGTCTCGTCGTCGGAGTCGAACTGCCAGTTGTCGTCGGGTCTGTTCCCCTCATGTGTCCTCATTATTGGCGTAAATGCCGAAAGCGAGCTCCATCTAATAAAAAGTTCCTTAGATCTAGTTACGTTACCCATTATATTCTTTATGGTTGTATAGCCCCCCGTATCTGAATGTGAGAGACCGAAACCACTGTAACCCAGGGAGAGCGCTGCGGGTATCACCGAAGGAAGTCCATCATCCACGCTCCAATCTACCATCTGATCTCCGGCCCACATCAGAGTCGAATACGCGGTAGTTCCCGTATATCCTGCTCTTGTAAAGAAGAAGACTTCTCCAAGTTTTCCGGCCTCTTCAACGGCCTCTCGATTCAGTCTGGCCCAGATCGGCGGAAATCTGTTGTGAAAGCTCCGGGCATCTTCACCCGAATAGAGAACTGCATCCGTGGGAAGATACTCACCAAAATCCGCCATCCAGCCGGAGAGACCAATACCGATCATGTTATTCTTGATTATCTCTTTCAACCAGACATAGGCTTCTGGATTTGTGATATCTACAATTGCTGCCGGAAAGGTAGTTATAACCACATGGTACTCGCTCCCGTCGCTTTTCATTACGAGATAGCCATTTTCCGATGCGTCTTTGTAGAGGTTGCCTTCAAGCGCCAGAAAGGGATTTACGTAACCCATGACTCTAATTCCACGATTCTTAAGCTTTTCTATAAGCGCCGGAAGGTCCGGGTACATCGTACGATCGTACTCCCAGTTCCACATTAGCTGCTTTCCAAATGAAGTGATTCTCTTACCTTCCCAGTCCTGAATCCATATCGCCGCAATCTTTAGCCCTCTCTTAAGAGCCTCTTCAACTTTAGGCATCACTATGTCCATTCCACCCTGAAGACCAAGAAGGACTCCATCTAAGGACCATTCCGGCAGCTCCGGCTGTCTTCCAAGGTAGGCCGACTGTTTTTCGAGAACTTCCAGAAGGCTCTTTCCAGTCCCGAATATTATTGATTCTGGAATAGACCAGCATTCTAGCTCATGATAATCGTCATGGGAAAAATCGAATCTCATATAGTGACTGTCATTTACGTGGCAGTAGAACCTTCTTGTCGAAACGAACGTTGGTTGGGGATAGTAAGTGGTGTACCAGTCGCCGCCGGCCCTTTCGAGCTTATCGGCAAAGAAGGTCAGCAATTCCTTCTTGTTTCTCCCCACGCCCTGTTCAGAGACCCAGAGAGGCACCTTCTTTCCCCTGAGATCAAGCTCGGAGAACTGTTCTCCACAACCGTAAATATGCTCGCCCGGTTCGGCCATTATTCTTATCCATAACCGGTTGGCCTTAGAGTTATTACCCTTTAACTCCATCTTCATTCGACCCTCGAAGAAGGAGAGTGTTATTTCGATCTCTTCAAGATTTTTTCCAAAGATCAAAACGACTTCTTCGGGGGATTCTCCTTCACTCTCCAGTCGCGAAGCGCGATCCTCTCTTCCAGCTCGTCCACAATTTCGAAGTTTCCATGATACATGTTGAATGTCTCATTACCCTTTCCCAGGAAGATGCTTGGTCTCTCTCTCGAGTGATCGATCAACAGCACTTCGTCAAGATAAATCTGCAACCTGCTCTTGCTATTCATTACCCTGAACATCTTTACCTCCTGCCTACATCCTTTGACTTCAATGCCATGGCATCTCTTGCGGCCTGCGCGATATCGTCGACCGTCATTTTGTATTTCTTCAGAAGAAAGTCGGTCATTCCAACCTCTCCGAAATGGTCTCTGACTCCTATTCTTCTAAGCGGTACCGGACAATCCTCAGAGATAACTTCGGCTACCGCGCTTCCCCAACCGTTAATTATACTGTGGTTTTCGGCCGTTACTATTGCACCGGTCTCTTCAGCAGCCTTCAGTATCGGTTCTCTGTCGGTCGGCTTGAGGGTGTGCATGTTGAGAACACGGGCAGTAATGCCTTCTCTTTCGAGAATCTTTGCCGCTTCTACTGAGCTCTGTATCATTATTCCACTGCAGATAATCGTCACATCGCTTCCATCGCTTATCTGATGGATCTTTCCAAGCGTGAACTCTGTATCGGGTTCGAAGAAGAGCTTTGTGTTCTTTCTATCGAGCCTCATATAGACAGGGGAGTCGACTTCCATTATCTGGGGAAGCAATGAAAGAAGTTGAACCGAATCGGCCGGTTCCACCACGATCATTCCGGGCAGATTTCTCACGATACCGGCATCCTCGAAGCTCATATGGGTTCCTCCGTTAAGCTCTGCCGTTACTCCGGGATCGGTTCCTCCAATCTTGACATTCAATCTGGCGTACGCAACCGATATTGCAATTTGATCAAACGCCCTTCGCGTAGCAAACGGAGTGAACGAGTGGGCAAACGGAATCTTACCCATCACGGCCAATCCAGATGCTACTCCTATCATGTTAGCTTCGGCGACTCCGACATCTATGAAGCGATCTGGGTACTTATCCTTAAAAGGTATTGTTCCCGAAGCCTTGCCAAGATCGGCTTCAAGCACGACTACTCTATCGTCTTTTTCAGCAATTTCCATTAGTTTTTCCGTGTAAACACTTCTAAGCTCTCGTCCTGACAGTTCCATGTAACTACACTCCTTCCCTCTGGAGTTCGACGATAGCATTCTGCCACTCTTCTTCGGTCACTTTCATGTTGTGACTGGAAAGCTTACCCTCGGCGAAATAGGCTCCTTTGCCTTTGATAGTATTTAGTATGATCATTGAAGGGCGATCGCGTTGCTCTTTTGCCTTTCCGATCGCATCGGTTATCTCTTCTACATTGTGGCCATCTATGGAAGTCACATTCCAGCCGAAGGCCCGCCACTTGTCTTCTAGAGGTTCAAGTCCATTTACGTCAGAGATATTTCCGTCGATCTGCATTCTGTTGTAATCCTGCATCGCAATTAGATTATCCAGTTTTCTGTGAGAAGCGAGCATTGCAGCTTCCCAGATCTGGCCTTCCTGGCTCTCACCATCGCCAATTATCGTGAAGACCCTCGAAGGGTTACCCGAGATCTTTTTGGCTATTGCAATACCTACTGCCGCAGAGAATCCCTGGCCAAGCGAGCCGGCCGTCATATCTATTCCTGGGGTTCTCAGTCTGTCGCAATGGGAAGGTAATAGTGTTTCGGGCTTATTCAGAGTCCAGAGGAGGTCAGTAGAGAAGAATCCTCTCTCGGCCAAAACGGCATACAGGCCCGGTCCACCATGGCCCTTCGAGAGAACAAAGTGATCTCTTTTCGGCCACGAAGGTTCTTCTGGCCTAACTTGCATCACTCTGAAGTAAAGGACCGTAAGTGCATCGACGATCGACAAAGCTCCACCTATATGGCCAACGCCTAGGCGGCCGATCATTTCGATTACAAGAGCCCTCACCTTTCTTGCCTGTCTTTGAAGTTCTTGAATCTCATCCTTATTCAATTTATCCACCTCACTGAAGAATATGCTCGAATATCTCTCTAAGCTCTTTTCTGCCGATATTTGCCGGATTCAGTTTCGCTATTGGCGAAGAGAGCGAGGAATCGACGAGTCCGTCGAGATCCTCTTCTCTGATTCCGATTTCAGATAGCTTTCTCGGAGCCTCTCCCACGATCATCAGATCTTCTATGGCTACTGCGAACTCACCAACGTCTTCGAACCCCAAGTATCTTATCAGAATGTCAAGTTTCTCGCCGATCACCTTGTAATTGAGTTTCAACACCTCAGGCATTGCAAGGGCACAGGCGAATCCATGGGGAACGCCATAAACGTTTGTCAGAGGAAAGCTGATCGCGTGAAGGATAGTCGTTCTGGTCTGACTGAAGGCCATTCCCGCTAGAAGGCTAGCCATTGAAAGGCCCTCTCTGGACTCTTTATCGCCGTCGATACAGGCTCTACGCAGATTCTTCATAATCAGATCGATCGCCCGGATAGCGAGAGACTCGCTCACGGGTTGGCTGGACTTAGCCCAGTAGGATTCTATCGCATGTGCAAGTGCGTCCAGACCCGTAGAGGCTGTAACGCTCTTTGGAAGTGAGAATGTGAGTTCAGGATCCACTATCGCAAAGTCACTCCAGAAGAACTCCGAGACCATCGGCTTTTTAACGCCGCTTGATTTATCTGTATAGACTCCAACATTGGTGACTTCACTCCCCGTTCCCGAAGTCGTTGGAACACATATCAGTCTAACTTTTCTGGAAGTGAAGGTTCTGCTGCCGTCCAGATAGTCCTTTATCTTTCCAGTATTAGACATCAGACAGGCCACAGCCTTTGCAGTATCCATTACGCTACCGCCTCCGACGGCAACGATAGTATCCACAGAGTGCTCTCTGCCAATTTTCGCTGCTCTATCTACGGTCTCGCAGCTGGGATTCGGTTCGACTTCGCAAAACTCTATAATATCGGTTCTACCGGCTTCTTCCTTAACTTCAGAGACAAAGCCTAGCTCCAGAAGAACACCATCTGAAACGATCATAGTTCTGTTTCCTACTACAAGTGAGCCAAGTTCTCTAATTCTTCCGTTCCCAAATATCACCTTCACCGGGAGAAAGAAGTTCATATCCATAAAAAACCTCCCTTTCTAAGTTACCTTTAACTCTTTCTTTCTCTTCTGTTCTATGATAATTCCTGCGGTACACATCAAAACAATTATCATTCCTAGCACCTGAATAAGCTTCAAACCCTCTTTCAGCAAAAGGAAACTTATAATAGTCGCAAATACGGGCATCATAAGAAGAGTAATCTTAACCAGCCACACTGGAAGTCTTCTGAGGTTGAAGTAGTAGAGTAAGTATATAAACGTCTGCATAGCTCCGGCGTACAGTAATGGAAGGACAAGAAAACTGTTCTCTCGAACTGTCGGTAAAGAAGCACCTTTGTCCGACAGGAAGAAAATTATTGAGAAGATTCCCATTGTTATAAAATTGTTGTAAAAGGCTACCACATTGTCTGAGGCCGGATTTACTCTATCTAATTGCACGGATTTTATCACAAAGGCGTTCAAAGAAACGAAAAAGGCACTCAGAAGAAAGAAGATGTCTCCGATCCCTTCGAATCTGAAATTCACAAGATCTATATTCACAACAAGGCCAACACCCAAGAGAACCCCTCCCGTATAAAGCCAGTCACGGTAACTGAAACGCTCCTTAAGAAAGAAGATCGTTATAAGGTTCGCAAAGAGCACGTCAGCCTTTAGTAGGACAGCTCCATTTGCTGCACTTGAAAGTCTCAGACCAATGAAGGCTGTTATGTCCAGAGAGAATCCTAGAACACCTATCAGCAAGAGCTTTGAAAGTATTCCCTTCACTTTGAAAAGCTCTTTCACCTGTCTCTTGAAGGTCATTAGAATTATAAGAAGCAAGAAAGTAACTGCTCTGACCACTAGACCCACAAAGAAAGGTGATAGATACTGGAGAGAGACTCTGTTCGCGACATAATAGCTTCCCCAGACAAGACTCAATGTCAGGAGCGATAGAAAAAGACCGACGCTCATCTGTTTATATAAGTCTCCTCTTCAGTTCAGCGACCTCTTCATCGCTCATAGTCGTCTTCTCGTTATGTCTCTTCCCGTTGAGATACTCTATAAGCCTTCTGTGGCTTTCAGAATCGAGCGGGTATTTCTTTGCTGCAATAATGCCAAAGGTCATGAGAATAACAGGCACGAGTGCGATTATCAATCTTATAGAGAGTAACACGGCAGCACCCTGCGGCTTTTCTATCATCTTTGTTACACCGTCTTCCACAACTCTTTCGGGATTAACATAACCGGCGACACCGAGAATGAAAGTCGCCAGCGCCACGGCTATTCCGGAGGCGAATTTTCGTGTGAAGGTTATGAGACCGCTGAAGTTTCCCTCTCTTCGCTGCCCATATGCCAGTTCGCCGACATCTGTTACGTCGCCGAATATTGTGTGTGGTATAACTGCCGCGGCAGATACTCCCGCTCCAACAAATCCCGCAAGAAAGAAGACCACCGGCAGGGATGCGTTCTGGGGAACAAAGAAGATAGCGACAGAACCGACTATCCATACGAAAGATCCTAGAATGAAGGAGAAGGTCTTACCCTTCTTCTTTGCCAGAAAGGCATAAAAAGGTATGAAAAGGATCTCCACGATCAAGAGGGCGCCAAGGACGAGAGGCAGGGCGTTTGGCTTCTCGATATAGTATTTCATGTAATAGGCAAAAATCATGGAGACTATGTCCATTCCAAGATAGGCCGTCAGAAACATTACGAGAAGGTACCTGAAGGATTTGAGCTTCAACGGTTCAACAAACATGCTCTTGAGGTTCAGGTTAGCTTCAACCGAAGAGAAGTCTTTTCTTTCTTTTGTAAAAGCGAAGACTCCTATCCATGGAAGTGAGAATATCAGACCAAATACCACGGACATAGCTATATATCCTGTTCTTATATCTTCAAAAGAGTTGACTATCATCATGGGAACCAGTGCACATGCAAGCGAAGAGACCAGCGAGAAGAGCAACCTGATCGAGTTGACTGATGTCCTTTCGTTGTAGTCGAGCGATATTTCGGCCGCCATTGCCTGATAAGGGATCATGATCATGGTCACTACTGTATTGAAGAAGAGGTAAGCAAACAATATATAGAGAAACTTTGCCGCCTGAGAATCGAAATCGACAGGATACCAGAGTATCATAAATGAAATGAAGACTAGACCGATACCTGCGAGAAAGTAGGGCCTGCGTCTTCCAAACCTTGATCTAGTTCTATCGGTTATGCTTCCCATAAAGGGATCGGTTATGGCATCCCATATCTTGCCTATAAGAAACACAGGAGCGACGAAGACCATATCTAGACCTACCACATCTGTAAGAAAGATCGCGTAAAAAAAGTTGATTATGTTGAAGGCACCGCCTCCGAAGATGTCGCCAGAGCCAAAGAATATCTTGTTCAAAAGAGGAATTTTCTCGCTTTCTCTGCCAACTGACATTTTTTCAACCCCCAATGACTTCCCAGCCGTTGATCCTGGCGAGGATTTTGAATGATTCTATGTAGTTACCGTAAGAAACTGAGATGTGATGAGCAATACCGTTGTAGATAACTCTTTCGAGAACTGTCCGAACGTCTTCGTCAAAGACTGCCTTCATATAAGTCCCCTTCAAGGATTTTTCCATAGGGACGGCCTCTCCGTGACCAAGGAAGACTCTGTACTTTCCACTTACCGAATCGAGCCGACAGACTGAGAACTCGCCTGACTTCATAACGAAATCGGCCGTAACGCCTTTACCTCCTGCAAAGTAAGTGTCCAGTGAGCAGACTGAACTCCCATCTGCAAGATTACAGGGAGCAACCCCGCAATGCCATAAAAGGGCGAAGTTTTCTTTGAGATCAACCTGCGAAAAGTCTGCCAGGAAAGGAGTTTCGGCTCCAACGGCTTTTTGGGCCAGCATACTCATGACTCCTTCAACATCACCCTCGCAACCCGTGATAAAGCCGAGAGACTGGACATAAGACATTGCGGCACAGGGAGATATTCCAAATGTAGTTGCAAACTCTGGCCAGCAACGAATAGCGATCGCATCGAGCGAGTTCAATGTCATGAAGCCCTTCAGTTTAGCCGCAAGAGACGCCACTCTGTCAACCTGATTCTGGCTAACTCCATCTGTGTTAAAGACTCTTAGAATATCTCCTTTAGAGATTTCAATCTCTTTTGTCGAAACTTCGTGTGAGAATATTGAATCTAGTTCATAGTGATCGAGTAGGATACCTGTTTCTCTATAAGTGCTCAATTCGTCGATATCGAGATTGAAAAAACCGTGTGCCCGATAACCGATAATCCCAATGCGGCTGGTGGAAAGGGCCTTCTTAATCCTTATCGCATCTATCCAGTTAGTATCGACCTTATCTCCAATAACGACATGATAGGTACGCTCTCCGGATTTGTAGAGGTTCGAAGCGTTCAGGTTTACACCACAGATCGAGTTCAGCCTTATCTTTCCACCGTTGTAAGGTAGTTCGTCGAGTCCCCACAGTAGTATTGGCTTTCTTACTTGCTTATGAAGCTCCAATACTAGATGGCCTAAATGAAAAGTACCGCTTATAACTATCAGACCGTCTATACCAGACTCCGAGAGTCTTTTCGCAGCTTGATCGGCCTCAGAAATCTCGATTACGAGTTCATCGACGAAGAACCATTCGACTTCAGGTATTGTGTCAAGTTCGCTTTTGATTCTTCCGTACAGTTCCTGCGCTGCCAGATGATCGAAGGTCTTTCTGGCAAGGCAGACCACTCCTAACTTCACTCTTTGCATGGAAACCTCCGCTTTCAAATCAGGCGGTTTTGCTTCCGATAGAGGCTGCTCCCGTTTCGAAGAACAGTCTCTCAAGAACAAGCGACAATCCGCCTATTATTTTGTTATCACTATCGAGCGCGCTTAAGTGAACGACTGAAGAACTATTGCTGTCTGGAGCGAGTTGATCTATCTTTTTCAGAAGAGACTGAAAGATATGATCGCTTTTGAAGAGCGGTCCGTAAAGAATTACTCTTTCTGGATTGAAGATCTTCATTACGTTTGCTATGCCAAGACTCAAATACTCCAGAGCCTTTTCAACAACTCTTATGACTCCCATATCTCTCGCTTCGTAAGCTTCAACGATATCTTGCAAAGATAGATTCCTATCATCGGCATTTAAGTTTAGCCATGGAGTCTCTCCTCTTTGCATTAGCTCTTTGATTTCCCGAATAATATTCTCGGCCGACGTCAGGGCTTCAAGACAACCCTTCTGCCCGCACCTGCACAGGGGTCCCTCCCTTTCTATAACCATATGACCGATTTCGCCAGCACAATCTGTGGATCCGTAGAACAAACTCTTGTTGATTATCATCGCAGAACCGAGTCCGGGACTATGCTTCACAAATATAAGATTGTTCACTCCTGAGTGCTTTTGCAAACTCAATTCCGAAACTGCAAGCGCTCTGACGTTATTTTCGACTACTACTTTTATACCCAAACTCTCTTCGAGTATTTGACGGATATTTACCGGCTGGGACCATATCCCATAAGCGAGATTGCTCTGACCGCTTTCCGGATCGACACTTCCGACGATACCGATACCGATACCGAGAACATTATCTTTGGTAATGCTCTGTTTCCAGAGCATTTGCATAACTCTGCTCGAAATCTCGTTAAGGAATTCAGTCGCAGATTTCTCTCTTTTAGTATTGAACTCCTCATAACCAAGAAGATTGAAGTCCATATCCGAAACACCAATGGCTGTAGTCTTTGTGCTTATATTGAGACCTATTATGTACTTTCTCTCTTTATCGATATCTACAAGAATTCTCCTTCTACCTGCCTTCGAACTTCTCTGGGCCATCCCGGTTTCCTTAAGTAAGCCCTGATCTATCATCTCATTCACCAGATTAGTAACCGCTGCCGGCGTCAACCCCGACAGCAATGCCATTTCTCTCCTTGAAAGAGGCCCTCGATCCCTGAGAAGTCTCAGTATTAGAGAACGGTTTCTCGGTTTGATAGACGATACGTTCAACCCGTAAGTCTTATTCACCATAAATCAACTATTTCCTCCGGAAATTTCCTAAGAATCGGAACTTCGAATTAGTAAACGCAATTAACTAAACGACATCAGCTACATTCTATCACGGAAAAAAGTGGAGATATAACAGAATAATTCAACCTGTTAATTTAAGTATCTTCTCAATTGCCCCGAATTAGTAAATGGTATCTTCTTTTTTTACGAGCAATTATAGCCGATTATCAAGCGTGTTCTCAACGTATCTTCTCCATACTAACCTATGGTTATCCTTGTATTAGTTAACGCCTTTAATTATATGTTGTTATTTGCCTATCATTTATTGTAGAATCATTCGAGTAGATCCTTTGCTGTCTGTTAGTTCTCTTTCTTAGCTATGTTCAACTTTAAAAAAGGGAGGTTCAATTATGAAGAAACTGCTAGTAGTTCTCTTTCTGGCTCTGTTATGTTTAACTGCATTCGGTGCCACAAATATCAAAGTTCTTGCCTGGGACGATGCACACACACAGGCTTGGGTAGCGAATCTTAAGGATTTCGAAAAGGCAACCGGAATTAAAGTCGATCTCGAGTTGATTCCATCAGGTTCAATGCTCCAGAAAACATCTCTCAATGTTACCGAGAACAAAGCAAACTACGACCTTGTAGCCATAGACGAAGGTAATGTCGCGAAGTTCGGAGATCTTCTCGTTCCTTATTCAAAATGGCCCGAGGGAAAGACCTTCAAGAAGATAAGCACCACCGAGATTCCTCAAGCGATCTTTGAGGCTGCCCTCTGGAAGGGTGAGATTCAGGGAATTCCGATTAACGGAAACGTATATGTTTGGATCACCAGAAAGGATCTGGTCGAAGACCCACAATTCAAGAAGGAATTCATGGAAATGTTTGGCTATGAGTTGAGAGTTCCCGAAACGCTGGATCAGCTTGCAAACATGGCCGAATTCTTTAAAACAAAGGGAATATATGGCTGGGCACCGTTCACAAAAAACACAGAAGGAGCAACCTGCGAGGCCATAATGTTCTTTGAAGCCTTTGGTACGCACTTCATGGAGGATGTTGACGGAAAGTACGTGATAACTCTCGACAAGGAGAAAGCGCTTGAAGCCATTCTCTTCTACAAGCGGCTTATGCAGTATGCACCTCCAGGTGCCAACGATATGGGTCATGCCGAAAGAATAGCGGCCTTCAGCGACGGAAAGGTCTTCTCGATGTTCCAGTGGCCGGGTATTATCCCTTCACACGAAAACGAAGACGAATCTCTCGTTGTTGGAAAGATAGAGTATACTGCGCCGCCGGCCGGTCCATCTGCCCGTGCCGCGGTAAGAGGTTGCTGGATTCTTGGTATCCCAAAGGCTTCGACAAATGCCGCAGCGGCAGCAGAGTTTGCATACTGGTTGAACTCTTACGATGCCGGCATAAAGCTTGCCGAAGATGGAATGACACCCGTAAGAACAGATCTTCTCACAAATCCTGTCCTTCTAGAGACAAATCCGTGGTACGAAGGAATGGCAGATTCAGGGCTATTTGCAGTCAGCAGGCCTAACAGGGCAGTCTTCTATCCAGAGATCTCTGAACAGATCAAAGTAAACTGGCTGGCTGCCGTTCTTGGGACTGTCGATCCCGTAACCGCGATAAATAACATGGTAGACCAGGTACAGGCACTACTCGACAAGTATGAAAATTAACAACAGATTGATTCGAAGGAACTCCCGCAAGGGAGTTCTTTCCTATCTTTACTTCATTTTGCCGGCGCTCATCATTGTCGGTGTAGTCCTTGTATTTCCAATCATATATTCGGTTGTACTGTCTTTTTTCAACTGGGCACAGGTCGATGACGGGAGAAGAGCCTTTATTGGATTTCAGAACTACTTCGATCTTTTCAAAGACAAGCAATTCTGGAATTCTCTTTCTCTTCAGCTAGGCTTCATATTCATCGCGATACCTATTCAGCTCGTAATAGGTTTCTTTGTGGCTATACTTTTCAACAGGGAATTTCCGGCTGCGGGATTGCTGCGAACACTTTTACTGCTGCCAGTCTTTACGCTGCCCGTACTCTCGGGTCTTACCTGGAGATTGATGCTTCAACCGGGATATGGAGTGATAAGCTATCTGCTCGAGATCGTCGGTTTCGATGCGTCCAGAGGCATTCTTTCAGACAGCGGTCTCGCATATATCGCTGTTATTGTGCAGGATATTTGGAGAATGTGGCCCTTCATGTTCATGATTTTATATGCGGGGCTTAAAAGCCTTCCCGCGGATATAATGGAGGCTGCAGAGCTCGATGGTGCAAACTTCTTCAAGAAGACCTTCTTGATAACAATTCCGATGTTGAAACAGACTATAACCACGGCAATACTTCTTAGAACAATAGACGCTTTGAGGATATTCTCCGAGGTCTTTGTCATGACTAATGGCGGACCCGGAAACGCAACTATGCTGTATTCACTCTATATTCACAAGCAGGCCTTTGAGTTTGGTAAGCTGGGCTACGCTTCTTCCATGGCCGTCATTCTCATAATTGTCAGTCTTCTGTTCGCTTTCGGTCTGGTGAGAAAGAATATGGACATCGACACGCTTTAAGGTTTGGTGGTATTCATGGCGAAAATGAGGAGAAAAAGAGCGATAACAAAGTGGATTCTATTTACCATAGCACTGATAATAGTAGCGGTAGAGCTGTTTCCGATATTCATCATAATCAGCAGCGGATTCAAGAAAGATTTGGATATTCGCAATTCTAACCCCTTCAGTTTCAACCCAAATCTCACGAGTTACAAGAGAGTTCTCGGGAAGAGCGACTTTCTGCCTTCAATAAAGAACAGTCTCATAGTGGGGTTGTCATCGACCGCTATTTCTTTGCTGGTGGGCGCTATGGCCTCATATGGAATCTCGAGATTCAGGTTCAAAGGACGAAAAGTCGTTTCGTATTCCTTCCTGGTATCGAGAATGGTTCCGCAGATAGCACTCGCTGTACCACTGTTCATGTTGTTTGACTCACTCGCAATGACCGATTCATATATTTCGCTCATACTTGCATACACGAGTTTTAATATACCTTATGTTATCTGGTTGCTTCTGCCATTCTTCTCTTCAATATCCTATTCTTTTGAAGAGGCTGCCCGCGTGGATGGCTGCAACAGAATACAGATATTCTGGAAGATCTTTCTCCCCCTCACGGCGCCTGGACTTATGGTGGCCGCGATTTTTGCGTTCATAATGTCATGGAACGAATTCATTTATGCGCTTGTTCTCACGGGAACTTCTACAAAGACGGCTCCTATATCGGTGAACGGGTTTCTCGGTCAGTATGCGCCAAGGTGGGGACAACTGGCGGCCGCTGGCACGATAATACTCATACCCGTAATCATCTTCACTCTCACTCTCCAGAAGTATATTATAGGCGGACTGACTGCCGGCGGAGTCAAAGAATAATTCTGGTAAGCATACAAACATTCCTCCCGGGGAGGAGCATAAAATCTATGCTTCTCCCTGACGTTTTTAGTATTGATTGAAGGTTTCCATGGCTCCTTTGCACGGAAAGTATTCTTTGAAGTTCCTGAAGTACAGCAGCTCCTCTTTAGAACTTACAATAGCTCCATCGCCATCGTTTCAAATTCACAATCGCTGATCTGCTGTTCAGCATATTCGTTCATACTCAACTTTGACAGCGCATAATCTAAAAACAGCTAAACAAGGGGAAAAATGAAAAGAAGAACAGACGTACCACCACAGTGGTCTGTTATGCAATCTCTTTGAGTAGATCCGGGGGTCTTATTTTGAGTGCTTTGAAAGCATCGTAAGCATTGCCCATCATTTCAGTCCTTGCAAGAAAGCGTTTGCCTTCTACCGTTAGCTCAACTGCCCTTATCTCTTTCAAGTCTTCGAGTATTTCTGCGTAAGAGAAAGTACTTCCAATCTCTTTCAGCTTTCCACATAAGGCAGTCTCCATTACAAGCGCAAGGAAACAGATCATTATGTGGCCCTTCACCCTCGTGTCTGTGTAATGGTATATAGGACGAAGATCGAGCCCGCTCTTCAGTTCCCTGAATGCCCTCTCTACTTTCCACAGTAATTTGTACGATTGAGCAACCTCTCTATTGGTTAGTTTTGTGTTCGTTCTTAGAACGTATTTGCCATCGTATTTGACTTCTGGGTAAATTGCGGACTGCCTCCATTATTTACAAATGGTCATCGTAGCCAACGATAGTGTTTGCGTGATTAGTGTTTGGATTCGTGTAATTCGTACTGTTCCATACGTCGGAGGGACTCAAGTTTGCATACTTGTAAGCGTCTATCGAAATCGATACCAGATAACCAGCATTAATATATGATTTTAGAGTCTGAATGTCCTGATCGTTTTCTACCCTCAGGACTCTCATTACATCCGTGTGGCTCCTGTACCTCGGGGCTTCTCTCCACGCAGACTCCGAAGGCCATGTCTTGCTGTCGTTAGGATTGTAGGGCATCTCTTTCCAGCTGCTCACGCCTGTATTAGATATAAGCTTCATCGCATCCTGGTATGCGGAACCTTGATCATAGCCATCGTTTATCTGGTGATAGATGAAATCTGGACTGAGTATCCTGTCCTGGTAGGACACGGTGGGCGCCCCGTAGTATCCTCCCACCCATTGAGCACCGCTTAGGTCCCAGTTCCGGTCACAGGCTTCATAAAAAGTGGCCGTGTAATACCCTAACGAGAAGGCTACACATGAACCTTCTTTTCCCTGATTACCTATAGGTGGAAAGTGGATAGAACTTGAATGGTCAAGAGAAACAGGTAGCGTCTCCTGCAGACCAAAAGCCTCCATCTCATACCAGCTGTTTGCTATCTCTTCCCACTCTTCAACCGAGGGCGGTCTCAGACCAGTGCCGTAACCGTTTATTATCTCGTTGTAGTCTCTTCCCTCTTCATACACACCCATCGTTTCTTTCATTCCTTCGAGTAGTCTCTTTGAAAGACCTCCAGCGTTTGAAGAGAGATCGTAGTTCGAAGCGGCCGAGACTGTGACGCCCGGGATCTGTACATTCACATAAGAGTTGTTGACGGTGTTCTTTGGTGTCTGTGTGGATGTGAAGACACTTGAAGGGACTCCCGATGGATAGTTGTCGTATATCTCTACCGAGAAGAACTCGATAGTGCCTGTGCTGCCTGTCTTCGTATCATATACTTTCAGATATAACGTCTCGTTGTTGAATGGAAGGAGTTCGGTTATGTCCAAGACCATTTTGTTGTCTGGGTAAGGGTGTGGCCCGCTACGTTGATAATAGTCATCGAATCTCTTCTCTCTTGAAGGAGAAGAGGGGTTTCCTACGCCTACATAAACGCTACAATCATCCCTGACCAGGTGTGATATCTTGAAAATGGCTATCGCTCTGGGTTCATAGTTGTCTTTCGGATCGACTACAAAGCACAGAACCTTATTCTGTTTCATGGCTTCATAGGTTATATACAGAAAACCATCTGGGACGTTTTCCCATCCGCCTATCCCCCATGAGTTGGCCACTTTGAAGCCTCCGGTTTCCTGTGAAGCTGCATTATAAGTGAAGTTCCAGGAGATTACATTCGAATAGGCGCCTTCGTCGTCCTGTGCCCTGACTTCGAATACGTGGGCGCCCTCTGAGTAGCCGCTCCACGTGTAACTCGTGTTCAAGCCCTGGTCTGTCCAGCTTCCTCCGTCTTTTCTGTATTCGTATAAGGTAATGCTCCCGTCGGGATCGTCTCCGGCCCAGCTGAAAGTGACGCTACTCTGGTTCATCGTTCCGGATGGACCGCTCAACTTATTGATCACAGGTAGTCTATTGACCGTTATTCCAAAAGCAACTTGACCGCTTCCGCCCTTATTGTCCGTTACTCTCACAGTTACAGTCTTCGTTCCGGCATCTGTGTATGTAGCTGTGTAGGTGTATGTAGATCCCGCTATGTTTCCTACTCCGGACACTAGAGTAAAGGTTAGAGCATCTCCGTCCGGGTCATCTGCATAGTCGTTCAGGTTGAGGGTAAGGGTCTCCCCTTCGTTCATCGTCTGGTCCGGTATGTCCAATACAGGGGGTCTGTTTACGTCGGTTACACTTATGGTAAAAGTAGAGGTCGCTTCTCCATCCTTTCCATCGTTTGCGCTTATACTTACCTCGAAATCTATACTCTCGGCTGCCGGGTCGTACTCTCTAACCTTTTTCAGTACATCGTAATCAGGAGTGTAGGTATATGTCGCACCGGTTATCTCTCCAACTCCGGATACTAGAGTAAAGGTTAGATCGTCTTCATCGGGGTCATCCGCGTAGTCGTTCAGGTTGAGAGTAAGGGTCTCCCCTTCGTTCATCGTCTGGTCCCGTATGTCCAATACCGGGGGTCTGTTTACGTCGGTTACACTTATGGTGAAAGTAGAGGTCGCTTCTCCATCCTTTCCATCGTTTGCGCTTATACTTACCTCGAAATCTATACTCTCGGCTGCCGGGTCGTACTCTCTAACCTTTTTCAGTACATCGTAATCAGGAGTGTAGGTATATGTCGCACCGGTTATCTCTCCAACTCCGGATACTAAAGTGAAGGTTAGATCGTCTTCATCGGGGTCATCCGCATAGTCATTTAGGTTGAGAGTAAGGGTCTCCCCTTCGTTCATCGTCTGGTCCCGTATGTCCAGCATAGGGGGTCTGTTAACATCGTTCACCGTAATCTTGAATGTGTCTTCGACAAACTTACCCTTTGCATTCGTTACTCTAATCTTCACTTCTTTGTCGCCGGAGTCATCAAATGTCGGGGTGTATCTGTAATCGCTCCCCACTATCTCTCCAACTCCGGATACTATTGTGAAGGCGAGGGTGTTCTTGTCTTTGTCTTCGGCGTATTGTTTTAGGTCGAACTGAAGTACCTGTCCTTCATTTACTGTCTTATCAGGTATGGTCAGTTTTGGTGGTTTGTCAATGGTAGGACAGCCAATAAGGAGAAAGATAATCGAAAAGAGAAACAAGAATAAACAGACAGACAGAAGCTTGTTCTTCATAACCCACCCCCACTAGCGAGGCCTCGCACCGGGAATTAACACTTCAAGTCTATGAGATTATGCGGGAATGTAAGTGCTACGCTCTCTTGTGAATAATATATCACTTGTTACATTTTAGGCAAAGCAATCTTTTTGTGTTAATAGAGAGTAATAGTGCTCTATTGGCTATCCAAACACGCTATCAGACGACAAAATTGCGACTCCATTTTCTCAAGAGCAGTTCCGCGTTCCTTTGATTCGCGTTCAAGCAGGCTTTCCGTCAACTGTTCACCGTTCTCCGCAGAGCAGCCGTCAAAGAGAAAAACATTGTTCTTTGTTCCAGAGCAAGGATCAGTTCTTAATTCTTGGTCAAGTGCATATCAAAGAGAGAGATGCTTGTGGCGGCGGAAGCTTCAACGCCTCTGACTGGTTTCTTCTTTCTCTCTCTCTTCTCTCGTGAGCGCAGCGAACGCCTCGACAGTGCTCTTTCTCGATTGATCTTATCGGAGGACGGGTTTTTGCTCTTGGACGGCTGACGGAGGACCGCTCTTCCAGCGATCAGCGGGTTCTTGTTCTTAAGCGTACAGCGGCTCTTCCAGCGTTCAGCGGGTTCACCGCTTTTAAGCGTACAGCGGAACTTCTGGTGTACAGCGGATCTTCAGGGCGAGATCCGGTTTAGAATCACTACGGGATGACTGTGCGGGGGTATTCATGAGATGGCAAACCTTTCCCGTCGCCTATTTCCAACACCATGAGTATGGGTCCCAAGTTTCTCCAGGATCTTCCTCTTTAATTAGGGGCAGAAAGACAACTCTAAGCTCTTCAATTATCTGAGTGAAGCCCTGTTCGTTCAAGAGTTCATTTCTGTGAAGAAAGGCCTTCCACTGCTCGATCATTGTCTTGTTGTTGACAAAGCCTTCCGTGAATACTTCTGCAAGAGAATTTAATGGAGTATCTCTGTTCTTGAAAGTCGATTTGAGCGAATTTAGAAGGTCTTCATACTTGAATGACGAGGACTTGCAGAAATGATATATATCATAGAAGTCTTTCATCCTGCTAGTCGTCACACCGAGACTTGCGATGGTCTGGATTTTCTCAGCAATAGCGGTTTCAACCGAATAAATTATTATGTATGGCTCTTCCGATCCCAGAATAGTTGGAAATGTCATGTTGAGCGGCCCTATGTATTGGACATCACCAAATCCCACATCTAGCTGTATACTGCCTGTAGTCCTTTCCATGTTCCACGGAAGAATAATCCTGCAGCCCGGGTGAATGGACTCCTTCTTTATCGTTTCGACCTTGAAGGAGCTGTTGAATACGATCCCATCTTCAACCTCTACAGGTATTATTTCAGATACCATCTCACTTATTTCATCGGTGGAGTAAGAGTTCTCAACACAGAGAAAATCAATGTCCTTCGTAGGTCTGAACTCGTTGAATCCAAAGATGATTGAGAGAATAGCACCTTTAAGCACAAGTTTTTCTCTATATCGGGTTTTGGACAGCCTGAATATGAAACGCTCCTGTGCGTAGCGTCGAAGCAACAATGTATGATCAATACCGCTCTTTCTGGAGATGTTGAGGAGCAGTGCCTTTACTGAAGCGGCCGTGTTCTTGTTCGCCTTTTTCCTCATGCATTAACCATTCCTTTGATTAAAGGAAGTATCAGGTTTTGTACACGCAGCGTCTGCGCATATTTCATTAGAGAGGACACGTTGTTGTTGGTCGAAATTAGGTAATTCTTCAGCGATTCGATCGCAATATCTTCTCCCATGCTCTTTCTCATGCGAAAAAGATCACACACTGTCTTTTCGCGGTTATATATTTTGAAAGATCCAATCTCCGTGTCTACAGTTTCTATACCTACTGAGTAGCCCTTCTCTCTGAACATGAAAAATCTTGTCGGAGGGACCTCTACTGCCTGTCTCTTGTAGCCGTGAGGAATGGCAACATGAACTCTCTTAGGTGTAAATGTTGAAAGGCCGTAATAGTCTGCAGAAGAGAGCAGGCATATTACACCCGTTCTAACTGCTTTGCATACGTCCACATACGAAACGTAATCGTTATCTGAAAGCTCTTCCAGCCTATAAAGACCCGGTTTTATTCTAACAACCAGTCCATCATCTAGGAGCTTGGCCAGGGTCCTTGTATGCACTCCTGATTCTCTTAGGCTACTCATTGTTGCGTATCCCTTTCTCTCTCTAAAGCATTCAATTGCTCTCTTCAAGGAATCACTCTCCGGTTTGTTTCGACTACCACTATTATACACTGGTAGTTAAGTTGATCCAACACGGCAGAAATACGAGAATGTATCAAGAGTCTGTTTATTGCCATAATTTGAGCGAAAAATAGAGACCTTTCTGAAGAGCGGTCTTTCGTTCCGACGCTGTGCGTCCAGGTTCTTGGCAAAGAGAGAAGTTCATTGTTCTGGTGCTTTGCACCTAAGTTCTTCGTTCCGACACTTCGTGTCCAGGTTCCTGGTTAGGGGCACGAGATGAGGAGAGAGGGCGAGAGTCGTCGTCGATTGCCCAAGAACGAATAATGTTTTCCTCGGAGAACCGTTCAACGGCGAACCCAGTCTGTTTTGGCACACCCCGCAAGCTCGTTTTCTCCAAAAAAAAGGCCCCATCAAGGGACCTCATTCATCTATCAGGACCTTTTATTCGGTGAAATCTATTGTTCTCTTCACGCTCTTCTTGCTGTGAAACTCTAGTTGATCTTCTTCCTGGAAGTCATCAAAGCCGAGCGCCTTTATTCCGCACTCCATTGGGGCATCTACCCTGCTCGCATCGTCTTTGTAATGCTTGAGCACTTCGATCGCTACGTCTGCGATTTCCTCGTTCTTTCTGTATACTCTCATCCTGCCTTTCTTAAGCACGTGTCCATCGTCCAC
>Ga0334899_1000892_pt1 | contig 32115 bp, 32 predicted proteins | sample GraSluR3_MG_FD_207219 | JGI IMG/M metagenome (GOLD analysis project Ga0334899, IMG submission 207219) | Sludge microbial communities from methane-producing bioreactor in Wageningen University, Netherlands - Granular Sludge_8_08-R3 | ecosystem: Engineered > Bioreactor > Anaerobic > Unclassified ...
TAAGTTCAATTTTGCCAATTGCTGGTCACGAAGAATTAATAGAAAAGACAGAATAATTTATAAGGTGGATGAAGATGTAGTTACCGTTTTCGTAATTTCTGCCAGGGGACACTACAGCGATAAATAGCAAAAAAAGTCAATCCTGTTATGGCATGCAACCAGCGGGGCAACCTGCAACCCTCTTTGCCCTCTGCCCCATGCACCCGAAACCTGTTCAATGATACCCAGCTTTTCGGAGTTATAGCGAACGAAAAGTTGATGGTGGAACTAATCCCGCACAGCGGGAACCAGCAACCTGAAACTTGCAACCTTCTTTAAACTTTTCCCCCTTCCCCCATCCCCCTGTCTGCCATTTTGTTTATCTATATTTTTTTGTAATTTTGAAAGCATTAAATAATTTTTAACATTATGTTTGATTTATCTGTTTTACCCAAAAAAGCCCAGGATGAATTGTACGATTTTTATCAATTCCTCGTAGAACGTTATAGCCATAAAAAAGAGGAAAACAAACAAAAAACGAAATCACGAAGTACAGAGATTAAAACCTTTTTAGATAAGTATAATCTTAACCTTCAAAATTTTTCTTTTAATCGCGATGAAATTTATGAACGATAAAGCCACCATCGACTCAAACATCCTTATTTATGCTTTTGGAAAACAAGACAACTTCAAAAACAAAATAGCGCGGGAAATTATTTCAGAATGTAATAAAATTAGTTTACAGGCAATTAACGAAACAGTATTTGTTTTGAAACGGAAGTTTAATTTCTCTGTAAAAGAGTTACAGGAAATAATTCAATTTTTTAAAGAAAAGTATATCGTTAAAAACACCAACATTCATACCCTGGAAACTGCAATGGCAGTAATGGATAAATACCAATACTCATTTTGGGACAGCATGATGCTTGCCTCGGCTTTGGAAAACGAATGTTCTGTAATATATTCTGAAGACATGCAACACGATCAAACAATTGAAAAGAAACTAAAAATTATAAATCCCTTTGTTTAGAAGGTGAAAAAATCTGCGATTTAATGCTTTTTGCATTATTTCCCGTAACCTGTTCAATGACACCCAGCTTTTGAGAGTAAAGCGAATCAAAAGATGTTGGTGGAATTAATCCCGATAGCGCAGCGCATCGGGACAACATGCAACCTGCAACTGCAAACTGCGACTGAAAACTGCAACAAGCAACAAGCAACCTTTCACCATTTGTCAATTTCACCATTTGTCAATTTCACCATTTGTCAGTTTCTCCATTTGACAGTTTCTCCATTTGACATTTTAATTATCTTTACACCCTGAAAATAAAAACAACACATTTTTAAAAGAACCACAATCATATTAGTCAATAAACATGAAGATTACTTTAATTGCCGGTGCGCGCCCGAATTTTATGAAAATTGCTCCTATTATTCATGCTATAAAAGACGCACAAACAGAAGGTAAGAATATTAGTTACAGGTTAGTGCATACCGGGCAACATTACGACCAAAAAATGAGCGATACCTTTTTTAAAGAGCTCAACATACCAGAGCCCAACGTAAATTTAGGATGTGGTGGCGGAACACAGGCCGAACAAACGGCGGCCATTATGGTAGCTTTTGAAAAGGAATTAATAAACAACCCCACTGATTTGGTGATGGTTGTTGGCGATGTTACCAGCACTATGGCGTGCAGCATTGTAGCTAAAAAGCTGAATACAAAAGTAGCACATGTTGAAGCCGGAATTCGCTCATGGGATTTAACCATGCCCGAAGAAATTAACCGCATGGTAACCGATGCACTTGCCGATTATTTTTTTACCACCACCGAACTGGCCAACCAAAACCTGCGAAATGCCGGAATTCCGGATGACCGCATTTTCTTTGTGGGGAACGTAATGATTGACACCCTTTTGGCCAACCGCCACCGTTTTAAAAAACCGGCAGTCTGGAATGAATTGAAGCTGGAAAAAGGAAACTATTTTGTAATAACACTGCACCGCCCGGCCAATGTGGACGAAGCTGACAAGCTGAAAGCTTTGATGAACGAAATAACCATACATACCCGAAAACTGCCGGTAATATTTCCCATGCACCCACGTACAGCTAAAATTTTTAAAGAATTGGGTATTTCTGCCGGCAATCTTCATATTATTGAGCCATTAGGTTATTTGGAATTCAACTATTTGGTGGCAAATGCAAAAGCTGTAATTACCGACTCCGGAGGCATTACCGAAGAAACTACAGTAATGGGAATTCCCTGCCTTACCCTGCGCGATAACACTGAGCGACCTGAAACAGTAGAAATTGGCACCAATGAACTAATAGGCACCAACCCTGCTGCCATTAAGCCGGCGCTCGAAAAACTTTTCAGCGGAAACTGGAAAACGGGAAATATCCCGGCATTATGGGATGGAAAAACAGCTAAAAGGATTATTGATGAACTGTTTAAGCTTTTTTAGTTGGGAAAAACGTACCAGCCTCAAAATTGCCTGCCCCGAGGAAATTGCACTTCACTTTGGCTGGATAACCCGTGAGCAGTTACAAAAACAAATAGAAGGCATGAAAGGAAAATATTTTGAATACCTGCAGAAAATTGCTTTAATCTAAATGTAGTACCGGCCTACAGCCCCTTTAGGGGTTTGGGGTACATCTTTTATCTTAATACTCAAAATCTCATAGCTGTAAAATTTCATGTCTTTAAAACAAAAAACAGTTTCCGGCCTCCTCTGGAGCTTCATAGACCAGTTTGCCAACATGGGGATTAGCTTTATTGCTGGTATTATTCTGGCACGGTTGCTTTCGCCCCGCGAATTCGGTTTAATAGGCATGATTACCGTTTTTATTGCCGTTTCCGAATCGTTTATCAACAGCGGGTTCAGCAGTGCATTAATCCGGAAAAAGGATTGCACAGATACCGACTTCTCCACTGTGTTTTATTTTAACCTGGTGGCCGGAATCCTCTTCTTTATTATCCTCTTTTTTTCAGCGCCTGCCATAGCAGGCTTTTTTAATGAACCCCAGCTCAAACCCATTGTACAGGTATTGGGCATCGTTTTAATTATCGACTCGCTTACGCTTATACAACGCACCATACTCACCAAACGCATCGACTTTAAACTGCAGGCACGCATTTCGGTAATTGCCTCCCTGGGCTCAGGCATTGTAGCCGTTGTTATGGCGTTTAACGGTTTTGGGGTGTGGAGCCTGGTGGCACAACGCCTCCTGCGGCAGGGACTCAATTCTTTTTTCCTGTGGTTGTGGAACCGCTGGCGACCGTTGTGGATTTTCAGCAAACAATCATTTAAAGAGCTGTTTGGTTTTGGAAGTAAACTGTTGGTAAGTGGATTAATCGACACCCTTTACCGTAACATTTACTACCTGGTAATCGGCAAATATTTTTCAGCACAGGAGTTGGGTTTTTACACCCGGGCCGATGAGTTTAAGCGCATTCCCTCACAGCAACTTAATGGTATTATTGGCCGCGTAAGCTACCCGGTACTTTCCAGTATGCAGGACGATAAACCCCGGCTTAAAGTCAACTACCAAAAACTTATACGCAGCACCATGCTCATTACTTTTGTGCTCATGCTGGGTATGGCAGCCGTGGCCGAACCCATGATCATTACCCTCATTGGCGAAAAATGGAGGCCATCCATCATTTATTTGCAAATGCTTTCTTTTGTGGGCATGATGTACCCGCTGCATGCACTTAACTTAAATATGTTGCAGGTTTCCGGACGTTCCGACCTCTTTCTGAAACTCGAAATCATAAAAAAAATACTGGCGATACCTACCATTGTTATCGGTGTTTTTTGGGGAATAAAAATAATGATTGTCGGTATGATGGTAAACACCCTCATTGCCTATTACCTCAACAGCTACTGGAGCGGACGTTTTATTGGCTATTCTTTTAAAGAACAGGTGGCTGATATACTGCCCTCCTTTGGGTTAGCTCTCGTTATGGCCGCAGGTGTTTTTGGGTTAGGCCTGGTTTTACCATTTAACCCATTATGGATGCTTATTACCCAAACTTTGACAGGTGCGGCATTTATTTTCATGTTTTGCGAAGCCACAAAATTCAAAGATTATATCTTTGTAAAAGAATTGATGGTTGAAAAGCTAAAAGATATAAGGAAGAAAAAGTGATACCCCCGGCCCTTAAAGGGGTGACTAAAACAATAATGAAACGAGCATGTAAAATATTTACACCCAGGAGCATAATTAAAATACATGCGAGTTCTCACAAAGTGATGCCTTACGGCGCATACTATGCCGCTGAAAATAAAAAATTTTAATAGTATGAAATGATAAATAAAAACATAGAGAAACGTTCATTTAAAAGCTCTAAAGCAAATAAACGCTCCGCCTTAAATCCCCTTTAGGGGTTTGGGGTGAAATACAATAAAAACAATGAACAACAATATCAAAAACACATCCAAACAATCCCCCCCTTTAGGGGGAGGGGGGTCAATTTACGTTACCCAACCCTCGTTACCCGGTTTGGAAGAATTTATTCCTTATCTGGAGCAAATCTGGGACAATAAAATTCTTACCAACAACGGCCCCTTTCACAAGCAACTGGAAAAAGAGCTGGCCGAATTTCTGGGCGTACCTTACATTTCGCTTTTTGCCAATGGTACTTTAGCGCTTGTTACTGCTTTGCAGGTATTGCGCATAACCGGCGAGGTAATTACCACTCCTTACAGTTTTGTGGCCACCACACACAGCCTGTGGTGGAACAATATTAAACCGGTATTTGTGGACATTGAACCCGAATTTGGCAACCTCGACCCCGAAAAAATTGAAGCGGCCATTACACCCAAAACCACTGCAATTTTGCCGGTGCATGTGTATGGAAACCCCTGCAAGGTAAACCGCATACAGGAAATTGCCGACATTTACGGACTGAAAGTAATTTACGATGCCGCCCACTGTTTTGGTGTAAAACATTTAGGGCAGGGAATTTGCAATTTTGGCGACCTTTCCATTCTCAGCTTCCACGCCACCAAAGTGTTTAACACCATGGAAGGAGGTGCCATAGTGTGCCACGATGAGGCCACAAAAAAACGGATTGATTATTTAAAAAACTTTGGCTTTGCCGGTGAAACTACAGTAATGGCCCCGGGCATTAACTCCAAAATGAACGAAATGCAGGCCGCGCTAGGATTGTTGCAATTAAAACATTACCAGGAAAACATTGAAAAACGAAAAAGCATAGCAGATACTTACCGCAAAAATCTATCAGGTATAAAAGGCATTTCATTTTTACCTATACCCGAAAATACCGAAAGCAACCATGCCTATTTCCCTGTCTTTGTAAATGAAAAAGAATACGGCATGAGCCGAGACCACTTGTACGAAAAACTTAAACAACACAACATTTACGGCCGACGTTACTTTTACCCGCTTATCAGCGAATTTTCCATGTACAAAGGGCTCGATTCTGCAAAACCGGAAAACTTGCCGGTGGCTGAAAAAATGGCAAAACAGGTGATTTGTTTGCCGATTTACCCTGATTTAGACATGGAAAACATTAATTTTGTTGTTCAAATAATAAGAGGTGAATAAAACACGTCCTACATACAATCTTGAAAAAGTTTTGGAACTTGGCGAAGGCCAGTTCATCGAATTCAAGGAATTGCCAGACAAAAGTTTGCCCAAAGAATTGGTTGCTTTTGCCAATGCATCGGGGGGCATTATTTATCTCGGAATTTCCGATACCGGAAAAATTAAGGGCATTAAAACAACAAACAAATTGAAATCGCAGATACAGGACAGTGCCCGTAACTGCGACCCGCCGGTTGCTGTGCTTCTAACTCAGCTTTATAATGTGCTGGCAATTGAAGTAAAAGAAGGCATGAATAAACCCTACTCCTGCGCTTCAGGTTTTTTTATGCGCATGGGTGCCAACTCCCAAAAAATGAGCCGTGACGAAATCCTGTCGCTGGCCATAAAAACCGGCAAAATCCGCTACGACGAACAAATTTGTGTCAATTTTGACTGGAAAGATTTCGACGACGAAAAATTTGAATACTACCTTAAACTGGCCGGTATTTCAAACAACATGGCCAAAGAAGAAATCCTGAAAAACCTGAGGGTGCTTACCAGCGATGGGCTTACAAATGCCGGGGTACTCTACTTTGCCAAAAAACCCTACAAATACATCATCAGCTCAAAAATCAGGTGCATTCATTTTAACGACGACAAACGGGTGGATATTCTGGACAAAAAAGAAGTGGACCGCGGTATCATTGGAAATATTGAATTTGCTATTGCCTACCTGAAAGAACGCATCCCGGTAAGGTTTGAAATAAAAGACCTGAAAAGAGATGAATTCCCGGAATATCCTATTGAAGCTTACCGGGAAGCAATAGTAAATGCAGTAATCCACTTCGATTATTTCCTGGGCGATACCATTGCTATTGAAAAACTTAAAAGCAGCATTATTATTAACAACAAAGGAGAATTACTTTTTCCCAAAAGCGAGTTTGGTAAAAAAAGCGAAGCCAGAAATCGTTTACTGGTTGATTTGCTGGCACGAACCGATTTTATGGAAAAAGCAGGTACCGGTATTAAGCGGGTTACCAATGCTTGTATTGAAAATGGCAATGAGGTTAATTTCGATTTCTCCGATTCTTTTTGGATAACTATAAAATCAAATGTTACCGATAATGTTACCGATAATGTTACCGATAATGTTACCGATAATGTTACCGATAATGTTACCGATAGTCGAAAATATCAAATTATTAAATTGATTCAGGAAAATAATCAAATTACAATGACACAACTGGCAAAAAAACTGTCCGTAACAAAAATGACCATTGTTCGGGATATTGCACGGTTAAAAGAAGATAATATTATCGAACGCATTGGCCCCGCAAAAGGCGGCCACTGGAAAATTATTAAGTCACTATGATACAACAAAACATATACGGCCGTCGTTACTTTTATCCTTTAATAAGCGAATTTTCCATGTACAAAGGGCTCGATTCCGCCAAACCGGAAAACTTACCAGTAGCCGAAAAAATAGCAAAACAAGTGATTTGTTTGCCCATTTATCCTGAACTGAAAATGGATGAAGCAATACGAATCAGCCGTTTAATCAGATAGAAATAAATTAATACAATTTTTAAATGCAAAATACCCGAGATTATTTATCAAAAAATGGGCTGCCTCCGGGCGATGACTATGCCCTCTCCGCATCGGAAAAAAGGTTCCCAGATGGGGCACAATATCGCTTTGAAGTGCCGGGCATACAAGGACCTGCAGCAATGAAATCATTGCTCGAAGAAATTGACAACCTGAATTTAATTATTCACAGAGTTACCCAAACCAAAGGCATCATGCTGCTAACCAACAAGGAGATCATTGAAATGGTTGCTTTGGCTAAACAAGGACAAGTTGAATTAGTCCTTTCCATTGGTCCAAGAGCTACTTATGATACAAGTGCCTCGGTTTTAACACCTGAAGGTCAAAGGATGGGACTTCGGTTAAGAGGCCAGGAGCAAATTGTCAGAGCTATTGAAGATGTTAAACGTGCATCAATCTTAGGATGCAATTCATTTTTACTTTACGACGAAGGTTTATTATGGGTGTTGAATGAAATGCGCAAACAAGGCGAACTTCCTTCAACCTTACGTTTTAAAATGTCGGCACATACAGGCCTTGGAAACCCTTGCTCCGCAAAGGTACTGGAAACACTTGGTGCCAATTCGGTCAATCCGGTGCGCGATTTACAATTACCTATGTTGGCCGCACTGAGACAGGCTATTAACATTCCTATTGATTTGCATACCGAAAACCCGGCTTCATCCGGTGGTTTTATCCGGCATTACGAAGTGCCCGAAATGATACGGGTAACCGCACCTGTTTATTTGAAAACGGGTGGTTCAGTAGCCAAAACACATGGTTGGGATACAACGGCAGCCGAGGCTAAACAAAGGGCCAAACAGGTAGGTTTGGTAAAACGGGTTATCGACCAGTACTATACGGAAGCAATCAGTTCCCTTAAAGGTTCAATTCAATAAGTTAAAAGGTAAATCTTTAGGTAATGAAACATCATCTCTACAATCCGAACTTTAATTTCCTTCAGGAACCCATCGACTTTGACAAAAACACTGCTAAAGGTATCCTGCAATACTGTCTTGGTGCAACGCTTTATATGCCGGCAACAAAAAATATTCTTAATAAGTTATTAAACAAGAAATTGAATGAAATTACTTCCATGGTAATGTGTTTTGAGGATGCAATTCAGGAACAGGATGTGGACAAAGCTGAATCGAATGTACTCAATCATCTTGATAAGATTGCAGATGCCATAGGGAATGGAGTATTATCGCTAAATGATATTCCGCTAATCTTTTTAAGGGTTAGAAATCTAATTCAATTCGAAAACTTCATAAAAAGACTATCAAGCAGGCAGTCCAAAGTTTTATCTGGCTTTGTATTTCCAAAATTCAACAGTAAAAATGCCGGACATTACCTGAAAACACTTGATTATACCGGAAAAAAACACGATACAACTCTTTATGGAATGCCTATATTGGAAGGCAAAGAAATAGCATACCTCGAAACCCGCAATACAGAATTATCCAATTTGAAAAATATTTTAGACCCCTATAAAGATATTATTTTAAACATCAGGGTAGGTGGTACAGATTTTTCATCGTTGTTTGGCGTAAGACGGGGAATTAATTATTCAATTTACGATATTTTTTCCGTTAGAGACTGTCTTGCCGACATACTCAATTTCTTTTCAAGAGCAGAAGATGAGTATTCTGTTTCTGCTCCGGTTTGGGAATATTTCTTGGCAGATAAAGGACACAATATCGACAATGTAATTAACAAAGATATCCACAAATCATTAATTAACCGAACGCCAATTATTGACGAAGCAATTGATGGTTTACTACGTGAAGTAATCATTGACAAGGCAAATGGATTTATTGGAAAAACCATCATTCACCCTTCACATGCCAGGTTTGTTAATGCCATGCAAACGGTCACTAAAGAAGAATTTGAAGATGCCATGCAGATTCTAAATACCACCGGAGGTGTTGTTAAGAGTCAAAATGCAAACAAAATGAATGAAATAAACCCTCATCGCAGTTGGGCAAAAAAAATAAGTTACCGGGCAAAAGCTTATGGAGTTGTTGACGATGAGCTTTCTTTCCTAAAGCTCATTTCAGGCAAGTCAAAATCATAAAAATAATTTTTACAATGAAAAGCGAAATAAAACTCATATTCGGAACAATGAACTTTGGCCCGCAGGTTAATGAGGAAGATAGCCTGAAAATGGTAAAACATTTTTTAACCAGCGGAAATAATGAACTTGATGCTGCTTTTGTGTATAATAATGGTGATACTGAAAAAATACTTGGGACAGTTTTGAAACAGCTACTTTCAAATAATATATCCATAGCTACCAAAGTTCATCCAAGAATTACCGGGAAACTGGACAGTAAGGCTGTCCATTATCAATTTAATGAATCGCTTAAACGACTTAATGCCGACAAAATTGATATTCTGTATTTTCATTTTCCCGATGCCAATACGCCTGTTGATGACGCTTTAATCGCAATAAACAAATTATACGAAACGGGCAAAATTAAAGAATTTGGATTGAGTAATTTCCCGGCCTGGATGGTTGTTGATATTTGGCATAAATGTAAAAATAACGGATGGCTGCTCCCAACCGTTTATCAGGGGCGGTATAACGGATTAAGCAGAAATGTGGAACCTGAACTTTTTCCTGCTCTCCGTCAATTAAATATGCGCTTTTATGCATATAACCCATTAGCCGGAGGTATGCTCACCGGCAAACATCATAACTTTGATGAAACTCCTCAAGCGGGCAGATTTGCCCGGCTTCAAAGCTATAGAAAAAGATATTGGAAAAAATCCTATTTCGATGCCGTTAACCTGCTTACTAAAAATTGCAGAGAACATAGCATCGAACCTGTTGAAGCTGCTTACAGGTGGCTTACGCACCATTCACTACTTGAAACTCAAAAAGATGATGGAATTATCATTGGCGCATCCTCAGCAGAACAGCTTAATCAGAATATGGCAGCCATTGATAAAGGAAAATTACCAAAAGAAATTATAGATGCATTCGATGTTGCCTGGGCAGAAGCTAAACCAGAAAGTCCGGAATATTTTAATTTTTTCAAAAAGTAATTATTAACCAAAATGAATCAAACAGAAGAGCTCATTGATTACCTCTACAGTCTTAGAGACATTACTTTTCCTGAAAAAATTACAAATCAAGTAAAGAGATGTTTGCTGGATTATTTAGGAGCAACATTTGCCGGAACTAAGCTAATTCGGGAAAAGGAAGAGAAATTTCTAAAGTTTAATCAGAATATTGAAAACACAATTACTGCCATAGGATTAAACCAAAAAACCGATATTTACACAGCAACATTAATTAATGGTTTAAGCTCACATGTTGCAGAATTAGACGATGGCATTCGTTATGGTGCCATACACCCCGGTTCTCCGATTTTTTCAGCACTCTTACCTTTGGCAGAAAAGGAAAAAGTAAGTGGTAAAGAATTTATAACAGCTACGGTAATAGCGTATGAGGTGGCTATATTAATATCAAGTTCCATACAGCCTTCTCATTATAACAAGGGATTTCATCCAACAGCAACCTGTGGGGCAATAGGAGCAGCAGTAGGTATTGCAATTTTACTTGGGTATAACAAAAAACAATTGAAAGATACATTTTCTGCAGTTGCAATTTCAGCATCTGGATCATTGAAGGTAATTGAAGATGGTGCTGAATTAAAGCCTTTTAATGCTGGCAGAGGTGCACTAATTGGTTTGATCTCTGCAATAACCGCAGGTTGCAGTTTTTCAGGACCAGAAGATGTATTAAGCGGAGATACTGGTTTTTTCGCTATGATGGCTAATGAACACCAATTACATATTCCGAATGAAAATCATGATTTTTTTATAGAAAAAATTTATGTAAAACCTTATGCTGCTTGCCGTCATGCTCATCCATCCATTGAAGCTGTTTTAAAAATTAAAACGAAAGCAGATTTAAATATTGAAGATATTAAGGCCATTACCATAATAACTTATAAAGGCGTTATAGGTAAACACGACACAAAAATAATCAGCAGCATTTTCTCTGCCAAAATGAGCATTCCTTTTGGTGTTGCTGTTGCGCTAAAGGAAGGGAAAGCAGATATTAATCAATTTTCTGAGCTAAACATAAACGATAATCAAATACAATCTTTAATCAATAAAATCAATATCATTCCAGATGACGAGCTTTCTTCCCTTGTTCCACATAAAAGAACTGCAATAGTGAAAATTGAAACCAATAATAATAAAAGCTTTTCTGAAAGAGTTGATTTTCCTAAAGGGGAGCCTGAAAATGCAATGTCCGATTATGAAATAAAAGAGAAATTTAGAAGTTTGGCTAAGTTTGCAGGGAAAAATGATGAAATTTGTTCAGAAATAATACATAACGTGTGGAACCTGGAGAACAATTTTAATCGTTTGCTACAATATTTAAAGTAAACCTTTTAATAATAAATAAAATCGTTGTAAAATGATAAATCTGGAATTATTTACTCAAAAACTCCAAGACAATAATGTGGAGTTTATTACAGGTGTCCCCGATACACTTCTTAATGATTTTTGTTTACATATAGAAAATACCTGGCCAAAAGAGAAACATGTAATTGCTGCCAACGAAGGGAATGCCGTAGGATTAGCTGCAGGATATCATCTGGCAACTGGAACCATACCGTTGGTTTATATGCAAAATTCGGGTATTGGCAATACCGTTAATCCGCTTTTATCGCTAACCCATAAACAGGTTTACAGCATACCCATAGTATTACTCGTTGGCTGGCGGGGCGAACCGGGCAAAAACGATCACGCTCAGCATAAAAAGCAGGGTGAATTAACACCTGTTTTGTTAGAGTCCATGGATATACCTTATAAAACTGTTTCAGATAATACGGAAGAAGCAATCGAAACACTTACATGGGCAATTGAAACCGCAAAAAATAACAACAGTCCCGTTGCCCTTATCGCAAAAAAAGGGGTGTTTGAAAAAGGAGAAAAAGCAGGATTTAACAGTGAAAATAAACAGCTGTTAAGCCGGGAAGAAGCAATTAACTGCGTGTTGAACTCAATTCCACAAAATGCAATTGTTATAGCATCAACTGGCCGGACAACCCGTGAATTGTATGAATTAAGAAATATCCGTAAAGAGAAACACGATACCGATTTTTTAAATGTTGGTGCCATGGGGCATACTTCTTCCATTGCTTCAGGCATTGCACTTGGTACCAACCGCCAGGTTGTTTGTCTCGAAGGAGATGCCTCGGCAATTATGCATCTGGGGGCATTTACAACCACCGGATTAATAAAACAGTCTAATTTTCTACATATCGTTTTAAATAATGGAGTGCATGAATCTGTTGGCGGTCAAAAGTCAGCAGGTTTTCATACTGATTTGACAAAAATTGCACAGAATTCAGGGTACAATTCAATAGGAAAAACAGTGAAGAATTCAAAAGATATTGAAATAGCAATTAGCCAACTTTTAAAATGTGATGGACCTGCATTCCTCGAAATCCTTATTCGAAAAGGTATTAGAAGTGATATGCCCCCTTTAAAATTTAATCTGATAGAATCAAAAGGCGAATTCATGAAAAATCTTCATCTCTAATTTTAAATTTACAAATGAATAAAAGTAATCCAATAGCAATAATATTAGGTGGAACATTACCACATATTTCATTAATAGAAAATTTAAAAAAGCGAGGTTACTATACTATTCTTATTGACTATTTTGAAAATCCACCGGCAAAATCTCATGCGCATGAGCATCTACAAGCAAGCACACTAAACAAAGATGAAGTTCTGGAAATAGCTTTATCAAGAAATGCAAATTTAGTAATTAGCGTTTGCATTGATCAGGCCAATGTAACTGCTTGTTATGTTGCCGAAAAACTAAATCTACCCGCACCTTACAGTTATGAAACTGCTTTAAATGTTACGAATAAAATGTTGATGAAATCAATTATGCTCAATAATGATATTCCTACATGCAGATTTGTAACTGTATCTGAAATTGATGAGTGCAAACATATTAAATTAAAATTCCCCTTAATTGTTAAACCTGCAGACAGTAATAGCTCAAAAGGAGTTCGAAAGGTAAATGATTATAATGAACTTTTAAAATATGTTGAAAATGCATTAAAAATTAGCAGAAACAATGAAGCAATTATTGAAGAATTTATAACAGGTAAAGAAATTGGAATAGATTGCTTTATTAAAAATAAAAAAGCGACAGTTTTAATTTCAAAAGAAAGAAGAAAAATTTACTCGGATATTGATCATATTCAGCAAATCTATGGTTGTATTTGGCCGGAAGATTTAGATGAACTGAATTATGAATTATATGAGATAATAGCAGAAAAGATTGCTTCAGCGTTTAACCTCGACAATACACCATTAATGATTCAAGCTATAATAAATAGCGACGGAATTAATGTAATAGAATTTGGTGCAAGATTTGGTGGAGGCGAGAGTTTTAGAATAATTAAACTCTTAACAGGATTTGATATTACCGATGCCGCAGTAGATTCATTTCTCGGTAAACAAATAAAATTACACATCAAAAAACCACAGTTTTATTTTGCTGATAACTTTATTTATTCCAAATCAGGAGTTTTTGGTGAAATCATCAATTATAAACATTTATTATCCAATAGCACCATCGAATATTTAGATTCATATAAAACTAAAGGTTCAAAAATTGGAGATGAACTATCGAGCAATAACAGGGTAGGTGTTTTTACTGTACAAGCAGAAAAAAAATCAGTACTTTTTGAAAAAATAAATGATACAATTAAATCGATAGATGTTACTGATTTTTATGGAAATTTTATTATGCGAAAAGACATTTATAAAAATATTAAAACATCTTAAATAAATGTTATGCCAAAAATAATTAATACTCCTATAAAGAACAATTCAATAGCTGACTTGTCAGTGGGAGAAATGATTACGCTCTCAGGATATATTTACACCGGACGAGATGCTGTACTTCCTAAAATTGTGTCACTGATTGAGGCAGGCAAACTGAAAGAATACGGTATTGACCTTGAAGGAGCTGTAATTTTTCACACCGCAGTTAGTCCGGCGGGTGTGGGTCCTACATCAAGCAACAAGTACGATATTGAAAGTACAATCCCTGCCTTATCGAAAGCCGGAGTGAAATTACATCTGGGCAAAGGGGCATTAAGTCAGGAAACTATTGCAGAACTCGACAAATACAATTCAGTTTATGCTGTCATCCCACCTGTTACTGCATTGTTAAACAGCAAAACGTTGTCGAAAAAAGTGGTAGCCTTTCCCGAACTGGGTATGGAAGCCTTTCATTTGTTAGAGGTAAAAGATTATCCGGCCATAATAGCAGCCGTTCACGGAAAAAGCATATACGATGAAAGAGACGGCAGGGCATTTTAGTTATAATTACTGAATGAAAATATCTAATGTTGGAGTCACAAAACATAGAATATAAAAGTGCATGGAGAGACGAGTATTTAAAATGGATTTGCGGTTTTGCGAATGCCAATGGCGGCACTATTTTTATTGGTAAAAACGACAAAGGAAAAGTTGTTGGAGTTGCTAATGCCTTAAAATTGTTGGAAGAAATTCCCAATAAAGTACGGGATATTATGGGCATTGTAATCGATGTGAACTTACACGAAACAATGCAGGGCGCCTACCTTGAAATAGTGGTTGAACCTTACCCAAATGCAGTTAACTACAAAGGACAGTACCATTACCGAAGCGGAAGCACCAAACAGGAATTGAAAGGTGCAGCTTTAGATAGATTTATTTTGCAGAAGAAAGGAAAACATTGGGACGGTGTGCCAATACCCAATGTTAGTGTGAAAGACTTGAAGTCTGACACCTTTGACTTTTTCCGTAACAGAGGAATAAGAAGTCAACGGATTTTAGCGGAAAGCCAGTTTGATACCAACGAACAACTTGTTGAAAATTTGCAATTAAAAGAAGGCAAATATCTGAAAAGAGCTTCATTGTTATTGTTTCACTCCAACCCCGAGAAATTTGTTACAGGTGCATACATCAAAATTGGATACTTTGAAAATGATGGCGATTTAATTTTTCAGGACGAAGTTCACGGAAACCTGTTTGAACAAATTGAGAAAACAATTGATTTGCTGTTTACAAAGTACATCAAAGCCCTTGTTAGTTATGAAGGAATACACCGCATAGAAACCTTCGAATATCCGAAAGAAGCTTTACGGGAAGCCTTGCTGAATGCCGTTGCCCACAAAGATTATTCCGGAGGGGCACCTGTTCAAATCAGCATCTACAGGGACAAAATAATGCTTTGGAATGAAGGACATCTGCCCGATGACTGGACAATTGAAACTTTGCTGGAAAAACATGCTTCAAAACCTTTCAATCCCGACATTGCCAACGTCTTTTTTAGGAGCGGTTATATTGAAGCATGGGGTCGGGGAATAATAAAAATGACAAACTTATGTATTGAGGCTGGTTTGCCCAAGCCCTCCTTTTACTTTAGGGCCTCGGGAATATGGGCAGTCTTTCGAAAAGACATTTATAATGAGGAACACCTAAGCATATTAGGATTGAATGAAAGGCAGTTAGATGCTTTATTATATTTTAAATCAAAAGGTGAAATCTTTAGTTCACAGTATCAGGCTCGCTTTAACATTGCAGCCCGAACAGCAAGATACGACCTAACCGACTTAATTGAAAGAAAATTGCTTGTTAAACACGGGACAAATAAATCTACAAAATACATTTTTGCCGATAAATTGCCGATAAAACAATGATTTTGCCGATAAATTGCCGATATATGAAAATAGATTTGTTCGCCAGGAGCAGAAAAAAAAATACGATCGACTATTATCAGAAAATATCTATATTTCCTGCAATTATTGCTGCTGCGTTATTAAAAAGCACATACAACCATGAGAAACCGAGAAGAAATTATTAAAAAAGTAAAAGAGTGCCTTATTACGGCAGGCTCTACTTTTAGCGAAGATAAAAAGGAGATTTACCGCCAAGCCATTAAGCGCGAAACTGTACCAGGTGCCAAATGGGTATTGGAAACTACCTTGCAAAACGCACTGACGGCGGAACAAAACCGCAGTCCTTTGTGCGACGACAGCGGAATTCCACATTTGTACCTTGAGGTTGGGCCTAACCAAAGTGTAAGTGGGCAATTGTTGGAGTACATCAGGCAGGGGGTAGTCGAAGGATTACGCGCCTTGCCCGGCAGACCCATGGCGATTAAGGGCAACGATCTGCAACGCATCGACCAGTCCGGTGGTTTGAATATCGACCCTGGAGCCATGTTAGCTGCTCCCATACTTTTAAAGCCAGTACAGGAAGATGTAATTCGTTTACATATTCTCATGCACGGCGGGGGGCCCGAAATCAGGGGAAAAACCTTCCGGGTTTTCCATAAGCATAAAGTTTCAGCAGTTACCGACGAAATTATTGACTGGGCAGTGGAAGCCTCTGGCAAGTTGGGATGTTCTCCGGTTACCCTGGCAATTGGAATTGGCCGTTCGCATTTCGAGGCTGCCTCACTGATGCTCGAAGCCATGGTGTTTGGCAATCACAATATTCAAAGCGATATTGAAAAGGAAATAACCGAAAAACTCAATAAAAGCAATGTAGGCCCGTTAGGTCTTGGTGGTAATACAACCGCTCTCGGTACCTTCCTTAAAATTGGACATCAACGCGCCAGTGGGGTACGTATAGTTAGTATGCGCCCATGTTGTGGCATTGAACCGAGGAAAGCGAGTATTGAATTATTATAGAACTAATTGATTATGGACGAAAAAGGCAAATACGAATACACACCCTTACCTGAACCAATACCAATTTCAGAACAAGTTTGGCCAGCAGACACTCTTCCACTCGTGCATACCCGTACAATGACTTATATGCACGAAAATTACATAAGGGATTGTATTGAAGGAATTTTAATTCAAAAAACTACATTCCCTGTACAGGTATTAATTCACGACGATGCCTCAACTGATAAAACAGCTAAAATAGTAAGAGAATATGAATTAAAATATCCTAAACTGATTAAAGCGTACTACCAAAAAGAAAATAGCTATTCACAACCAGATAAGTTTAAGCGGCGTGCTGAATTTGTAAAATGGCGTATCGGAAAATATGAGGCCATTTGCGAAGGCGACGACTACTGGACCGACCCCCTTAAACTACAAAAACAGGTAAAGTTAATCAAACATTTATTCAAATCTCTTGAAATAGCATTAAGTTGTAAAATACCAGAAATTTCTCAATTTTTATGAAATCTTATATTTTCCTTACACCTAATATTACGAAAATCGGCGGTGCACAAATGTATCTGAAATATAAATCAGAATGGCTTCTTAATAAAGGATATGTTGTAAAAATAATATCTTCAAAAAAAGGGTCTTGTATTATTAATGGTTTGGAAAGATATGAAGATTATATCATTGAAGGATTATCTTTCCCCCCTCATAGTTTCTATAACAAAAAAGTAAAATCAATAAAAAAAGAACTTCTAAAAATAATTGGTGATAGGACAGATGAAATGATCATTGAATCGACTTCAATAGCAGTATCTGTTTGGGGTGAGTTATTGGCAAAATATTATAACGCCAAGCACCTTGTATATTCATTACAGGAAAAAAATGAGGTGCAAAATCCGGAAATATATAATTTTTTGGAATTTAAAAATATGCGCAGGGAGTTGGCAGGAATAAAACCACAAAGTATTCCAAAAATATTTAATTCTGAATCAGCTAATGGACCATACTTAAGAGCATATGCATTAAAAATCCCGGAAGATTATGACCACTATTTAATAAAAAACATTTCACCTGCTGATTTTACTATTGGTTCCATTGGAAGATTAGATAAACCTTTTGTTGTGCCTCTTATAAAAAAAATTTTATCATTTACCCGGATGTATAGTAATAAATCATTTAACTTACTGATGATTGGAGGCTCAGAAAACCTGGCAGTTATTCGAGCATTGAAGAAAATGGTCAGAAACACTTCGAATATAAGAATTTATATTACTGGATTTGTTTATCCAATTCCATTAAAACTAATTCAAATGCCAGATGTTTTTATTTCCAGTTCAGGCTCCTGCCGTGTATCTTCGCAACAAAATAAACTTACCATATCAATTGATGCTGATGACTATAAACCCATTGGCATTATTGGTATTACAACAAAAAACGGAGTTTTCAGAGATGGAGAACCAGAGGTCGAATTATCTGATTTATTACAGGAAATACTAATTGACCAGAAGTACAAACCATCAATGATAAAAGGTGAAAAACCATTATCCATTGTTGATTATTCGGATCATCTTGAATTCATTGATAAATCGGATAAAAAGAAGGAGTATTATAATTTCAAGTTGATTGGTTCAATGAATCGATATAAAAAATTATTACTAAATTTAGTCGGTTCGGAAATATATAAAAGCTTGCATTTAAAAAAACACTTTTTCAATTGAATTCACCAACATAAAACGTTTAGTAAATAAATACAAGATCAATCCAAAATGTATAAATCACTCAAAAAAAACTCTTTTACTGATAATTTTTTCTATTTGATTTGCCTTTTCTTAACTCTTGGCATCTACTTAGGATATTCCAGCTTTATACTTTGCTTGTTCTTTATTGTATTTAGACTGATCACCACTAACAAAGAGACTGCCGGAATATTTTTAATTCTTTTTGGAGGATTATTAGGTGGTGCAACAAGAATGGTTTATCCTTCAATTCCAATTTATGGATTGGTGGTAATATTTCTTGGAGTTCTGTTGTTATGGAATAAAATTGCTCCTTTTCTTAAAAGAAATAGAAGAGCAATTGGTTTTCTAACAATAGTTTTCCTTTTATTTTTTGTTGCTTACCTATATGGTCCAAAAAGTTCATACAGTAATAGAAAAATAATAGAAATTGTGTATAAAGGGCTTGTGTTACTTTTTGCCTATTCAGTATTTAATTCTTCCTCAAAAACATCTAATGTGGCTATCTCCCAGGCTCTTGCTTTAACTGTTATTGCTTATCTTATGATAGGAATTAGTGAACTAGGGTATAGCCGGCCTGTGTCTTTCATTGACTATGAGTGGTTTAGAGTCAATTCATTATTATCAAGAAATCAAGAAATTTCCGGTATTAATTATCAATTTACAGGTATGAATTCTCTGCTTGCATTTGTGTTTCTTTTAAGCCAAAGTAGCACTAAGTCCAAACATTTTAATTTATTTAAAATATTATTCTATGTTACTTGTTTTCAATTAATATTAACAAGTGGAGCCAGGCAGGCAATATTTGGTTTAATCGCAGTTATTTCGTTATACACATTTTATTTCTCAGGTACTGGGGGGGGGTTAAAAAAATCTGGATCGATAGTTTTGGGCTTGTTGATTGTTTTTTTTATTGTAAAATATATTAAAGATTTAGATATTAGTTTTTTAACGAAATCGCTCAATCCTGATGGAGGAAACTATATTTCTGCAACTGGTAGAGAACCTATATATTTTACGTCATTTCGAATAATATCAGAAAATTTATTTTTTGGGGTTGGCTTAGGTGGTTTTGCTGAATACGGTATTTCTCTTTATCCCCACAATATTATTTTGGAAATTTTAACAGAAAGTGGATTAGTTGGTATGTTCATATTACTTATCGTTGTTTTATACTTTTTTAATACATCAAAATTATCAATAAAACATCAAACAAATAACGGTACATATTTTTTCTTAATATTAGCCTGTTTGTTTATCCGTGCTTTCTTTAGCAGCGATTTAACCGAAAGCATTGGATTGTTTAGTGGGGTTTTCGCCTTAGCATATAATAGAAGATATTTACAAAGAAAATACAACTGAAAACTAATTATTGAATATGAGAAAAATAATATTTGTACTGGAACAAATTTCACAACCAAGATGTATTAAGAGAATTGAATCAATAAAAAAATGTGGTATTCCTTTTGAAGCATGGGGATTTGATAAAAATATTTATAATACAAATGTGCAAAATCGATCAATTCATTTTAATATATTCAAGCACCAACCTTCAATAAAAGGAAAACTTTATACTTTTTATTTAAGATGGAAATGCGTTTATAATTTAATACGTAAATCAAATAAGAATGATACATTTTATTTATTTGGATTTGATATTGCATTAATCACTTTGTTGTCGTTAAAAAATATAAAGTATATTTATGAGGAATCTGATATTACGTATGCCGGAAGAAATAAATTTCTGTTTTATATTTTACGATACATTGACAAAAGAATTCGAAAAAAATCATTGTTTACGATTTTTACATCTGAAGGTTTTGTCCAGTATTTTTACAAGAATAAAACTATTCCCTCAAATATTTTAGTTCATCCAAATAAACTTCACCCCTCGATAGCTAATTATGAAAGAAAAATATCAACCATTGAAGACACAAGAAAATTAAAATTTGGTTTTATAGGATTAATCCGATACAAAACAATATTTAATTTTGCACGTGTTATTGGAGAAAATTATCCCCACCACGAATTTCATTTTTGGGGAGGAGGTTGGCACCAAAATCAAGTTGAGGATTTGACTAAAAAGTATAATAATATTTTATATCATGGAGAGTTTAAAAGCCCTACAGATTTAAAATCAATTTATTCTCAAATAGACATTCTGGTAGCATGCTATGACACTTCTAATTTTAATACCCGGGTAGCAGAACCGAATAAACTATATGAAGCAATGTTTTTCTGTAAACCAATTATTGTAAGTAAAGGAACATATATTGAAAAAAAAGTATTAGAAGGTGGTATTGGTTATTCTGTAGATGCTTCTCAAGAAATTAATATAAAGGAGTTAATCGATAAATTGTCAATTGAAGCTATTAATAAAATTCTCCAGCAGGAAATTAATATAAATGTAAATGATATTATTGATGACTTTAGTGCCATCTGTCATTTGATAAAAAGTAAACTATAAAATAGATACAATAAATACTCAATTAAATAATTGAATAATTATATAATGAAACAACTTACACAACAATTAGGTTCTGGGGCAATGATAATTCATGATTTACCGACACCGCAAATAAACAGAGGTATGGTTCTGGTTAAAAATCATTATTCATTAATAAGTGCAGGAACAGAAGGAAATGCTGTTATGGCAGCCAGAAAAAGCATTATTGGAAAAATATTAGATCGTCCCAAGCAGGTTAAAGAGGTCTTTGAACGAGTTCAAAGCCAGGGACTTTCTCAAACTTACCGTGCTGTGAGAAAAAAATTAGAGGAATATGCCCCATTGGGTTATAGTTGTGCAGGAGAGGTAGTAGGAGTTGGAGAAGATGTAAATGAGTTCAGTGTGGGTGATCTTGTTGCATGCGGTGGCAGCAGTGCTTCTCATGCCGAAATTGTTTGTGTTCCGGTAAATCTTTGTGTAAAGCTTTCGAAAGATGCCAATTTGGCACAGGCTTGTTACAACACATTAGGAGCAATTTCAATGCAGGGAGTTCGGCAGGCAGACTTAAGGCTTGGAGAAACGTGCGCAGTAATTGGTCTAGGCCTGCTTGGCCAGCTGACCTGCTTACTTTTAGAGGCATCCGGCAATAAGGTAATTGGAATTGACATTAATGATAGTGTTGTGAAAATTGCTAATACTCACTGCACTAATTTATCATTAGTTAGAGACGATCAAAGCATAATACAAAAAATTCTTAGCCATACAGATGGCTATGGAGCTGATAGTGTAATTATTACAGCTGGCACAGCAAGTTTAGATCCAATTAATTTTGCAGGCACCATTTCACGCAAAAAAGGCACTGTTGTAATTGTTGGTGCTGTACCAACCGGATTTGATAGAAATGAATATTATACTAAAGAACTAACATTAAAAATGTCTTGTTCTTATGGACCTGGCCGTTATGACACAAATTATGAGGAAAAAGGAATCGATTATCCTTATGCATATGTCAGGTGGACGGAAAAACGTAACATGGAAGCTTTTCAGGATTTGCTTCATTCTAAAGCTATTGATATTTCGTACCTTACCACCCATATCTTTCCATTCGATAATGCAAAAAAAGCATTTGATATTATTGCTGATAAAACAGATTCCTATCTTGGGATAGTACTTAAATATGATACAGCTAAGGAACAAATCCATGAGAAATATGTCCTTAAGTCAACAAATAAAATTGGAAAAATTAATCTATCCTTTATTGGTGCTGGAAATTATGCTCAAGGCTCTCTATTGCCTAACTTGCCTGTTCAAAACGATATAGTAAGGAAAGGCGTAATGACCAATTCAGGAGCCTCTTCGAAACGAATTGCTGAACGTTTTGGGTTTGAATTTTGCACATCAACTGTTTCCGATATAATTGAAGCCGAAGACATTAATACTATTTTTGTTACTACACGTCATAACCTGCATGCTTTATCTGTTTTGGAGTGTTTAAAGCATGATAAAAATGTGTATGTAGAAAAACCTTTATGTCTTAATTCTATGGAACTGACAACCATTAATAAAGCTTATAAATTGTCAAAAAGTGATATTATGGTAGGTTTTAACCGTCGATTTTCACCTATTGCACAAAAAGTGAGAAAGCAATTTGGACACGGTAAAATGTCAATGCTCTATCGGATTAATGCGGGGTTTATTCCTCGCGATTCATGGATTCAGGATTTAGATATAGGGGGAGGCAGGATTATTGGTGAAGTCTGCCATTTTATTGATATGATGACATTCATATGTGGAAGTCTTCCAGTAAAGGTAATGGCATCAGCTCTTGAAGATTCACAAAATATGAAAGACACAGTGAACATCAATCTTGAATTCACCAATGGTTCTACGGGAGTTATTGCTTATTATACAAATGGCGCATCAAAGAATCTTACAAAAGAATATTTTGAAGTTTATTCTTCGGGTCAGACTGCTATTATTAATGACTATAAAAAGTTAATTATTTTCGGTAATAAGAAGCCTAAGGTCTTTAATCTTAGAAGGCAGGATAAAGGCCAAAAAAATATGCTCTTAAACTATTTTCAGAGTCTCAGAGAAGGAAAGCCTTGCATATCTTTTCCAGAGATTTATGCTGTTACTGCTGCCACATTTGCCGCACAACGTTCAATTCAGGAAGGTGGTATTCCAATGACCATTAATTCAATTTGAATCAACAATGAATTTCCATAAAATAAAACAATACTCTATATTCCAGCTTATTCGACTGTTGTCCTATAAAATAATGTTCAGTTGTGTATTGCTGTGTGAACAAATAGTAATAAAACTATTTCACCTTTCATATCCTAAAATTAAATGCAACTATGAAAATAATTTATTCGATTATAAGTGTATAATAAATTGGATGAAACCATATTACGACTTATGCAATACGGATAAAAGCGTTATTGAAAAAGCAGAATTAATATTGTCTGGGAATATTGAGGTCTTTGGAAAAACATTTAATTTTGATTATAAAAAGGACTGGTTGAAAGATCCAGTTAGTGAAAATTTCTGGAACAAAAATAAGTTCTTTTCAAAAGCACCGTATATTCAGAATGGGTGTAGCGATGTAAAATATGTATTGGAAATAAACAAGATGAACCATTTGGTATGTTTAGCACATGCTTATTTTTGTACAAAAAAAGAAAAATACATAGATGGCATTGAAAAACAAATTGCCGGGTGGTTAGAATGCGTGCCTTATGAAAAAAGTGTTGCTAACCGTATTATGATGGACTTAGGTTTTAGAGCGGTTAATCTAATACAGATTTCTCTTCTATGCGCTGACAGTATGAAATTTACAAAAAAAATTCACCCGAAAATTATAAGCATACTTTCAGCCCATGAGTTCACTATACGCAAATTCTCTACGCCTCGTTGGTTCAAAACCGGCAATGGCGATAATCATGTAACTGGTGAGATGGTAGGTTTATTAGTTACTCAATTATGGTTGCATCATTTTGTCAAAAAAAATTATACTAAATATTATAAACAGGAAATCAAATATCTCATAAATATTCTTAATGAAACTATTGCGCCAAGCGGCGCTTATCTTGAGCAGTCTGCAAATTATGCCCGTGTAGTTTCAGAATTTCTGATAATACTTGATTTATTTATAAAAAACTTTCAGCCTTCAAACAATCATATAATCAGATATTGTTCGTTTCATTATTTGGAAAGGTTGCTTTACTATCTTAAGAATCTTTCTTATAATGCCAAATTACCGAATTTCGGAGATAACGATAATGCTCGTGTGTTGCTTCCTATGATTCGTAGTTCTGATTGCATAGATTATGTAACATCTTATATTGATAAAATGGACTATCGTTTTGATATATTAAAAAGATCAGATTATCTGGATGGTAGCCAATGGATATATCATTCAAAAGATAATAATAAGGCGTATTTATTTACCCGGATAGGAAAGCTTTCGTATATGAAAGAAGGTGCAGGAACACACGCTCATAATGATTTACTATCTGTCATTATGTTTGTAAGAGGAAGTTATGTTTTTATTGACAAAGGTTGTAGTTTTTATAATATGGGGAATAATATTAGAAAAGCAGATATCAGCACTTCGTCTCATAATACTGTAACTATTGATGGTATAGAAATGGCTGAACCACTATATCCTGGCTATAAAGATTATCCTTTATCAAATTGTACAAAGAATGATATGCAGAATGATAGTTGTTTTTTTGCCGGGTATTTGCAATATAAGGAAATAGTTCATAAAAGGGAAATTCATTATGAAAATTCTTCATTCATTATAAATGATATAGTCACGATGAATAACAATTCGAAGTATGCTACTATTAAATTTTTGCTGGGGGAGCAATTAACAGTAATTGAGAAAAAGAGAAAGGCTTGTTTATTAAATGATAACAATAATAAAAATGAATTTGAAATTATTGTTTCTGGCATCCATGAACTGAATGTTAAAGAAGTAAAATATTATCCTCGGTATGGAGAGGAATCAAAAACATTATGCCTGTACGCATTGGCAGAAATTAATAACATAAAAAAAATAAGAATAAAAACAACAATTAAGATATTAAAAAATGGGTAAATCTAAAATTGCACTTATTATCCCTATGTTACAACCTTACCGGGTAACATTATATGAAAGGCTTATTGAATCAACCAAAGACAAATACGAATGGTGCATATTTAATGGAGTTAAAGATTTTGATGATGCCAGACCTGATTATAAAGGAAATGTTAATTTTAGGACAAAACCTTATAAAGCAACTATTAAAACAATTGGTCCTCTTTCTGCTTGCATTCAAAAAAATTTATACCGAGATGTCGTTGATTTTGATCCTGACATCGTTCTGGTTAATGCAAATACAGGCGAATTGGGCAGCCGTAAAGTGGCCAAATGGGCTTCAAAAAATAATAAAAGACTCATTCTTTGGATATGTTCATGGGATTCAGGTAAAGCAAAAGGAATTTTCAGATGGTTTAAGAGGAAAATGATGGGAACATATTATAAAAAGGGGAATTACTTTATAGCATATAGTTCACACGCATTTAACCTTATAAAGAGCTTCTCGATATCCCCTATAAAAATTGGAATTGCATATAACGGCTTGGATTTATTCCATTTAAAAAAAAATGAAGCAGATATTGATTTTCAGGCTGAACTGTTAAGACAAAAAATAACGACTGATAAAAAAAATAAAGTATTTCTTTATGTAGGGGGCTTAATCCCAATGAAATCACCTTTTCTTCTGATTGATGCCTTTTTAGAATTATACAAAAGCAATAAGAATATTGAATTATGGATAATTGGTGATGGTCCATTAAGAGCAAAGTTAGAACAAAGTATTAAGATTTGTGGAAATAAAGCTATCAAATATTTCGGTAGGATTACTGAAGGGGTTGATCCTTATTTTAAGGCAGCAGATTGGTTTGTGTTGCCCGGAGCTGGTGGATTAGCATTAAATCAGTCCATGTTTTGGAGAACACCATGTATTTGCTCAGTTGCTGATGGTTCTGAAGACGATCTGGTATTAGATGAGATAACAGGATACAGGTTCGTTAAAGATGACGTAAACAGCCTTCGTAATGCAATGCAAAAAGCACTCAGCACTTCTTCTGAAAAACATGAAAAAATGGGTATTTTTGCTAAATATTTAATAGAGCAAAGAAGTAATACTGATAAAATGTTTGATGTTTTTTTACAAGCAATAAAAGATTAAGAATTCACTTCACCAAAGGCAGCTTTCGAAAGAATGCAAAAAATGCCATGATTTTATTGGAATGTCAGAATTGAAAAATGAAATGCATACGATCGGCCAGTTTATTGGAGGATATTTCTTTATCTGTCATCTTTTAAACTTATAACCATTTTTATTTATGATGATTAAAACAATGGGGTTTGATGTTTTTTCAGCCTCTTTAGATAAGCTGAATTTTTATAAATCAAGTTCGATATTATTAAATACTATTAGCCCCAACTCATATGGTATTTCTACTAAAGATAAAATGTTTAGGGAAGCATTAAAAGGATCTGATTTTTTAGTTCTTGATGGTGTTTTCTTTGCTTTATCATCCATGCTCTTGCAAGGAAAAAATATAAGGAAAAATCAAGGCCCTGATGTTTTTTATCATTTTATGAAAAGAATGAATAATTCGAAAGGTAAAGTGTTTTTTTTAGGAGCGTCGCAACAAACACTTGAAAAAATAAAAGCAAAAGCTAATTTAGAATATCCCAAAATAACAACAGACATATACTCCCCCCCCTACAAATCCGAATTCACAACTGAAGAAACGCGGAAAATGGTTGAGGCGGTAAACAATTTTGAACCCGATGTTTTGTTTATCGGAATGACTTGTCCCAAACAGGAAAAATGGGCTTATCAAAACAAAAAAAAATTGAATACAAAATTAATCTGCTGTGTTGGGGCAGTTTTTGATTGGTATGCAGGGAACCAAAAAGAAATTCATCCGCTATGGTGGAAACTCAGATTAGGATGGTTAAAACGTACAATTGATCGCCCCGAAATTTTAAAAAGATATCCCAATATTGGCATATTCTTTTGGCATTTATTTTTGGCATTACTCGGAAATAAAAAATATAAATATGGAAGATTCTAAAAAAATAAAACTCGCCATTATTGGTGCCGGCCGTATGGGTATTACACACTATTCCATCATCAACAGCCACCCAAATGTTGAAATTGAGTCGGTTGCCGATCCCTCAACATTGGTTTTAACTTTAATGAAAAAGTACTTGCCGGTTAAAACTTTTAAAGATTACAACGAACTATTTGAAAAATCTTTACCCGATGCAGTTTTGGTATGTACGCCTCCAAACCTCCACTATCAAATTATTGAAAAGTGTGCACGGTTGGGAATACATGTTTTTACCGAAAAACCATTTACAAGGAAATTTGAAGCAGCTTCGGAGCTAAACTCATTGTTTTCAAAAACAAACCTGGTTAACCAGGTTGGCTACGTAAACCGGTTTAACGATGTTTTTTGCAAAACGAAAGAATTGGTCGAAAATGGACTAATTGGGAAGGTTATTCGTTTTAAATCGGAAATGTTCAGTTGCACCATCACAAAATCCGACGAAGGTTCAGGCTGGCGTGCTTCACGCGAAAGCGGGGGAGGAGCTGTTTTTGAAATGGCATCGCACGCCATCGATTTGGTCAACTTTTTAATAGGTAAACCCGACAAGGTAACCGGTTCGTTACTCAACTATATTTATTCAAAAAATGTGGAAGATGCTATGTCATCTGCTTTTTTGTACAAAAATGGAATAAGCGGAACAATCTACGTCAACTGGAGCGATCCGAGCTACCGGAAACCAACCAACAAAATTGAAATTTTTGGCGATGGGGGTCGTATTTTGGCCGACCAACACTCATTAAAAATATTTCTTAACATAGCCAACGAAGCACACAACCTGCGTCAGGGCTGGAACACCTTTTATATAACCGATATTTTCAAACCGGTTCCGTTTTATGTTCGTGGCAACGAGTTTACAAGCCAATTGTACCATTTTATTGATTGCATTCAAAACAAAGGTGTCACCAACAAATGCAGCTTTCAGGACGGTGCAAACACCCTTGAAGTGATTGATCAGATTTTTAATGATTACGAACAAAATGCAAAATTCTAATATGGAAACAATTGATAAAATAATATTTGGCGACAACCAGTTTTTTGGAATTAACCACATGTCGCAGGAAAAAGCACAGCAACTGGCCGAAAAGTTTTTCGACATCAAAAACATATACCGTGTTTACGACACAGCTTTTGAAGCCGGTATCAAAGCAATAATGCTCAACAGCAACGACCGTGCAAAAGAAATTTGCAATCATTTCAAAGGCAACAAAAGCAAGTATCAGGATATCAGCTGGTACCCGTCAATACCTTACCCGCACAAATATGCCAACCTTGTTGCCGAAAAAGGGATTTTCCCTGCCATAAACGAAGTATTATTTAAAGATAGCTCCGCATTTGGCATAATGGGCATGATGGCCAAAGGCGGAATGGCTGTATTAGGAAAAGATGCCATTAAAATGATGCAGATGCTCATTGATGTGGAAATGAAAATGTTTAAAGGGTTAAATGTTAAAGTTGTATTCCTGCAAAACATCATCACTGATTTAATTTTGGGGTATGGAGTAAAAGAAGTTTTTCAAGAATACTGCAATCATATTCGTAAAAAATACAAAGCAGCGCCCGGTTTAATCACTCAAAACATGCCTTATTTGGTTGAAAAGCTAAAAGAATGGAATATTACAGGCGTAGTTGTTTGCGCTTCATTCAACAAAATTGGTTACCTCATGTCGCCCAACATGGAAAGCTATATTGAAACGGTGAAAAACAACAATCCGGAAGATTACCAGTTAATGGCCATGTCAACTTTGGCATCGGGTGCAATTCCTGCCCCGGAAGCGTATGAATTTATTAACCGGCAAAATATTCAGTCAGTAGTATTCGGAGCATCAAGCAAAGGTCATATCGAAGAAACTGTAAAATTGATAAAAATTTGAAACTGACTTGTTAGTACATTCAGTATCGAGGTAGAATTTGGTCTGTCCATTGGCCCGTTAACCTTTTCAATTTTAAATAATTTGAGAAAGGAGGTGTCAATTATGAGAGATATATTTCTTTTTGTTTGGGGAGCAGGCATGTATATGGGGAGGCAGGCGAGCCGGCAAAAGACAGAGAAAATTTGAGCGGTACTGTTTGGATAAGTATATACATTGCGGGAGGGACTCACCTCCCTGCTCCCCGTCAATTTATTTAATAGGTTGTAAAAATTAACAAACGGAACTTGTAAAAAACAATTCATCCATCATGAACATACTCATCACCGGCGCCTTCGGTTTCGTGGGCGCCAACCTTTCCAAAGCCCCCGAATCCTAAGGGTCGGCGAAGCTCCCTTAGGGTTCAATCTGAATTCTTAGGGTTACGAAGCTCCCTTAGGGTTCAATCTGAAATTCGTAAACCCAAAAAAATGCTTAAACTTCGGAGTATGCCTCGAAGACACGGCATGCCTTATCCCGGAAAGAAAAATTCATTACCTTTGAAAAAATTGAAATAATGAAGAAATTTAATTATACAGCCATAATCGAAAAAAGTGAAGACGGCTGGTATGTAGGTCAGGTGCAGGAAATACCGGAGGCAATTGCCCAGGGCAAAACCATTGAAGAATTGAAGCAAAATTTGCTTGATGCACTGGAACTGGTAATCGATTTCCATCGGGAACAAACCAATAACCTGTACGAAGGGCGCAAAATCATAAAACGAAAACTTAACCTTGCCTGATGAAGCGCAATGCATTTCTAAAATATCTGAAGGCTAATAAATGTGTGCTGGTTCGTGAAGGCGGTAACCATAGTTTATATATGAATACAAAAAACGGTAAGAAATCTACCGTAGGGCGCCACCCGGAATTATCAAACCTGATGTGCAAAGTTATTTGCAAACAACTTGGAATACCTCCTGTTTAGAATTTATTGCTCCTTGCTGGCGCGATCCCGGTTACTATCGGGATGCAATCCGTGCCCTGTAGGCAAATACCAATACATTTTACCAGCAATGAAAATTTCCATCATCACCGCTACATACAACAGTTCCGCCCACATCGCCGGTTGCCTGGCATCGGTAAACAGCCAAACCTATAACAACACCGAACACATCATTATCGATGGCGCCTCCACCGATAATACGCTGGAATTTATAAAATAACCCTCCCAAAGGGACAAGCAAACCGGGTAACGCAACTCATTTCAGAACCCGACTGAGAATCTCTAAGGTTTACGCAGCTCCCTTAGGGTTCAGACTGAAATTCGTAAACCCAAAAGAAACTGGTTACCCAACAAAAAAATAAACTTCAGAAATTCTGTTCCCCTCTGCTTACAATTTAAGGTACTGGCTTCATTAGGGCCGCTGATTGGCTTACACAATTTTTATTAAATTTGTCAAAAATCGAGAATTATGGAAGCAATAGTTATTGAAGTTAAAAATGAAGCAGACGCAAAATTCTGGCTCAATCTGGCAAAAAAAACAGGAACCAAAGCCCGGGCAATCGATACTGAAAAACTTGAAGATGCAAAACTTGCCGCATTGATTGAAAAAGGTATGAAAACCAAAACAGTCAACCGCGAAAGTATCATGGAAATACTGGAACGAAAATGAATTGATAGGACTATCGTATCGGGCTGCATATAGAAAACGAAACGGTTTTTTTTGTTGACATAGACCACCGTAAAAATATCTACCGGATATTTCCATAATAATCTAAATTCCATCTGTTTACCCTGTAGGGTGTAATCCTTTTGGGGCTGAAAAAAACAACACATCCATTATGAATATACTCATCACCGGCGCCTTCGGTTTCGCAGGCGCCAACCTTTCCAAAGCCCTTTCAACAGCGTTTAAACACCATTTAATTGCCGTTGACGTTTCGGAGTCGGAGCATCACAACTATTCGGAATACATTCCCTGGGATAAACTCCACACCCCCGGGAATAAAAAAATAGATACCGTTAAGAAAAAAGGATTTTGATTCTGTTTTAAATATCATTAAATTTGAAAAAAAAAGATGCAGGCAATTGAGTTAAAAATAGAAAAAAGGCAATTTTTGAAAATGTTGAGTCAGTTGAATGAAAATGACAGATTTGATATCTATACCGAATTAAAAAAATCTTTATTTCTTAAAAGATTCAATCAGCTTTTAAAAACAACACGTACAAATGAGTTGTCGCTGGAAGATATTACCAATGAAGTTGAATCGGTAAGAAAACAGAGGTATGAAAAAGGTGAGCAAATTTTGTAAAGACAATTACCTGCTTTCCCTGGCAACAGATGCAAATGCTGATTATTTAATTACTGGTGACAATGATTTACTGGTACTCGAAAAAATAAACAGCACACAAATAATTAAGTATAAAGAATTTGAAAAACTACTGAATCATTGAGTTTATTCTCTTGGAAGTTTATTCCTGCGGAGTTAGGCAGTTCCCTTGCAAAAACAACACATCTATTATGAATATACTCATCACCGGCGCCTTCGGTTTCGTGGGCGCCAACCTTTCCAAAGCCCCCAAATCCTAAGGGTCGGCGCAGCTCCCTTAGGGTTCAATCTGAATTCTTAGGGTTACACATTTTCCTTGGGGTTCAGGCTGAAATTCGGGCACCAAAGGATGGCATCCCTTTTCTTTCCGGGATGCTATCCGTCAACAACCTGCAACCTGCATAACCGGCAAAAAATAAATTTAACCACCTCGTCATCCGCCAGCCGGCGGAAGCCACTTCCCGGTTTCCCGGGAAGAAATTCGTGCTATATATTTTATTTTGAAATCCAATATTAAATCCCGGCTACGAACTTTCCCCTCCTTCAACGGATTTTGCCATGTAGTAAATTGCTTTAGAAAGGAGGCTCGCCCGGCTGACACGGTCGGACGGGCCCGCCCGGATGACTCCGTTCGGACGGGGGTGGCTAAGTCCAGGTACCAATTAAAATCTTTACAAGAAAACTTATTGGACGAAGCCGGGGTGGTAAAGCAATGTCCAGCTGTTTATCCCTTAT
>Ga0334899_1000902_pt1 | contig 31917 bp, 26 predicted proteins | sample GraSluR3_MG_FD_207219 | JGI IMG/M metagenome (GOLD analysis project Ga0334899, IMG submission 207219) | Sludge microbial communities from methane-producing bioreactor in Wageningen University, Netherlands - Granular Sludge_8_08-R3 | ecosystem: Engineered > Bioreactor > Anaerobic > Unclassified ...
AAATCGGGGATATTGGTTTCACGGAATATGAAATAGGCAACGGTAATGGTGATCAGGATTGAAATAATGCCCGCCACCAGGGTTGCGAAGGTTTTTTTCAGGGTCCTGAACCACAGGGTGAAGTGGGAGGAAAACAACATCAGGGGGATGGCAAGGGGAACGGTCAGGTTCATAACCCAGGTTTGCAGACTCATAAGGACCTCTGTTTCTTCTGCCGGAGCCTTCATCAATCCGGAAAAAGCCATGATCAGACCTACCGCATAAGCCAGCATGACCGTTCCGATCTTTGAAAAGAACCGGGAATGCTGGTACAGGTATATGATCAGAAGGGGGGCTGCAATATAGATCAGTGCTATAAGATATACTCTCATAGCACAAAGATAAAAAAAAACGGCACTTCCCTTTCCCTGCGAAAAGGAAAATGCCGCTCTTTGTCAAAGACTGTCTCCGAAGTCTTTGCGGAACTTATCTACCAGCCTGGCAGGCCAATCTTCAACGGGTTCCAGGGACCCCATAAAGAAACGCAGAACAGGCGGTTCGTAGGTAAAGCGAAGACCTCCTATAAGACGGCGGTTGTGGAACAGCCATTCCAGGCGGTCCATGCTGTACATTACCTGTGATAGCGTAAAGACACGCCTGGGCAGCGCCAGTCGCAGGAGCTCCACATCGGCAAGGACTTCATTCCCGTTTTCATCCCTGGCACTCGATACCGATCCCCGTTCCATGCCTCTGACTCCGGAACACAAATAAAAAGCTGCGGCAAGGGCTCCGGCCGGATACTGCTCCTGGGGAATGTGATCGCAAAACTGCATGGCATCTACATGTGCTCCCAGGACTCCCGGAGGAGTTACCATAGGGATGCCTTTATCCATACAGCCGTTAACCATATAACGGATGAACTCGGGACTTTGCCCTATCATGGTTTCATCAAGGGTTTCGTAAAGACCGACGGCCATGGCTTCGATCTCACGTATAGAAATACCGCCGTAGGTCAGGAAGCCTTCGTAGAGAGGGATCAACGCTTCCATTTTTTGATACAGGGCTTTCCGGTTGGTACATATTGCCCCGCCCCGGGATGAGGACAGCTTACGGGCAGAGAAATAAACCAGATCGGCCAGTGAAGTCATCATTTTTATGATCTCTTCCATTGGATTTTCTTTCCATTCTTCTTCACGTTGCTTAACCAGGTAAGCGTTTTCTCCTATAAGGCTGGCATCCAGAACGATCATGATCCCGTATTTGTCTGCTATCTTTCGTACATCCATCATGTTCCTGATAGAAAAAGGTTGTCCCCCAATCAGGTTGGTTGAGGCTTCCATACGAATAAACGGAATGTTTTCCACGCCTTCTTCCTGTATGCATTTCTCCAGTTTTTCAATATCAATATTGCCTTTAAAAGGATTGTCCGATTGCAGTTTCAGGGCGTCGTCGTGAAGCAGTTCGGCAATCCTGCCGCCAACGGCCATAATATGGGCCAGGGCCGTAGTAAAATGGTAATTCATGGGTATGACATTGCCCGGCTTGATAAATGTGCGGCAAATCACGTTTTCTGCCCCGCGTCCCTGATGAGTGGGCAGTATAAATTTTTTGCCGAGAACATCTTGGATGGCTTTTTGCAATTTATCAAAGCTTTGCGATCCGGCATACGCATCATCTGCCTGCATCATGGCTGCCAGCTGGTTGTCGCTCATGGCATTTGTGCCGCTGTCGGTGAGCATGTCCAGGAAAACGTCCCGGGTAGACAATTTAAACGTATTAAAGCCGGCATCCTTAATGGCCAGCAAGCGCCTGTCCAGCGGTACCAGGTTGAGTTTTTGTACAATGCGGACTTTATGTAATTCCAGTGGAATGGGTTGGGTTTGGTAAAATTTTATGGGATTCATAACGGTTCTGATAAGTGTTTTAGAATTAATTTCAAAAAAAATACACGTCAGATGTAACCATAGTGCTGCCTGGCACGTCTTATGTGTATAACAAAACCGGGAAGCTCCTGAGCGGGAAAAAGCACCTCTGTATCCCCGTCAGGAGCGGCAATACGAATAATAATAACAGGAAGCATAGCCCAGATACTCCAGAATATATGACAGACAGCTATGCATAAAAATCGATTGAATTGAGATCAAATATAAGAAATATTAATGAAATCAAACATTTTTATAAAATTTTAGTACCTTGTGTTGCAAGGTATCAAAAATTGTATATATATTTGTCGCGCAAAATTCTTGTAAATAATTAGTACTATAATTAAAAAACAATGATCCAGCTCAGGGATATCAACAAAACCTATTACAACGGAGCCGCATTACATGTTCTTAAAGGGTTGAACCTGCAAATAGACAAAGGAGAGTTTGTTGCCATCATGGGATCCTCCGGGTCCGGAAAATCCACATTATTGAACATTGTTGGGATACTGGACGATTACGATTCAGGGTCTTATCATCTGAACGGGAAGCTGATTAAAGATTTATCAGAGAAAAATTCTGCCGTTTACAGGAACAACATGATAGGCTTCGTATTTCAGTCTTTCAACCTGATCACCTTCAAAACGGCTTTGGAAAATGTGGCCCTTCCCCTGTACTACCAGGGGGTTCGCAGAAACAAACGGAACAAGATCGCAATGGAATACCTGGATCGCATGGGTTTGACCGAGTGGGCGGAACACCTGCCTTCCGAGTTGTCCGGGGGACAAAAACAACGTATTGCCATAGCACGTGCCCTGGTTACCAATCCTCAGGTTATCCTGGCCGATGAACCTACCGGAGCCCTGGATTCACAGACTTCCATAGAGGTTATGGAAATTTTGCAACAGGTCAACCGGGAAGGGATGACCATCGTCATGGTCACACACGATCCGGAAATGGCAGCCATGAGCCATAAGATCATCAAGATCCGCGACGGTGTAATAGGGTCTATAGAACATCAGTAAAGGTTGCAGTTATGTTTGACGATTTTCAGGAAATATTCAGCACCTTAAGAAAAAACAAACTACGGACCTTCCTGACGGGATTTTCCATGGCCTGGGGCATTTTTATGCTTATTGTTTTGTTAGGTGCGGGGAACGGTCTCAGGAACGGCATTTTGTTCAATTTTGCCGATATGGCCACCAACTTTGTAAAACTGTGGCCCGGAAGGACAGCAGAAGCTTACCAGGGGTTGCAGGCGGGCAGACGTATCAAACTGGACAGTACCGAGAGGCCTTTCCTTGAAAATGAATTTAACCAGGTTTCAAATATTTCTCCACTTATTACCAGGTACAATGAGAATTTTTTCTACAAGGGAGATTATGCACCCGGTGTTTTGCAGGGTGTTATGCCGGGTTATCGAAATATTGAAACGGTTAAAATGCGACCGGGTAACGGACGGTTTATAAACACCGCGGACATTCGCCAGGCAAGGAAAGTGATCGTACTGCATTCCCGGACTGCTGAATTGCTTTTCAAAGAAGAAGATCCGTTGGGAAAATTTATTACTTACGACAATGTCATGTACCAGGTTATTGGTATTTACCATGACAATAATATGTCCCAGAATCCGAACAGTTGCATTCCTCTTACTACGGCCCAGCTGATTTATAACCCCGAAAACGGGTACTCACAGGTGGCTATGTTGCTTAACGGACTGGAAACGACGGAAGAAAATGAAATGTTTGAAGACAACCTCAGAGGAGCCTTGGGGCGTAAACACAGGTTTGACCGGGAAGACCGTTCGGCAATATATCTTTATAACATTACCAGGGAATACATTCAATTTAAAGGAATTTTCAACGGAATAACATTATTTGTGTGGATTATAGGGTTAGGAACCTTGATAGCCGGGGTGGTGGGCATCAGTAACATCATGTTGATTACAGTAAAAGAGCGTACTAAAGAGTTTGGAATACGAAAAGCCATTGGTGCCACCCCCGGGACTATCTTACGTTTGGTTATGACCGAATGTTTAATGATCACAGCCTTTTTCGGTTACCTGGGAATGTTGGGGGGAATCGCTGTGACCGAATTGTTGAATAATGTTATGGGGACACCAAGTGCCCCTACTTCACAGGAAGATATGGTCATGTTTACTAATCCTACGGTAGAGCCTTCAATAATCATAGCCGCTACGATCGTTTTAATAATAGCCGGTCTTTTTGCCGGGTACCTGCCTGCGCGCCGGGCGGTTCAGGTTAAGCCGATTGAAGCATTAAGATACGAGTAATTATGTTTGATCTGGACAGCTGGCAGGAAATTTGGGTGACTATCACCCGCAACAAAAGAAGAAGTCTGCTTACCGCTTTCGGAATTTTCTGGGGAATATTCATGCTGGTAGTCATGCTTGGGGCAGGGAACGGATTGTCCGAAGGCGTGTCTTCCGATATTCAGGGCTTTTCCGAAAACTCGGCATTGTTTTTCACAAACAACACCTCGGAGCCATACAAAGGGTTCAGGAAGGGACGTTATTGGAATATGCAGGAGGAGGATCTGGATATTCTTGAAGCGCAGATAAAAGATATTAAATATACGGTGCCTTTTTTAATGGGACAGAATGTAACGGTTGTCTACCGTGACAAAAGCACCAGTTGCAATACCAAGGGAAATTCACCTTTATACAATCAAATGATGCCGCAGCATATGATCTACGGACGTTATATAAATCATATGGATGTACAGGATCGCAGAAAAGTATGTGTTGTGGGAAGACGTGTTTATGAAGAACTTTTCAGGGCGGGAGAGGATCCTCTGGGGACATACCTGAAACTTTACAATATCAATTTCCAGATCATAGGGGTTAGTGAGCCTTCTGTCAGGGGAGTCAACATAAACGGACGTGATGACGAAGTTATCAGTATTCCTTATTCGGTTATGCAACAGATTCAGAATTCGGGCACCATAATACATCTGATAGGTGTTGTTGCAAATGAGAATGTGAGCATGAGCGTCCTGGAACCGCAGGTGGAAACACTGTTAAAGGCGCGACACAACATTGCGCCCACAGATAATTTTGCACTTGAAAGCATCAATGTGGAAAAAATATTCAAGCAATTTGAAATGTTGTTCACAGGTATAGCCGTATTGATCTGGATCGTGGGGCTTGGCACGTTGCTGGCCGGTGTAGTGGGAGTAAGCAATATTATTATGGTAACGGTGCGTGAACGCACCAAAGAAATTGGTGTCAGAAGGGCTATAGGCGCGAAACCGGCTTCTATTATTTTCCAGATAATCAAGGAAAGTACGGTGTTGACAGTTGCGGCAGGTTTTCTGGGATTGGCATTCGGGGTGTTGGTTCTGGATCTGGCAGATAGATTTCTGCTCCAGAATATGACAGGAGAAGTCTTTTTCAAAAATCCGCAAATAGACTTTACGGTAGCTCTGTCGGCGGCTGCCATTATCCTTCTGTGCGGTGTGCTTGCCGGCATTTTACCTGCATACAGGGCATTACAGATAAAAGCTATAGATGCTATACGGGAAGAAAACTAAAAGATAAAAATTACGTTTGCAATGAAGAAAATTTTACGCTATGTGTTGATCATCGCCCTGGTGGCAGGGGTTGTATTCACGTTTGTTTACCTGTGGAAAAAATCCAGGCCTAAGAAAGAGGTATACGAATTGGTGGTCCCTGAAAAAGGGAATATTGAGCAAAAAACCGTGGCAACGGGAAAAGTGGAACCCAGGGACGAAGTAGCCATCGTTCCCCAAATATCCGGCATTGTTTCAGAGCTGTATAAAGAAGCAGGCCAAATGGTTCAGGTGGGAGAGATCATTTCCAGGATCAAGGTAATACCGGAAATGGGAACGTTAAATGCTGCCGAATCGAGGGTGACACAAGCCAACCTGAACTTAACGCAGGCCCGCCGTGTTTTTGACAGGACAAAAGAATTGTATGAATCCAAGGTAGTGGTTCGTGAAGAATACGAGAATGTGGAAACCCAGTTGAAACTGGCGCAGGAAGAACTTCGTAACGCACAGGATAACCTGGAAATTGTCAGGGACGGGATTGCAAAACGGTCTTCGGAAACAAGCAATACACAGATCCGGGCTACCATCTCGGGGATGATCCTGGATGTTCCCGTGAAAGTCGGGAATTCTGTGATACAGGCAAATACCTTTAATGCCGGAACGACAATAGCGACTGTGGCCGATATGAATGATATGATCTTCCGCGGGAACATTGACGAAACGGAAGTGGGTCGAATACGTGAGGGTATGCCTCTGGATATTACCATAGGCGCATTGCAGGAACAACACTTCAAAGCTGTGCTGGAATACATTTCTCCAAAAAGCACGGAAAACAACGGGGCCATACTTTTTGAAATAAAAGCTGCGGTTACTGTACCTGAAAGTGTATTTATCCGTGCGGGATATAGTGCCAATGCACAGATCATCCTGGACAGCCGTTATGATGTCTTGGTTATTCCTGAAAGTTCTGTGGTCTTTAAAGAAGACAAAACGTATGTAAATGTGTTTAAAGGCATGGATGGAGATAAGCAACTCTTTGAAGAAAAAGAGGTGATCCTGGGGTTAAGTGACGGAATAAATGTTGAAATAAAAGAAGGTCTGCTTACAGAAGATCAGATCCGTGGAACATTAATAACGGAATAAATGAAGAGGTATATGAAAAAAATAGTACTCCTAAGTGCCTTATTGATCTTTTCAGGGAGTCTGCTTACCGCACAAAATCAGAAAAAAGACTGGACACTGGAATCATGTATTCAATATGCCCTGGAAAACAATATTGGTGTAAAACGCTATGAACTGGCAAAAGAGAATCAGGAAATAACGGTAGAGACCACCCGGTTTTCAAGACTTCCCGATCTTTCAGCAAATCTGGGTCAGACCTTCTATTTTGGACGTACACCCGACAGGGATGGTGTGTACCAGGATCAGACCGGCTCCAATTCATCACTGGGTATTAATACAAGTGTGAATCTATTCAGCGGCTTCCAGGTAACCAACCAGTTAAAAGCAGACAAGCTGGAATTGCAGGCTGCCGTGGAAGACCTCAACCGGGCTAAAGAAGACTTGTCATTGGCTGTAACCGGTTATTACCTTCAGGTATTGCTTAGCAGGGAATTGTATGAAATTGCATTGGATCAGCTTGAGTTGAATAAAAAACAGGTTACACAGACTGAACTCCTGGTTGAAGCGGGAAAAAGCTCGGAAAGTGATCTGTACGATGCCAGATCTTCTTTTGCCCAACAGCAAATGCAGGTTACCGAATCGGCTAATAACCTGCAATTGGCATTGCTTGATTTGACACAAACCATGAACCTGCCCGATGTGGAACATTTTGATGTTGCCCTTCCCGATGTTTCTGAAATGATCGGCCGGGAAGCTGCCGGACTTGTACTTCCTTCGCAAGCGTACCATTATTCAGTTTCGCAAAGGCCGGCCATAAAAGCTGCTGAATACCGGCTTGAAGGTAGTGAAAGGTCCTTAAAAGCGGCAAAAGGGGCTTACTATCCCAGCTTACGTCTGGGTGCCGGATACAGTAATTCCTATTATTATAATTACAGCCTGGCAGCCGGAATGAGCAACGCCTCCCTGGCCGATCAACTGGCACAAAACAGTGCACAATCCATTGGATTAAGCCTGAGTGTTCCCCTGTTTAACAGGATGGCCACCCGTAACCGGGTACGGTCGGCACATTTGAACATACAAAACCAGGCGCTGTTGCTGGATCAGGCAAAACAGGACCTATACAAAGAAGTGCAGCAGGCGTATTATAATGCCGTAGCTGCACATGAAAAATACAAATCATCCGAAACAGCAGTGGAAGCAGCCTCTCTGGCTTATGAATTCGAAGAACAAAAGTACGAAGCCGGCCGTTCAAACATCTATACGTTTGACCAGGTCCGGTTGCGCCTTTCTTCTGCCCGTTCGGAAGCGGCCCAGGCAAAATACAATTTCCTGTTCCGTTCAAGGATTCTGGCTTTCTATAACGGGGTCAGCTTGTTCTAAACGTTTAGTTTTATACCGTCCGTTCTTCCGCCTCCAGAACAAAGGCCCGCAAGCCTTGTTTGGGGGCGGTTTTGTCTGCTTTCCTTAAATCCTCCAGCAATCTGTCCACGACCTGGTCCGGAACAAAGGTGAGTAACGCCGAGTTTAAAGTCGGCCAGGCGTGTGAGCCCAGGTGAGGTTCCCCGCCGCGGGATCCGCGACCCCGCACTTCTTCCCAGAAAGTAAAACCGGTTATTTGGTTTTTTTCCAACGCTTCTATGACCTCGTCATAAAAGGCCTGGTAAAATGATATGAATACAGCTTTCATGAAATTTTGCGTTTTTTTCGTTTTTCCCCTCTTTCAGCGGTCAAACTGTATATGGCCGGCACCAGGAAAAGAGTCACAAAAGTAGAAACGGTAAGGCCACTGGCAACAGTGATACCCAGCCCGTTCCACATTTCGGCACCCACGCCTCTGCCAACGGCCAGGGGAACCATCCCGAAGATGGTAGTTAATGCTGTCATTAAAATGGGACGTAGCCTTGAACGTCCGGATGTCACAACGGCATCCATAATGGACATTCCCCGTTCCCGGCACAAGACTATATAATCGATCAGCACAATTCCGTTTTTCACAACAATCCCGAACAACATCATCAATCCTACCATGCTCATGATCCCCAAGGCGGTCCCGGATACGGCAAGTCCTGCCAAAACCCCGGTAAGGGCAAAAGGAACGGAGAACATAATAATAAACGGACTGGAGAATGATTCAAATTGGGCGGCCATCACAATGTATACAAGGATCAGTATCAGTATCATGAGCATCGTCAGATCTTGGAACGACTCCTGCTGATCTTCGTAACTTCCTGCGATACTGATCATTATGTCTGATGGGATGTCAATGGTAGCTATTTGCTGACCGGCTGCTGTTACCAGATCACTCAGCACCGCTCCTTTGGCGGCCACACAGGTTACCGTTACGATCCGTTCCCTGTCTTTCCTTTCAATGGTGGGCGGTTGCATTGTTTCTCCAATAGTGGCAATATCCCTTACCCGCACAGCCTGTCCCTGGTTGTTGTATACCAGGATGTTTCTTATGTCGTCCAGGGATTCCCTGTATTCAGGGGCGTACCTAACCTTGATGTTGTATTCGTCACCTTCTTCACGGTAATAAGAAGCGGTTGCGCCGTTTATCCTGTTTCGTACATACTGGGACGCCGTGGATAAATTCAATCCGTGTTCGGCTAATTTTTCGCGATCGAAATCCACCAGGTATTCGGGAGAATATTCATCTCGTGAAACGGTAACCTGGGAAGTTCCCGGAACCTTTTCCATAAGGTCTGCCAATTGAGATGCTATGGCATCTGTGGTGGCAAAATCATTACCGTATATTTCCAGGTCCACCGTTGTCTCACCACCGGTAGGTCCCCCCATACCCGCTCCAACGTTAAAAGTACGGATCTCGGGATAATACCTCCTGAGATCTTCCCTCATGGCATCTGACAATTCCTGTATGGAACGGTCCCTTTCCGTTTTAAGGGAAAGCCGGATATTGGCAGTCATTATATGAGGCCCGTTATCTCCAAGCTGTCCGTACAAGTTATCCTCGCTTGCCTGCCCGACAGTAAACGTCATGGCTTCGATTTCCGGATAATCCCTGTTGAATTGTTCGTAAATCCTGAAGGATAATTCTTTTGTGATCTCAGAACGTGTATTGATAGGCAATTTAGCGGTCAATTGCAACCGGGCATTGTCCTGTTGAGGGAAGAATTCTGTAGGAACTATAGAAAACAAAAACAGTGAAGCAATAAAAACAGCAGTTGATGCAAGGATAACTGTAATCCGGTGACGTACTGTCCAGTTAAGTGCTTTGGCATATACCGCGTCAAGAGCTCCGAGGGCTTTTTCAACATACCCGTAAAACTTATCAAACCCTTTTGTCTTTCTTGTTTTAAGCTTCAAAAGCTGTGAAGACATCATTGGGGTAAGGGTGAGCGCAGCAATGGTTGAAACGGAACTGATGATAGCCACGATCCAGCCCAGCTGGCTGAAGATCTCACCGGACATACCTCCGACCATGGTCAGGGGAATGAATACCGCCAGTAAGGTTAACGTAGAAGCAATGATAGATATTGATACCTCGTTGGTAGCATAAACAGCCGCTGATTTTGGTTTGGTTCCTCTTTCTATGTGACGTGTTATGTTTTCCAACGCCACTATGGCATCATCCACGACCATGCCGATGGCAATACTCAGGGATGAAAGCGAAATGATATTCAACGTATTCCCTGAAATGAGCAGGTATATGAATGAAGCTACCAGGGATACGGGAATTACGATGGCTACAATGAGTGTAGCACGCCAACGTCCCAGGAAGAACAACACAATGAACACAACCAGGATCAGCGTAACCATAATGGTCTGGACCAGACTGTCTATTACACGGTTAATATTATCGGAAGAGTCCATCACCACTCCAATGCTGATATCTGAAGGGAGGTTCTTTTCCAGGTCAGGTAATTTCTCCGTGATTTTCTTACAAATCTGTACCGTGTTGGATCCGGCCTGTTTCTGTATGACTACCGTCCCGCCCTGGATCCCGTCAATATAAGTTTCCTGCGACCGCTCTTGTTTGGTATCTACAACCCGTGCCACATCGCTCAGGAACACGTTTCTTCCCTGGAAATGACCAACAATAATGTTTTCCATCTGCCGGGGATCCTTAAACTCTCCCTCCATCCTGATGGTCAGTGTTTCCGATCCAATATCCAGGTTTCCACCGGGCGTATTCCTGTTTTCATAAGCAATCGTAGAAGCTATTCCTTCAACGGTCAGGTTGTATGCTTCCAGTTTAAAGGGATCACAATACACCTGGATTTCCCGTGTAGGTGCACCTGAAATGGACACGGTCCCTACTCCTTTAATACGACTAAGCGGGGAAGCCAGTCTGTCATCCAGGATTTTGTACAGGCCGTTCATGCTTTCTTTTGCCTGTACCGAGAGAATCATTACCGGAATGTCATCTGTTCCGAATTTGAATATAACCGGAGTATTGGCGTCTTCGGGAAGGTAATCTGCTATCAGGTTCAATTTGTCCCGCACATCGTTTGTTGCCTCGGCAATATCTATTCCATATTCGAATTCCAAAACCACAAGCGAAGAGTTTTCCTTGGTCTGTGTAGTAATGTGTTTCAGGTCGCTTACACTGCTCAAAGTGCCTTCCAGTACCTTGGTAACATTGTTTTCAATATCGGCGGCACTGGCTCCTGAGTATGTTGTCATAACCAGTATGGTATTATCACTCATACTGGGAAGGAAATCAACGGCCAGCCTGGAAAGTGAAAAAATCCCAATTACGGCAAGTGCTACATATATCAGAGCGGTAGTAACCGGTTTTCTTACGGCTGATTGATAGATGCTCATAATTTTTTATTCGTTAACCGGTTCAACCTCAATGCCGTTGGTAAGTCTGTTCAGACTTGTGGTAATAACGCATTCTCCTTCTTCCAATCCGGACAGGCATTCATAGTAAGTATCAACCCTTCTGCCCAATTCAATGATCCTGAATTCCGCTTTGCCTTCCTTGTTGACGTATACGTAACGTTCGCCTGATCCCTGTTGTTTGATAACACTTCTGTCGGGAACCAGCAAACGCGGTTCTGATCCAAAATCAATGGTAACCCGGGCAAACATGCCGGGTCTTACCTTGCGGTTGTTATTGGGGATAAGAATTTCTACAGGGAATGTCCTGGTGGCTGCTGTGATTGTCGGATAAACCAGTGATACTTTGCCTTTAAAGACTTCTCCCGGGTATACATCCAGAGCTACATCAACATCCATTCCTTTGCGGACTTTTGTAAAGAACGATTCGGAAACATGGATTATGAGTTTTACCGGTGAAATTTGTTCAACTACCAGCAAAGGCAGACCCATACCATAGAGATCACCGCTGTCGTAATTGCGTGCGGTTACCACACCGACAATAGGACTGACCAGCTGTGTGTTTTCCACCAGGTTGTTGTACTGGGTGCGCATCACTTCCAGGTTTGTTTTTTGTGCATCCCATTCGGCACGTGACACGCCTCCTACTTTGTACAATTCATCTATACGCTGGAAAGACACTTCCATATTATCCAACTGGGTCCGGATTTGTTCCAGGTTGTTGTCATCCATTTGTACCAGTTTCTGTCCTTTGGATACAAAATCGCCTACTTCTACGAAAATTTGCTGGATCCTTACTGACATCTGGGGGGCAATGTTGTTGATGACATTTGCCTCTACGGTTGCCGAAAATTCGTATGTCTGGGGAATTTCTTCAATAATTACAGGCGTTGTCCGTACCGGGATTTTTTCCACCTTTATTTCCTGTTGTTTTGAACCTAAAAACTGACATCCGGAAAGAAGTACAGCAACAGCGAACAGAGGGATCAAACTACACTTATTCATATGTTAATCGTTTTGATAATTATTAATACCTAATATATTTTCCAGTTCAGCCATGTTGAACAAATAATTGTAAATGGATTGATGGTAGGCCAGGCGGGCTTGTGTCAGCGCCAGTTCCGAGGCACTCAGATCCAGCCAGGTTCCCATTCCCACCTCAAATTGTTTTCGACTGATGGAGTAGGCTTTTTCGGCCATTGTAACATTCTCTTTGTTGGAAGCAAGTTCTTCTACTGCGTTACTCATCTGGTTAAGGCAGTTCTTTACGCTCAGTTGTAGGTTTCTTTCCGAGTTAATCCGGCTGTCTTCCAGGCTTTGCATGTTCAGACGGCTTTGCCGTACTTGCTGTTGTCTTTTGAATCCGCTGAATATGGGAATATTTAGTGCCAGAGAAGCTGTAGAATAAGGAAACCAATTATATGTTGAAAATTTAAAATTATTATTCATGGACGAATACTGGAAATTGGAACTCAGGCTCAATGTAGGCAGGAACGATGCCTTGGTTAGTTTAAGGGCCAGCTCCATCTGTTCTTTCTGAATGGAGAGCTGGACCAGGTCTGAGTTTCTATCCAGAGAATAAGCCCTGGCAGGTAACATTCCTTCCTGGGTGACTTCTGCTTCAAATTGGGTAAGTGTACCCTCAAAAATGACAGGATATTCTATGTCCAGCCCCATCAGCGCTTTAAGCTGCATGGAGGCCAGTTCAATGGCAGTTTCAGATGCGATCAGGTTGGGTCGTTGATTTTTTAATTCTACTTCTGCACGTAATTTATCGAATTCACTGGCCATTCCCTGTTCGAATTTATCGGTTACCGTTTTGGTGTTCAGGGCTACGTTGTCGTAATTTCTTTTAAGTACTGCATAAGAATCTTTGGCCAGTAAATAAGAATAAAAGGCCTGCTTAACCGCACTGATCATGGAGAGTTTGCTGGAACGGGCCTTTTCTATGGCCATATCTATGTCCAAAGCAGACAATTGCACGGTTTTCCATAATGCCGGAGCCACAAGCGGTAAGGATAATGAAACGCCCCCCATCCAGTTGTTGTCTGTACCTACGGATATTTCAAGTTCTTCTCCTCCAAAATCCATTACCATGACTTGTTTTTTCAGCGTTCTGTTATATACGCCGCTGGCTGAAATTCCGGGCCAAAATCCCGATTGGGCCTCTTTTCTTGCATATAAAGCACGTTCGATTTCCCGGTCAGAAATACGAATTACCGGGCTTTCAGAGAGAGCAATTTCAAGAGCGGTTTCCAGATCTACACGCAGTGAGTCCTGTCCATTTACCGGAGTCCATATAAAGCAACATACTAAGAATAAAAGAATAAAACTGAGTTTCTTCATTTCCAACTATTATAAATAAAAGCAGGCAAAGTAACGCAGATTTTATGCCAACGTCAAAATTTTTCACGCAACGGCATGTTTTTTTCAATCAACGAATATGTTTACCTTTGAACATGCCTTCAAAATCCCGCCGCTATCAGTATTTTCTGATCTTTTTGACAGTGTTTTTACTGTTGTTCCTGGGCGCTGTACGTGTTGATCCGTGGTTGTCCCTTGTGATGGCCTTATGGGATACTATATGGATCATTTTAATGATGTTTGGGATTGAACGTTATCTGGAATTTTCACATCAAAAAAAGATTCCCAGGCTTTTTATTATGTTGTCAACGGTGTTCATACTTGCTGTCTGTGTTGCGATTCTGATGTTCACTGAAGATATGGTAATAAGATTGATATTACAGGATAATTATTCACGCCTGCCGCTCATATATCCTTTATTCAGGAACACCATGCTTGGTATGGGGGCATTTTTGGGAGCAACGGGCATTCGTTCGCGAAAGATCAGGATCCAATCAGAGAAACTCATGCAGGAAAAGAAGGAAATGGAGCTGGCTTTGCTTAAAAGCCGGATGAATCCGCATTTTGTTTACAATGCGTTAAATGTCTTGTATTCTCTTAGTTATACCCGGGACGTTAAGACTCCTGAAATGATTATGAAATTGGCCGACATGTTGCGTTACATTACTGATGATTGCCAGGCAGACAAAGTTCCGCTGGTTCAGGAAATAAAGTACATAGAAAATTACCTGGATTTTCAGAGGATCCGTTTTGGGGAGATCCACAACCTTTCTTTTACCTACGATCATGATGAAACAGCAGATGAAATCCCTCCCATGATCTTCCAGCCTTTTGTGGAAAATGCTTTTAAACACGGAAACATAACCAATGAGCCGGAAAGTTTTGTGCGTATACGTTTAACTGTAAATGAGGGCCGGCTTTTATTTTCCATTGAAAATTCCGTTGATAACAGAACAGAACCCATCCCTGAAAGGGAAGGAGTGGGAATATACAGCGTAGAACAACGCTTGCAATTGTATTACCCCGGAAAGCACAAATTGTATATCAGGGAAACGGGAACGGTTTATAAGGTTAGAATTGAAATTGACTTATGATAGACATGCCAAAGCGGGTGTTGATAATAGATGATGAGAAACCGGCGCGCATACTCCTGGAAGAATATGTGTCTCAAATACCGGAACTGATGGTTGCCGGAAGTTTTTCCAATGCCATGCAGGCAGCTGATTTTCTGGCTTCCGCTGAGGCAGATATAATACTCTGTGATATACAAATGCCCGGTATGAACGGAATGGAGTTTGTAAAAACCTTGGACAAGGATGTTTGTGTAATCTTCACAACGGCTCATTCAAAATTTGCTGTTAAAGGATTTGATCTTAATGCCGTAGACTACCTGTTGAAGCCCATAGCGTTGGAACGGTTCCGTGTGGCTGTGGATAAATGTCTGAACATTCTGCAAAGGAAAGATCCGGGGCCGGAATCCCTGTTTGTAAAGGCGGATTATAAATTACACAAAATAGAACTGGATGATCTTGTTTATATAGAATCCCAACATGAATACGTTACCTATTATACAACAAATCAACGTATAACAGCTTACGGGTCACTTAAATCCCTGGAAAGCAAGCTTCCGGGAGACAAGTTTTTCCGTATTCACAAGTCATATATGGTAGCCGGGAAAAAAATCCTGACTGTATCTCGCAATGCAGTCAGGATTAAATATAACGGAGAAAAAAGTCTGCCTGTTGGCAGGGTGTATCGTGACAAGCTTACTGCTTTATATGAACATCCACTTGCGGGAAAGGAATACTGAGACCCTTTTCTTCGAAAGTCTTATAAACTGTCTCATTCATCAAAAAATAAACATCCCAGTAATCCGCCTTATTCACCCAGGCTCTAACCACGATATCAATTGAACTGTCTGCCATTTTGTTAAGAGCAATGAAAGGAGCTGCCGGTTCGTTCAAAATGCGTTTTTCTTTCCCTGTCAATTCTTCCAGAACGGATCGTGCTTCCTGATAATCGTCTCCGTATGCTATTGAAAAGGTCCAGTCTACGCGGCGAAAATCTTGTGCGGAATAGTTGGTGATAATACCTGTGGATAAACTTCCGTTGGGTATGTATATAGTCTGATTGTCCGGAGTCAGAATCACTGTATTTGTAATCAATATAGCTTTTACGGTTCCTGCTTTTCCCTGGGCATCTATAAAATCGCCTATTTGAAATGGCTTAAACACCAAAATCATAACTCCACCGGCAAAATTTTGCAATGTGCCGCTCAGAGCCATACCTATAGCAATTCCTGCCGATGCAAAAAGAGCAATGAATGAGCTGGTTTCTATGCCCAGGATCCAGATGACCACAAAGATCATAAGAATATTGAGCGAAATGGAAACCAGATTTATGGTAAAAGGAATAAGTGCCGAATTTTCTTTCTTTTCCATTCTCATTTTAAGTCTTCTCCGAATCCGTTTAATGATCCACCGGAAGACAATAAAAACAACAATGGCTGCCAATAACCTTCCACCAAAAGACACGGCCCATGAGATAGCTTTTTCACCAAGATCCGTTAATGATAATGTTTTGATCTGGTCAAAAAGTTTTTCAGGAGTAATCGTTTCCGCAGCGTTTGCTGTAGTATTGGTAATTTCTTGCATTGATAATAACATAGTGTCTTATTTAAAATATTAATTAAATCTCCAAAAGGCCATCCGTTTAAGTATCAGGTGGATCCCCATCCTTAGAAAATACCATTTCCCGAATTCGTAATGTCCTCCTTCTCCGTAACGTATTCGTATTTTTGCACCTCTTTTTTTAAACTCCCGGTAGGTATATTGGGCTACACGTGTAGGAACCGACTGGTCGTCAGATGCGTGTGAGAACAAAATATGTGTTTTTGGGGTCCATCCCTCTACCAGGGAATTTTCGCTGAATCTATTCCAAAGTTTGATGATCTCCGGGTTACGTTCTTTAGTAAAAAAGTCGGGGTGCATGTATTTGTGCAGGTCCTGACCTATCCATTCGGTAAGCTGATCCCTGAAATGGGTTCTGTCCAGCCAGCTTTCCATATTTTGCAACAAGGGACCGGTAAAAACTTTGGAATAATCCAGATTCAGATCATACCATTTGTCGTAAGCCTTGAAAATTCCAGGTGCAGCAGGATATTGGGCAAACCCGGTTTTCACAAATTCTTCAAAGGCCACGTTCAGATCGTAAATACCGCCTCCGATAATGGCCCGGTCTATAATGATATCCCGGGGGTTCTCCTTTTCAATATGGCGTACCAACGCGAGTGCTCCCGACCCGCCCATGGAGTACCCGCCTATAGAAATGTGTTTATGAAGAGGATACCCCAGTATTTCTAAAAAATATTCGATGGCAGCACGATGCATATCATATGCGACACGTCCTGTATTCTCACTCATCAGGAAAGGATATTCCACGGTATCTTTTGTAAGTCCGTTGCCCAGTAAATCGGGAATGATCACAATATATCCAAGGAAAGCCAGAACGCCTTCAAAAATAAGCAGCGCATCACTTCCGGATCCGAATTTATCAATATTAGCGGATGGCAGGAAATGCAGTACCCCCCGGGGCCTTCGGTTAAACGGCCTCATAACGATCCCGGAAGATACTACGGGATTTCCCTTGGGATCTACAGTATTATAAGAAATGGCCGTAATACGGACTTTCATTTTGATTAGACTAGTCAGAACGGGTTCCAACTTAGAGAGATCCAGCGCAGGAAAATCCTTTTTTACCTCAATAAAAACATCCTGAATGGAAAAATCACCTTCTTTTAGAACTTCAATAAAATAGCGGGACATAATCAGTTAACCGTTAAATAGAGACAGGCTGTAATAAAAAATTCTATGCCGTAATTGTAATGACCTCCGGTACCTGTGACCAAAGTCACGTTAGATTTCGTTTTCAGATTGTTGTATAATGTTTGAGTTTCAGAAAACGGAACGGATAGATCGTCTGTGGCGTGGCCCAGGTATAGACGTGTTTTCGTATGCCATCCTGCTGCCATGGAGTGCAAAGATAATACATTTTCAATTTTTTGGATTTCGGTGTTTTTTCCGTCAGTGAAAAAATCAGGATGCATATACGTGTGCAAATAGGGATCAATCAGGGCGCGCATTTGCTCTGCGTTTTTTGTCCTGTCCAGCCATCTTTCCCGGTTGGCCAGCAAGTCCCCGGTGAACACCTCGGAATAATCCAGGTCTAATGTATACCAATGATTCAGCGAAGCTATCAACAAAGGGATCAACGGGTACTCAGCGTATCCCCGTGCTTTAAGCACATCATAGGTTTCACACATATCGTAAACACCTCCTCCTGCAAAAAGCCTTTTTACCCTTACCGGTGAATGGGGCAGCCGGTCTATATGCCGGAGCAAAGCCAATGCACAGGTGGCTCCTCCGGAATAGCCAAAAACATCTATGTCAGCAGGAAGCGGCTTTTGGGAGTATTTGCTACAGTATTCCATGGCTGCCAGATGCATATCATAACACACCTGACCCGAGTGATCCATAAAAAGGAACGGCTGCGGTATATCTTTACTGACCCCGCTGCCTAAAAGATCGGGAATAATAACTGTAAAGCCCATAAATGCAAACACCCCTTCTGTGATTATAAGCAGATCGCTGCCTCCTTCAAGACAAGACATAGGAGTTGTTGGAGGAACGTGAATGACACCTCTTGAAGAAATGCCTATGGGTTGTACAATAATTCCGGAAGCTATCACGGGATTACCTCCGGGATCTGTGGTGTTATAAGATATTGCGGTTACCCTGACTTTAAGGTCCAGATTGAAAAGGTCTGTTACCGATTCAAGCATGGAAAAATCCAGCTCCGGAAAGTCCCGGAGTGTAAGATCTATCATTTCCTGGATTCCGAATTCCTGAGTGCGCAAAACAGATACCAGGCGGCCTTGAGGTAAATTGGTAACCTGATCGGCCCTGCTACAGGAAAAACAAATTAAAAGAAATGCATAACAAAACGCCTTCCGGAAATATCCCGGAAGCCGTTTTAAAATTATGGGCAACATCAGTAAGACCCCAGCACAAAAAAGGCCAGGATAGACATGATCGATCCCAGGATGATCAGTATTTTTGATATAAGATCCATTGCAGTTTTTTTGTTTTAATTATCCCCAGGCCAGAATGATCAGGCAGATCATCATGATGATCGGTCCGGCAATGCCTGCAATTTTGAGGATTAAGTTCCAGTCAAATGTCATGGTTCAAATTATTACATAATACTAAAAAAGAAAAAAGCCAGGATAGTCAGAAATAATCCCAGGACTCCCGAAATCTTTAAAAAATCTTCCATAATGATTTCTGTTTTCTGGTTAAAGAATCAATCCTACAAGGTAAGAAATAATTTCGAATCCCCACCCCAGCCATATATTGCCGATAAGGCACATAATAGGTCCCGCGATGGCGAATGCTTTCCAGATCCAATGAGGGTCAGTAGTTAAGATAGTCATATGTTTATTATTTTACTAAAAGATAAAGTACAGCAGTAGCAATGAATTTTAATCCGGCCTGAAAATGATCTCCGCTTGTGCGCTCATATGTGATGGCACACCCTCTTTTTTTATACTCGCTGTATAAAAGGTCGGAACATTCCACAGGGATCAGGTTGTCTTCCATAGAATGGATCAAATGGATATCCAGAAAAGGACGCGGCGTCCAGTTATACACAATAGAGTTTATCTCTAGCGGTTCTTTGAGTTTTTGGAATTCGCCGTTAAGTTCGGGGGTGAAAAAATCTTCGTGCATGTAATTACGTAAATTGCTTCCCCAGCGGCGTATAATGCTTGAAAGACTTCGTTTCCCGCTGAACCAGTATACATACCCGTCGCCTCCTTCTTCAGGATCCGGTGAGTTTACCGGATTTTCCATCCCGTTGGTAAAGATCTTGTTGTAATCCAGATTCAGGCTGTAATATTTATCAAGCCCCATGATTACCATAGGAATCGATTGATAATCGTTTTTTTCGGTACGTACATAAGCCCTGAATGCCTCAACACCGTCGTACACACCTCCTCCGGTGATTACCTTGTCAACCGTTATCCCGGTGGGGTTTTCCTCATAGTACCAGGCCATTGCCATAGACGTACTCCCACCCAGTGAATAGCCCAATATGGTACTGTGATTCCCCAGTTTGTAGTCTTCTGTTAAAAGCAGGTATTCTTCCACGGCTTTTCGCATATGGTATGCCACTATGCCCGCGTTATCAGCTATCAGGTAGGGTCGGGGCCAGTCCTGGGTGTGACGTACTCCAACGAAATCCGGGTTGATGGTTATATAACCCAGCATACAGGGGACACTCTCAAACGAAAATTCTTTTCGCTCCAGGTAAAGGGAAGGTGCCTCATTATCATTCATAAGAGCAATGGGCGGAATTTCCACAATGCCCCCTGGTTTCAGGTCTTTAGGGAAGAAAAAAGCTCCGGTCGCAATGAGCGGGTTGCCAAAAGGATCTATGGTGTTGTAGGAGAGGGCAACGCCGCGTATCTCCCGTTGCAGGCCCTTGCCAAACAATGAATTCAGAACGTTTTCAGTTTCCGGAGGAATTTCAAAATTCAGGTTATCTATAAGTCCCAGGATAGATTCCAGGGCATAATGAGCCGTGAAATCCCAGATAGCCAGTTCCTCAACAAAGTATTGAGGGGTGAAGTCTTCAATTTGGTCCTGCGGTGTACATCCCCCCCAGGAGATGCAAATAAGCACTGAAACGATCATAAACAAGCCTTTCTTACGCATAATAAAAAGAGTTTGCAAGGTTTATTTTAAAAGTAAATACAACATGGCCGTTAATACAAATTCCGAGCCTGCCTGGTAATGGTCCCCGGTAGTCCGGTTATATGTTATCGCACAATCCTTCTTTTTGTATTCATGGTAAAGCAGGTCGGCACATTCCACAGGGACCATATTATCCTCGTCGCTGTGGATCAGACGAATTTTCAGCAAAGGATCCGGGGTCCAGTTGTACACCAGGGAGTTTTCCTTCATGCAGTCCTGCAGTTTAAGGAATTCGCCCACAGGTTCCCGGTGGAAGAAATCTTCATGCATGTAGTTGTGCAGATCACTTCCCCAGCGTTGGTGTATGGTTTTGGACATGTGTGTGCCGTCAAACCAATAGGCATATCCGTCCCCGCCTGCTGCAGGGTCAGGTGAATTGACGGGGTTTTCCATCCCGTTTGCGAAAATTTTGCTGTAATCCAGGCCCAGGTTATAAAAGGTGTCCATGGCAATGATGACGGGGGGAATGGCCGGATAATCGCATTGCTCACTGAGAGAATAGGCTCTGAAAGCTTCCAGCCCGTCGTAGATACCTCCGCCGGTGAGAACCTGGTCAACTTTGATCCCGGTGGGGTTGGTGCTGTAATATTTTGCCATGGACAAGGCAGCAGCTCCGCCCAGGGAATAGCCGCCTATGGAGCTGTGTTTTTCCAGCCGGTAATTTTCAGTGACCAGAAGGTATTCCTCAACAGCTTTTCGCATGTGGAAGGCAACGATCCCGGTGTTGGCATCTTGCAGGAAAGGCCTTGGCATGTCCTGGGTATATAAAACGCCCAGAAGATCGGGATTTATGGTGATGTAATTGAGCATGCAAGGGAAAGCTTCTCGGTAGAATTTTTTTCTTTCGACATAAAGGGCTGCACATTCCCTTCTTTCAAGATAGGCAATGGGAGGAATTTCAACAATACCCTTGTGTTTCAGGTCAGGCGGATAGAAAAAAGCCCCTGTCCCAAGGACCGGGTTCCCGCAAGGATCCATGGTCCGGTAGGAAATGGCCACGGCGCGAATCTCTTTCTTCAAATACCCCTGCAGCATGCCCATGATTTGGCTTAAGGCAGGATCTGTCCGGTCCAGATCCAATTCCTTCAACAATGCCGCCATGCCGTCTTCGATCTTCAAGTTCCATACCGACAGTTCTTCCACGAAATATTGCGGGGAAATTACCTTTACGTTGTCATGCGGCGTGCAACCCCACCAGAGGATGGACGTCAACAGGGCAGCTACAAGGGAAAGATGTTTTTTTCGCATACGCCAAACTGTTATTTCATGAGCAGGTATAACATGGCGGTCAACATGAATTCCGTTCCGGCCTCGTAATGGTCTCCGGTAGTCCGGTTGAATTGTATGGAACAGCCTTTCTCTTTATATATCTTGTATAGAAGATCAGCACAATCAACCGGGATCAGGTTGTCTTCAGCACTGTGAATGACATTGATGTCCAGGAACGGGCCGGGAGTCCAGTTGTATACCAATGAATTGATCTGCATACATTCCTGCAATTTTAAAAATTCTCCCTGTGGCTCCTCATTAAAGAAATCCTCATGCATATAACTTCGCAGATCACTCCCCCAACGTTTGTGAATACTACCGGAACTGTGTGTCCCGTCAAACCAGTAGGCATACCCGTCTCCGCCCACAGCGGGATCAGGAGAATTTACCGGATTTTCCATGCCATTGGCAAAAATTTTACTGTAATCCAATCCCAGATTATAAAAAGTATCCATGGCGATAATTACCGTAGGAATGGCCAGATAATCGCTTTTTCCCGTTCTGGCGTAAGCTCTGAATGCTTCCAGCCCGTCGTAAACGCCTCCACCGGTAAAGACCTGGTCCACTTTTATGCCGGTCGGGTTTGTAGAATAGTATTTGGCCATGGACATGGCGGAAGCACCTCCCAGAGAATACCCCATTACGGTACTCTTAGTATCCAGCCGGTAATTTTCTGTTAACATCAGGTATTCTTCCACGGCTTTGCGCATATGATAAGCTACGATCCCTGTGTTGGCATCGTGAAGGAAAGGCCGGGGTATGTCTTCGGTATATAAAACCCCAAGCAGATCCGTATTTATGGTTATGTAATTAAGCATTACCGGGAATGCCTCTTCAAAAAAACGTTTTCTTCCCAGGTAAATTGCGGCGCTGGCTCCCCTGTCAAGGTGCGCGATGGGCGGAACTTCAACTACGCCCCTTGGATTCAGATCTTTAGGGTAGAAAAAGGCACCTGTTCCCAGTACAGGTTCACCAAACGGATTAATCGTACTGTAAGAAATTGACACACCGCGAATTTCTTTGCTTGTATATCCTTTCAGAAACCCCATAATGGTATTTACGGTAGGATCTTCCTGATCAACGTCCAGTTCGTTAAGTAATGCAGACACAGCGTCTCCAATGGTAAAATCCCAGATATTCAGCTCTTCAACAAAATATTCAGGGACAAAATCATCAATGCTGTCATGGGGTGTGCAACTTGTCCAAAGCAAAGAAAAGATGATCGCGGTGAAAAAATAAAAACGTTTCATTTCGATATAATTAGTAACAATAATTCAATCCCAAATCCAATCGCCAGACACAACCAATGATTCTTGCAAATCATTGTCAATCAGGTATTGCCTGGTTTGTTCCCCGGTAAAAAGGGTCGCCGGAAGTTCCTGGGCATTGGCAAGGGCGTATAATATCATTGCGGAAATTTTCACGTTCTTTTCCAACATCAGGGAGTTAATCAAATCAGGCGTGTCGGCGGTTGTATGGTAGGAGTGGTAATCCTGGTAACGGCAGAGAGGTGTAAAAGTGGATATCCCTTCAAAAATGAAAGGCGCATGGTCACTTCCAAGGTACGTGAAATGGGCAATGGTGTTGGAGAATGAAGAATCAGTCATTTGGATCAGTTCCCCGGTTTCCCGAAAGAAATCTTCAGATTCATACCGTCCCATAAGGTTAAACCCGTATGTGTTTACGGTCATATCATGGTTGAACATATACCGGATGCCCTGCAATCGATTCCGGTGACGGGCTTCCCGTACATATAATTCAGATCCGTAATGGCCTTCTTCTTCTGCCATAAAAAGTACAAAATCAATTGTACGTCTTGTTTTCAGACCCAGCGCCCGGAATGTACGGGCAATATCCAGCACGGAAACGGCCCCGGAAGCATTGTCCAGAGCCCCGGGTGAAATGTCCCATGAGTCCAGGTGGGCACCTATTACAATTGTCTCTCCGGGAAGTTCATATCCTTCCAAGCGTGCCACTACGTTGCGTGCCGTTGCCGGTCTGCACATATTATCGGTTTGAATCCGCGCATGACACTTTCTTTGAGTTAGGGATTTCCTGAGTTGCATGCCTCTTTCCAGGGAGATGCTTACTGCCGGGATCTTGATCATGCCTCCGTCAAGTGTTGCCGTCCCTGTAGTCGGAAGATCTCCGGGAACAGAACTGACGGCAATACACCCGGCGGCTCCCTGGGCCACCGCCAATGCCAATTTCTGAGCCCTGTGCGTATTCTTTATGTTGTCGGGGGTTCCCGGTAACAAACCTAAATGTATAAGGACAATCTTCCCCGAAACATTAATCCCGTTATAATCTTCAATCAGCCCGTTCCCGGCATCAACTACGACCGAACTGACATTTCCCGATGGTGTGTAGGCTAGTGCCAGAGCAGGAAATTCCACAAAACTCCCGGCTGTATCAATTTGCAGCAAAGCCGTTCCTCTTTGCCATTGGTTGTAGGTAAATGGTTGAAAGAAAACGTCCCGGTATCCATACGAACGAAAAAGAATAGCTGACAGTTCTTCCGCTCTTGCAGCGGACTCTGTACCTGCCATTCGCGGTCCGTAACGCTCGCAAATATCTGTCAGAAGGGGATGTGCAACGGAGTTTTGGCTGACCTCTACGTCAATGCTTTTAAACACATTCAGAAGATGAAGCCGCGGATTTTCGCAACCCATAAGCAAAAGCAAACAGAGAATTCCCAAAAATCCTTTTCGGTTCATGCGAACAAATATAGCAAATATTCGTAAATTTGAACGGTATGCCGGGTGCGTTGAAGAATATGAGCTTTCCGTGTTTCTGTGCGGTATGTGGGAAAGAATTGATACCCCGGGAAAAAGTTATATGCTTGTCTTGCATGTACGATCTTCCCAGAACTTTTTTTTGGACAGATAGAAACAACATTTTGTCCAGTATGTTTTCCGGTGGATTGCCATTCCTTTACGCTTCGGCTTTTCTTTTTTTCAGGGACGACAGCCCCTATCGAAAATTACTGCATCGTTTTAAATACGGGGGAGAACGGGAAATCGGTTTTTACCTGGGCACGTTATACGGAAAAGAGCTGGCGGATTCTCCTTTGAAAAACAGCGTGCCGGTAATCATCCCCGTGCCCATGACGGTGCAGAAACGCAGAAGAAGAGGTTATAACCAGGCCGAGTGGTTTGCCGCCGGCATTGCGGCGGCAACCGGGTGGGAAATGGACACCGCGGCTTTAAAACGGGTCCGGGAAAAGACCAGTCAAACTGTTTATGACCGGGAACAGCGAAGAGAGAATATGAAACACGCCTTTACGTCAGCCAGAGTGTATTATAAAGATATTTTGATCGTAGATGATGTGATCACCACAGGTGCAACAATGGAAAGTTGTGCCTGTGCCATTCTTGAGAATAATCAGGACGTCCTGGTGCATTTCGCATCGCTCGCATATGTAGAATAAAAACGTATATTTGCACACTATGCCTGACTTTCTGCAACTGGATATCGTAGATGTTATTGATATCATCCTGGTAGGCCTTTTGATCTACCAGGTGTACAAGATTATCCGGGGAACGGCTGCGGTAAGCATCTTTGTGGGCATTCTCTTTGTTTACTTCATTTGGCTTATTGTAAAAGCCATCCATATGGAACTGCTGACCACCATTTTAGATAAGGTGATCAGTGTGGGCGTGCTGGCTTTGATCGTTGTGTTTCAGCAAGAAATCCGCCGTTTTCTTTTACGTCTGGGATCAAGGTATACCCGGGAGGGAGGACGCCGGGGATTGCTGGAAACCTTTTTCCGGCAAGGGCCTGAACCCATTTCCAAGAACGTTCTGGAAGAGATCCTCCAGGCATGCAGCCGTATGTCCGAGAGAAAAACCGGGGCGCTTATGGCCATCGAACGTTCGGCCTCGCTCGGTTTTATTGCCGAAACGGGGGACCGGATAGATGCCCGGGTCCAGAGCCGGCTAATAGAAAACATTTTTTTCAGGAACAGTCCTTTGCATGATGGCGGAATAATTATCTCCAACAGCCGTATTCAAGCTGTCAGGTGCACATTTCCCATGTCCGAGAGCCAGGGAATACCTCCTTTCTTTGGAATGCGGCACCGGGCGGGTGCCGGGCTGAGTGAACAGACCGATGCTTTTATCATTGTAATATCGGAAGAAACAGGCAATATTTCCACCATGCAGGACGGTGTGATCAAAACGTTGAGTGGAATGGCCGAACTGCGGCTGGATTTGGAAAACGCCTTTCATAAGTGATCTGTGATGATTTACCCGGCCGGATTTGAGCAAAAAATTGGATTTGACAGGATTCGTGAAATGCTCACGCAATTGTGCATGAGCAATGCAGGGCGTGATCTGGTAGATCAAATTAGGTTTTTAACCGATGCTTCAGTACTGGAACCGGAATTGGACCGTACTGCCGAGATGCGGGAAATATGCCTGTTTGAACAAAAATTTCCGGAAAACGGGTATGAAGACACTCTTTCTTTCCTCAGGCAAATGGAGCTTCAGTCTTCTTTTTACCCCGATGTGCCTTCGTTGGTTAAATTGCAAACGGCACTGGTTACTGTAAGGTCAGTACTGCATTTTTTCTCCGATTCAAAAGAGGGATCCTATCCGGCACTAAAAGCATTGTGCGCTCCCGTTTCTTTTTTTCCTGCCATTCTGCAAAGGCTGGATAAATTACTGGACCGATACGGAAATATTCGTGATAACGCGTCTGCGCAACTGGCGGAAATCAGAAGTTCTTTGAAAAACAAAGAACAACAGGTCTTGAGGAAAACACACGCAATTTTAAAACAAGCACAGGAACAAGGCGTTACTGACCCGGACGCCTCTGTTTCGGTTCGTGACGGACGTCTGCTAATCCCTGTTCCGTCCGCCAACAAGAGAAAAATCGAAGGGTATATATGCGACGAATCCGCCAGCGGAAAAACCGTTTTTATTGAGCCGGCGGAGGTGGTTAATCTGAACAACCAGATAAGAGAACTCGGCTTTGCAGAACAACGTGAGATTCTTGTCATTTTGCGCGACTTTGCCGCGTTCCTTCAACCTTATATTACGGATCTCATTGCACAGGCCGAATTTTTAAGCAAGATCGATTTTCTTAGGGCAAAGGCCCGGGCCGCATTGCGGATGGAAGCCGGAAAACCTGTTCTGTCCAGAGAAACAGGGATCTTCCTGTTAAGGGCACGTCACCCGTTGTTGGAACCTGCACTGAAAAAAGAAGGAAAATCCATCGTTCCACTAACGTTGAAGATAAATCCGGAAAAGCGGATACTCCTTATTTCAGGCCCCAACGCTGGAGGCAAATCGGTTTGTCTGAAAACGGTCGGGTTGCTGCAATATATGTTCCAGTGCGGGTTGCTGATTCCTGCCTCGGAAACCTCGGAATTCAGTGTTTTTGAATCTGTTTTCCTGGATATCGGTGATGAACAATCATTGGAAAACGATTTGAGCACATACAGTTCCCATCTGTTGAATATGAGGGAAATTCTCAACCATGCAGACGACAAGTCTTTGATCCTGATTGACGAGTTTGGAGCAGGAACCGAACCGGCTGCCGGTGGTGCCATCGCAGAAGCCCTCCTGGAACAATGGGAACATCGTGGATCCTATGGAGTGATCACCACGCATTACACCAACCTGAAATTTTTTGCCACCACCAGTAAGGGCGTTCTGAACGGGGCCATGCAGTTTGACGTACAGCATATCCGCCCGCTTTTCAAACTGGAAACCGGCGTCCCCGGAAACTCTTTTGCTTTTGAATTGGCCCGTCAGATGGGTTTGCCCGATCTTATTATACAAAAAGCCCAGGAAAAAGCCGGTGCCGGTTTTGTGGAAACCGAAAGGTATATCCGCAACATTGCCAGGAACCGTCGTAAATGGGAAGAAAAGGTTGCCCGGATCAAACAGACAGACAAAACACTCGAAAATATTACCGATAAATACCAGGCCGAGTTGACCGAGATCCGCTCTTTGCGGAAAAAAATGCTGGAACAGGCCCGCGCGGATGCATTGAAGATCGTGGACTCGGCAAACAAAAAAGTGGAAAACACCATCAAAGAGATCCGCGAATCACAAGCAGAGAAAGAAAAAACCAAACTTGCCCGTGAAGACCTCCTTCACTTTAAAGAGTCTTTGACAAAAGACAATGCCGATCCGCAGGAGGAGAAGATAACCCGTAAGATGGAACAGCTCAGAAAACGAAAAGAGGCAAGTGAAAAAAGAAAACAAAAAAGAGAAAACGACGGAGTTCAGAAACGAAAAATCAAGAAAGACTCTACCCGGGATGATCTGCAAAAACCTCCAGTGGCGGGAGATAAGGTCAAAACCATTGACGGAACGATCGTTGGGGAAATACTCAAAATAAAAGGACCAAAAGCAGGCGTGGGAACGGGACAAATCATCACATGGGTGGATATGACCCGGTTGCTGAAGATTTCCCAAAATGAATACCGGTCACACACAAAAACGGTTAGAAGCAGCCGGGAAGCCATTCCCGACAGTGTTGCGTCCCGTCGCCTGAATTTTTCTTCCCACCTGGACGTCAGGGGTATGCGCTCAGATGAAGCTTTGCAGGAAGTGTCCCGTTTTTTGGATGATGCCTTTATGACAGGAACTAACCGGCTGGAAATATTACACGGGACCGGTACCGGTGTGTTGAAGACAGAGATCCGGAAGTTTCTGAAAACAGTGCCGGGAGTTGCTTCTTTCCAGGACGAGCACGTTGAACGGGGAGGTGCCGGTATTACCATAGTATTTATTGAATAACATGTTAAAATTCATAGTATGAAAAAGGTGTTGATCATTTTAACGGGTGTTTTATTACTGGCTGCCTGTAGTACTAAGGAAGCGCCACGCAAGGTGGCACAGGATTTCCTTGAATGTTTCTTTGCTTCCGATTTCAACGGAGCCAGGGAATATGCGGCACCTGAATTATTTGGTATACTTGATCAGTCTGCGGCTATACTGGATTCGTTGACGGATGAAGAAGCCATGGAAGTGAAGACTTATCTTTCCACAGTAGGTATTGAAGTGGAGACGCCGGAAAAAATTGAGGGAGATACTGTCCGTATCCGTTACCGGGTGGATTTTGACAAGCTGCCTGAGCCGGGTGAATCTGTCATTGCCTTGCGCAAAGAAGGCCGGTCATGGAAAGTCTTTTCTCTAGAGTAATCTTGACTTAAGTACGTTCACGTAGTCGGGTTTTTCCCAGGAGAAATACTCAATGCCGTTTTTCCTGAACGGATCCCGTCCAAAATGGCCGTAATTGGAGGTTGCCCTGTAAATGGGATTTTTCAGACGCAGTTCTTCTATGATCCTGGCCGGCCTCAGGTCAAACACCTGGGAGATAATCCGGGAAATTTCCGCATCAGGGGCGGCTGTTTTTGAAGTTCCGAATGTGTTTATGTTTACACTTACGGGTTGTGCCACGCCAATGGCATATGCAAGCTGTACCAGGACTTCCTGGGCCACTCCCGCGGCGACCAGGTTTTTGGCAATATGCCGGGCTGCATAACAAGCAGAACGATCCACCTTGCTGGGATCTTTACCTGAAAAAGCACCGCCTCCGTGAGCTCCCCTGCCTCCGTATGTGTCCACGATTATCTTGCGTCCTGTAAGCCCGGTATCTCCATGAGGCCCTCCTATGACGAATTTACCTGTGGGGTTGATCAAAAGTCTCATATCATGATCAAACAGATGTTTTCGTGAAGGATGCACTTTTTCTATCAGTCGGGGAAGTAAAATGGTTTGTACATCCCGGGTGATCTGCTGTTGCATTTCCATGTCCCCTGCAAAAGGATCGTGTTGTGTAGACAGAACCAGGGTGTCTATCCGCTGTGCTTTTTTGTTTTCATCGTATTCAACGGTAAACTGGCATTTGGAATCGGGACGAAGGTAGGTCATCTGTTTTCCTTCTTTACGTATGGCAGCAAGTTCCATTAAGGTAATGTGTGACAAGACTATGGGCAGGGGCATGTATTCTTCAGTTTCTGTACATGCGTAACCGAACATCATTCCCTGATCACCGGCTCCCTGATCCTCGGGATTCTCCCTGTTCACACCTCTGATAATATCGGAAGACTGTTCATGAATGACTGAAATGATGCCGCAGGATTCGGCTTCGAACTTATACTCGGCGCGGGTATACCCGATATCGGCAATGACCTGGCGGGCTACCTGCTGAATATCAACCCAGGCATCGGAGCGGACTTCTCCGCCTATTACTACCAGGCCGGTGGTGACAAAGACTTCACAAGCGACTTTGGACTCGGGGTCATGTCTTAAAAATTCATCCAGGATGGCATCGGAAATTTGGTCGGCAATTTTGTCGGGGTGTCCTTCAGACACCGATTCAGAAGTGAAAAGTGTTCTCATTTTAGCATTTTTAAGTGGTTGCAAGCAGGCAAATCTGTCCACAAGTATGTCAATTGGGTGGCAAAGGTAAAAAATCTTTCCACAAGATGAATTATAAAACTGTTGTTTATAAAAAAGAGGTGTTTGTTGATAATTTATTCTACTTGTAAACAGTGGGTTACAATTGTCCCGCCAGTTTGTGTGCGGGTTGTGATTTTTCAGGGTGTTTATTTTTTTATTTTTGCCTTTTAACGGATAGTATTCCAAAGAGGTGATAACCGTAATAAAAACAGAACAGTTTATGCAGCGTAGAATCATCAGGGGGTTGTCTATAATTCTGGCTTTTTCTCTTGCCACATGTGGCCGGGAACCGGTCCCGGAGCCACAATCTCTTTCCCTGAACAAGACCCAGGTCACCTTTGATGCCGCGCCAGGTGAACAGGTTGTACAAATTACCGCCAATTGCAACTGGGTTATCTCGGAAACATGGAATCCGGATGATGGCAAATGGTTTACCGTTACGCCGCAAATGGGACAGGGAAACGGAACGTTGACCATTACGGTTCAAGCCAATCCGGGGGCCGATCGTACCGCAGATATTACGGTTTCTTCAGCAGAGAAGAACGTGCGCATTGTCCTTACGCAAAAAGAACAAGAGACATTAACCTGGAGCTTATCCCAGGTGCGTGCCCTATACCAGGGGACAGATGTTACCATAACGGAAAAAGTAGTGGTTCAGGCTACGGTGATTAGCAATTATTTACATATAGATGAGGGGGGGCTCAATAACTATACGTCAATGAAAGCCATTGTGGTGAGCGACCAGGAGGCCGGTATTCAACTCTTTTGTGCCGAGAATAACACTGTTTTCAAACCGGGAGACCGGGTGGAAATCCAGTTGCAGGGCCAAACGTTGTCTGTATACAATAACGGGCCGCTTCAGGTGAACGGAATCCCGTTGTCCAAAATTGCCAAGGTGGGAACCGAAACATTTGCTGCAAAGGAAATTTCAGCAGCCCAGCTGTTAACGGGTGACTATGAATCCATGTATGTTGCCATACCTTCGGTCCAGGTTATTGACGAAGACCTGAACAAAACGTTTGTAGTTGGTTCGGCTCATACTTCTATTGGAATGATTGCCCAATCCGAAGAGACATTTGATGTTTTTTCTTCAAAATATGCTTCTTTTAAAGATGTTACCGTTCCTTCCGGCAGCGGAGTACTCAAAGGAATTGCGAGTGTGTATGACGGGCGTTACCAGATTTCATTTGCCAGGGAAACAGACTGGGAAGGTTTGACTCAGGAACGTTTTTATACATCACCCACATTTGCTCTTCATACAACAGAGAAGGAAATTTCAGGTGAAGGAGGTCAGTTTACCGTGTCCATTGCCGGAAACGTAGACTGGACGGTTACCTCCACGAATCCGGATGATTTTGCCGTTTCACCGGCCTCCGGTAACGGGTCTGCCCCGGTAACGGTTACCTATACACAAAATCCTTCCACATCTGCTCCCCGTACGGCAGATATCATCTTTTCCACAAACGATCCCTCAATTACCGAGCAGACATTGACATTGCATGTTACACAAAGTCCTTTTGAAGCCCTGGTTTCGGATCCGGTAAAATCATGGATGGAATTACCCGGGATACAAGCGGAAGATGATTTTGCATATATATCCCACATGACCAGTCTGCGGGGGAAAAGCGTTCGCAATTATTCTTTCTGGTACGACACACAAAACCGTCTGGCCTTGTGGGTGGCTTATCCGCTTTA